>MDTD01179760.1_pt1 | contig 310942 bp, 292 predicted proteins | sample 811221 | NCBI WGS metagenome assembly MDTD01 (sample SAMN05326646, study PRJNA326480) | marine metagenome | isolation source: seawater | place: Pacific Ocean: South West | collected 2011 | reverse complement strand
TTGACGCCCCGTGACGCCTACCGCTTTGCACGGGGGGATCAGGTCATGGCCTCCTCCGGACAACCGGCGAAACTGGCTCGGCCTTTGGACTTTTTAGTGGTTGCGGATCATTCCGACAATATGGGAATGTTTCCGGATTTGTTCGCGGGAAATCCCAATATTCTCGCCGATCCGATGGGTAAGAAATGGTACCAGATGATCCAGGAAGGCAAAGGCGCCCAAGCAGCACTGGATATTATAACCCAGTTTTCCCAGGGCACCTTTCCTAAAGCCCTAATGTATGCACCTGGCACAGCGGCCTATAAAAACGCCTGGCAGGATACCATCGACGCGGCGGAAGAATACAACGACCCCGGTCGCTTTACCGCATTTATCGGTTACGAATGGACTTCTCTGGTTAAGGGCAACAACCTGCACCGCAACGTCATCTTCCGAGACAATGGCGACAAAGCCAGTCAGGTAGAACCTTTTACCGTGTATCCTCCAGCCGGCAGTGCGAACCCGGTGGACCTGTGGAAGTGGATGCAAAACTACGAAGACAAAACCGGTGGCCAGGTGCTGGCCATTGCCCACAATGGAAATCTCAGCAATGGCACCATGTTCCCGGTTGAAAAGAGCTTCGGGAAGCGCTTGGACAAAAGCTATGTGCAGCAGCGTGAAAAGTGGGAAAGGCTATACGAAGCAACGCAGACCAAAGGGGATGGCGAGGCCCACCCTGCTCTTTCACCCAATGACGAATTTGCGGATTTTGAAACCTGGGATAAAGGCAACCTGGATGGCTCTGTTGCTAAAACAAAGGACATGTTAGCAGGTGAATACGCGCGAAGTGCTTACAAGTCCGGGTTGAAACTGGAAGAGAAACTGGGCACCAACCCTTATAAATTTGGGTTGGTGGGTAGTAGTGATGCCCATACTGGCCTCGCCGCACTGGAGGAGGAAAACTTCTTTGGAAAAACCACGCCACAGGAACCCAGCCCTGAGCGTATCAGCGCGGTGTTCATGAATAACAAGAAAACAGGCATTACTATTCATGATTGGGAAGTGGGCTCGTCTGGATACGCGGCGGTATGGGCTGAAGAAAACACCAGGGAATCCATCTGGGATGCTATGGAGCGAAAAGAAACTTACGCCACCACCGGCACCAGAATGATCGTGCGCTTCTTTGGCGGTTGGGAATTTGAGGATGCGGATGCCAATACCCGGAACCCGGCAGACACCGGCTACCTGAAGGGCGTCCCTATGGGTGGGGATATACACTCGGCCCCTAACGGAAAGACCCCCACTTTCCTGGTGGCCGCATTGCGGGATCCCATTGGCGCTAACCTTGACCGAATACAAATCATTAAGGGATGGCTAGATCAAAAAGGCAACCTGAAGGAAAAGGTCTATGATGTGGCCTGGAGCGATAATCGCAAGCCAAACAGTGAAGGAAAAATTCCTGCCGTTGGAAGTACCGTGGATATCGAAAACGCAACCTGGACCAACACCATTGGCGCGACTGAACTCATCAAAGTTTGGAAAGACCCCGATTTCAATCCAAAGGAGCGGGCGTTCTATTACGCACGAGTAATTGAGATACCAACGCCTCGCTGGACTGCATACGATCAGAAACGATTTGGGATAACTGCACCGGAGGGTACGCGTTTAACGATTCAGGAACGGGCCTATACTTCCGCCATCTGGTATACGCCATAGCCTGTTTGCGAGGGCCTGTTTGCGAGGGTCTGAATTCTCAGCAGACCCTCACATCTACATAAACCAGGAAACAAACAGGTTGATGCCATTGAGTTTATTATCATACTCGAATTTGTAAGCGGACGTTGTTTCCGACGCGCTTAGGCTATCACTGGCCAAAGCGGCTCCAATGCCGACATTGTCCATAATGGCATACTCTATTCCGAGCTGGGTTTCGGAATAAGATCCATCCCAATCATCGTATTTCATATAAAATCCCTCTGCCTTGAGAAACCAGTACAGAGAAGGGTTAATGCGGTAGTTAAGCGCTATACCCAATGTGGGCAACGGGACGGTGTGCGCCACTCGTCGGCTTTCCTGAGTCGTAGGATTACCGGTTGAATCTGTTTTTACGTCCAGATCAACTTCAAACTTCGATATATGCAAACCGCCACCAAAGCTCAACTCTACTTTATCGGTATGATGAAACGACCAGTAATAGCCAACTTTGACGATATCGTAGAGCATAGAGCTGGAAACTTCGCTCCCCGCGTCGATGGTGATCTGGTTACCATCAGGATCGACCCAATCTACGGAGGTTCTGAGTGTCTTGCTGGAATCCGTGTCAAAACGATACCAGGACGCCGCGATTTGACTGGTGGGGGATATTCTATAGTGAGCATCCAGCTTCAAGACCGTGCTTTCAATATCTAAACCGAGGGTATCGGTTGGGCTCAATGCGGCTCCAACACCAAGGTTTTTCTCCACCAGAGACATGGTTGAATCCGCGCGAAACACACTGTATCCACCCAGTGATACATAGACCCTTTCCATCATGGCCCGGTCCCCACCATCGGCATGGGCCAACGGTGCCAATGACAGCAACCCCGCAGAACACACATATTTTACATTCATTTTTGTTTCACTTGAGTTAGCAAACGGACCAGATGATCGTGCCCAATGAGCTGAAAGGTTTCACGCAATAAAGTAAACATAAACACCAGTACAATCAACCACATTGGTATCACCAGAAAATGAGGCCACGAAACAGCTGTAGTTCCCCTGTGTTGGAAAGCGACACGCTGGAATCTGGAATACAGAAATATCACGAACCATCATTGCTCAACCTAGAGCCAATAATTGTCAGGACTTCTTTAGCTTCTTTGAGTCGCTTCTTACTAATCCCTTCGGATAATGCCTTTACCCAAGGCCCCTGCAGGTCTATCGCCTGCTGGAACGCTTTTTCGCCTTTTGCTGTCATAACGACCAGTTTTGAACGCTTGTGGTGTGGATTTTCTTCCAGCGTTAGCATGCCTTCAGCCACCATTTCATTCACCACCCGTTGCACACTCTGTCGTGTCAAACCCATGTTTCTGGCGAGGCGTGCGGTGGTTTCAGGTACTCCCACCTTAGCAATCGCACCCAATACCTGCCAACGGGCCCCGGTCAACCCAAACTTGGAAACCAGCTTGTCTGCCGTAGCCAGCAGCAACCCATTCAGCCGGAATACTTCCACGATCAGGTCGTTTGTTTCCGGGTTTATATTTTTGTCAGTTATTTTGATCACTTGACAGCTCCACATTTTATTGACAGCATACTGTCATATTGGGATTTTAGTACAATATAGACACAGTATTTCACTTTGCCTCTACGGAGTCACCCGGCATGTCACAGGCGATCCCTGCAAAAATGCTTTTGGACCGTGCAATTCTCGATAATCCCTATCCCTTTTATCAACGGCTCCAAAAGAATGCGCCGGTATGGCAGGTTCCAGGAACCTCTATCTACCTGGTGACCCGCCATGCCCTCCTTGTGGAGGCAACTCGGCGCGTAGACGACTTTTCATCCAGTCTAACCAGCGTGCTTTACCGCAGGTTTAATGGCGTGCCAGGACGGATAACACACAAAGCGGGAGCCTTACCGGTACTGGCAACCGCTGACCCACCCTTACACACCCAGCACAAGACCGCTGTTTTCTCCCACTTTTCTGCGAAATCGATTGCGGCTCTGAAACCGGAAATCGAAGCAGTTGGCAAAGACTGTATCAACAAGGCGCTGTCGGAAGGGAAAGCCGACTTTATGGCAGAAATCGGTAATCCTCTACCCATGAAGATCGTCAGTGACCTGGTCGGCTTCAGGAAGAGCAACATAGATAAGTTACTGCAAGCGGCATTTGATTCAACAGCAGTGGTCAGTGGGTCTTCCTCCATTTTCCAGTTGGGCTGGTGTATGCTGCGTTCCTACCTCTCCTATCGTTGGGTTGGCACTCAGTTGCGTTCTGCATCCACTGATCAGCAGGATATTTTGGGTTCCATCAAGCGCAGCATCGATGCTGGTGTTTTGAGTGAAATGGAAGGCCGGGCATTCCTGCTCTTGTTCCTGGCAGCAGGCGGTGAATCCACTACCAGCTTGTTGGGGAGTGCCGTCAGGATACTGGCGGATGATCAGGCTTTACAAACCACACTGCGTGAACAACCGGATTTAATCCCGGCCTTTATCGAAGAAGTGCTCAGACTGGAATCCCCCTTTCGATTTCATCTACGCTCGACGCCGAAAGACACAGTGCTGGGTAATGTCCCTATTCCTTCTGGTTCTACTGTATTGTTGTTCTGGGGCGCAGGTAACCGGGATCCGGAGACATTCATCAATCCAGACAACATCGACCTGACCCGCCCCAGAAAGCATATAACTTTTGGTCGGGGAATCCATACCTGTATAGGTGCCCCCCTAGCCCGACTGGAGGCGCTAACCGTGTTGCAGTTACTGCTCGCGAGCACGTCCCGCATTGCTCTGGACCCGGCTGACTCACCGCAATGGGTCAATAGTCTGCAGGTACGGCGTTACCAGAAGCTTCCTGTCATCTTAACGCCCCGCCGGCCCGGTGTAATATGAACTCCTGCCAGCGTATTTATGGTAAATCGATGGAGATCGCCGGTAATGCCTATATCGTCGGCATACAACTGCTCTCGCAAATAAAATGGATCAGGACACCCCGGAATAACTCAGAAATACTTGGGCAGGGTCAATTCCGATTCAGAATTAACCGGCGTTGGTTTAAAGAAAATCCAACCGACTTTCCCGTAAAAAACTGTCATGAGATGGTCATTGACCGTCAACAACGCTTATATCTGCTAACGGATCATCCCAACAATAATGTCATCGTCATAAGTCTGGACGGTGAAGTACTTAATAGCTGGACGTTGAATTCAACCGGTGCACATGGACTCACGATTGCTCAAGACAAAGACGGTGAGTGTCTGTGGATCTGTGATCCCTACAATCCACGCGTAATCAAAGCCAGCCTTGATGGAAGGCTGCTGGGGATACTGCCAAACCCCTATGACATTGGAGAATATACCGCCACCATGCCCTATGCGCCGACACAAACCGCCGTATCTTCTGATGGCGATATATATGTCGCTGACGGCTATGGCTCTCAATATGTTCTGCAATTTGACGCACAGGGTAATTTCATCCGCCGGTTTGGTGGGAAAGGCCACGCACCCTGGAATCTCAATTTCGCACACGGTATTGCAATCGATACCCGAACCCCATCGCATCCCCTATTGCTGGTTACTTCAAGAAAAGATTGCTGCATTAAACGATTTACATTAGATGGACAATATCTTGATAGAATCAACCTGCTTGGTGGCTATCCTTGCAGACCTGTCATCCACGGCGACCATCTATTCGTTAGTCTATGTTGGTCAGGATCTCACCTACGACCCAATTCAGGATTCCTCGTTGTACTTGATAAAAACAATCAAGTCTGCGAAACGCTCGGTGGTACAGCGGAATTAGACAGTGATGGAAATCTTGTTAGTTTAGAATCGGATTACGCCTGCTTTTGTCACGTACACGATGTTTGCGTAGATTCGATGGGCAATCTGTATGTGTGCCAATGGAACGCTGGGAAAATACCGCCTTATCGCCTGGAGAAAATATAAAACCGTCAAACTTTTTCTCGCAAGGCAGTATTTTCAGCGCCGGCATTGAATCGATTTGTTCTCCCAGTACACCTCAAAATCAGTGTAAATGACGCGAATTCTTCTTTTCTTTGGTGCTCCCACACTTCTCAAGAGTAAATCTTAACAATCTAAGCCATTATGATTGTTAGCACCGCTCTGGGTTTGGCATTGATGGATGCCGCTTTCAATCGTGTATCGGAGCAGACGCCAAGATCTTTTCAAGATCCATGTCCAGCGGTAGGCCGGTGCTATTGAGCACGCCAGCGAGGCCTTCGTACTGACCGATCAGCATCAACACCTCAAGCAGGCGCGGCGTATCGTAGTGGTCTTCAAGCTCTGCCCAGGTCTGGTCGGTGACCATGCGCTGATGATGGAATTCGTCACAGGCGCGTATCAATGCCCGGAGGCGCGGCTCCCAACCGGGTGCGTCTGCTCCTTTGTGAACTCGCACAATATCTTCCACAGAAACGCCGGCACGAAGGCCGATGTCCACATGCTGGCCCCATTCATAGCGACAACGGCAATTCCAGGCTACGCGCAGTATGACCAATTCCGTATCCCGCCGCGGAATCTCGCCGTAGGGCATCAGCTTTCTGGCAAAACCAAGCCAGGCAACAAACAGGCGGAAATTACGCATCATCATTAGAAACAGGTTGGCTGCATTCACCTGGCCAATCCGAACCACCAGCGCACTGAACGTCCGATGACAAATATTCGATTCTGAATCCGACAGCGGCCCCAGCCGCATGGCGCCGGGGGATTTCCAACCCCCGGGAGGGGATATTTGGTCAATAAATTGTTTACTCAACGTTGATCACCACTTTTCCGTTCGCCTTGCCTTGCTCGCAGTATTCATGGGCGGTGATGATGTCAGTCAAAGAAAACGTGCGATCGATATGAGGTTGCAACCGCCCTTCTTCGATAAGGTAGCGCACGGTAGTCAACGCATCGACAGACGGCTTGAAGGTCGACCAGTAATAGCGCTGTATTCCATGCGCTCCGGCACGGCATTTTTGCTTTCGAAATTGTGAGAGATTACGAATGGCACCCCAAACCAAGCCTGATTCGTCAAACGTTTGCAAGATAGGATGAATGAGGGTGACGAATACCGCCTTGCCATCGCTTCGGAGAATACCCAGAGTTTTTTCTTCCAGGGGACCACCAACGGTTTCCAGAGCCACATCGAAACCTGAAAGCCGACGGCTGTAGTCTTCGCTGGTGTAATCAATCACCAGATCTGCACCCAGCGCGGCCACGGACTTCATATTAGCGGTGCTGCAGGTGGTGGCAACGTAAGCACCCCAGTACTTGAGCAGCTGAATCGCCAGTGCACCGATGCCACCGGATCCCCCCTGAACAAATACTTTTTTACCGCTACTGCAGCCTGGGCCCAGCCCTGCCTTTGTCACCAGCGCGTCCCACACTGTGCAGGTCACATAGGGGAGCGAGGCGGCCTGCTCAAAAGAAAACGGCTTTTCAGACTCAGGCAACTTCGGCATAGGGATAACATGCGCCGGGGTCGAAATGACATACTCAGCATAAGTGCCCTGGGCCTTGGGGCTCGGGACACCAAACACGGCGTCGCCAGCCTGAAGCTCAGTAACCTTGGGCCCGACCTTTACCCCCTCCCCTGCCACATCACGGCCCAGGATCAGAGGTAATTCAAAACCTCGCATTTTCGCAAGTAGCACGTGTCCGTAACCGCTGCGCATACGGTAATCGATGGGGTTGACCGAGGTTGCATGCTGGCGAATAAGCACTTCATTTGCGCGCGGCTCCGGAATTGTAACAGCCTCAATGTTGAGAACATCGGCAGCTGATCCATAACGGTGGATAACGACGCCTTTCATAACTGCCTTCATGAGGGGCCTGCAACCGGCAGTGGAAGCCGCGCAATGTGTTGCGCCTGATCCCAGGGCAGCCCGAGATTGTAGAGCAACGAGGTGGCGGCCCGCTCGGGAAAGTCCCGGGTGGAAAAGCCGAGCTGCTCCAGAAAACCGGTCTGATCACGGGCATCCTCAAGATCAGCCGAGATGGCACCGAGAAACGCTGAACCCGCGGTGATGAATGTCATAAAAGGATCGGGTACCGTAAAGCGCCCCTTGGCGATGCCAATCTGAATGTCACGCAACAGCCTAACACCCAAACCCCGTGTCAGGGCCCGCGCTGAAAATCCCTCTCTTACCAGGAACTTTCCCCACAGCGGCTCGCGGCGCGCACGCAATATTCCATGGCGGAAACAGATCGAGATAACCTCGGCAGGATCTTCCACATCACCGACAATGCGCTCGAGGGCATCGCCGAAATCTTCGAACAACGCATCCATCACCGCCAGGTAAATCGCCTCTTTGGAGGCAAAATGGTTGTAAAACGTGCCAAAGCCGACATCCGCCGCCTCGGTGATGTCGTTGATGGCAACAGCATCCATGCCTCGCTCAGCCATCAGTCGGAAAGCAGCATCCAGCAGCTTCTCACGTGTCAAACGCTTGCGCCTTTCACCACGGGGTTCGCGCTGGGTTGGTTCTGTCGATACCGGTGCTGATTCCGCCTGAGGTGATTCAGCGTCATTCGGAGCCTGTTTGGGGCGTTTGTGTTTGGTCATGGGGTGGAGGCTCCTAACTGATTTCATCGGGTAGGGTTGATGCTGAATGGGCCGATTATGGATTATTTGATCATAATTGACAATATCATCAGTTATGCGTACTTTGTCAGCATTTCTACCACAAGCGCTATTGACAGGAGCCAGCCCGACAATGAACGCCTCTGAAACCGATATTCAGCGCCGCCGTCTTCTCCAGGCAGGCGTGTCGATGGTGATGGTTGCCGGCAGTGGACTCGCGCTCACAGCTTGTGAGCCGTCGCCTGCACCCGTCGAAAAGCCCAAAGCTTCAACACTGTCTGCTTCAACTCTCAATAAGGAAATCCCGCTTATGTCGCTCAATATCGCACGCTTCGAATATCAAGGCCGTGTCCGGTGGGGGGTCATGCGTGGTAGCCAGATCACACCTGTTCCCGGCGAGTTTGCCACCACCGGTGACTTCATACGCGGCACTTCGTTGGCCGAGCTTGCCGCCCTGGAAGGCAATACACTTGAACAATCAGCAGTAAAGCTGCTGTCGCCGGTGACGCAAAATCAGCAGTTCGTCTGTCAGGGTGCGAATTATCGCCAACACATGATTGAATCGGGAATGGATCCTGACGAGAAGACCTACAACATGATCTTCACCAAGGCATCCAGCTGCATTGTGGCGGCTGACAGTGACGTCATTAAGCCGCGCATCGTGCAATTCCTCGATTACGAGATAGAGCTTGGCCTGGTGTTGCGCAAAGCGATCAAGGGTGCAGTAACGATTACCGATAAGAACCTGCACGAGTACGTAGCCGGTGCGGTGATCGTGAACGACTACTCCGCACGTGATGTCCAGATTCCGCAGATGCAATTCTATAAAGGCAAATCCTTCCGCACCTTTGGACCGGTCGGGCCCTGGCTCACACTGCTGGATGCCTCCAGCATAACGGCTCTTAAAAACCTGCAGTTAAAGCTCACTGTGAATGGTGAAGTGCGGCAACAGGACAGTTCCGCAAACCTGGTGTTCGGGCCTGCGGAGACCCTTACCGAGCTTTCCACTGTCCAGGATTTTGAGGCCGGTGACCTGCTCGCCACCGGCACGCCCGCAGGTTGTGCGTTGTCAGTACCCTCTCAGTTCAAGCAGAAGATCGGCGCATTGTTGCCGGAAAAGACAAAGTGGGATTTATTTTTAAAGGTGCAATCACAGCGCAAGCAATATCTTCGCAACGGTGACCTGGTTGAAGCCAGCATCCGCTCGGCGGATGATAAAATCGACCTGGGAGTGCAGCGTAACCGCGTTGTAGCAGAGGCATTGTAATCTGCCCAAAACTAATTGTTAGAATGACGATAATGACAGACTCAAGCAGCCCCATTGGCAGAAGATAATTGGTGGGATGAGCATAGCCAGATCCTCAAGCAATATAAATGCACCCTTGCTCCCCACCCAATCCAGACTTGAAAGCACATATTTTCTTTAATCCTGTAGGTACACTTCCACCATTTTTCTGAGTCCGTTACCCACCTGCATATCGTCCGTCAGTGGGCCCGCAATGGCTGCAAGTGCGGCGTCCCGCAATGACAAACCTTCTGCCACCAGTTGCCCGGCCGCAATGAGTACACGGGTGGATGCCACTTCCCGCAGCCCACCGGTTTCCAGGCGTCGTATCGCCTGCCCCAGTTTCACCAGTTTCGCCGCTTGTAGACTGCTGATCTTTGACTCTTTGGCAACGATCCCCTGTTCCACTTCCGGGGTTGGGTAATCAAATTCAATGGCGACCATGCGTTGACGGGTTGAATCTTTCAGGTCCTTCAATACGCTTTGGTAACCGGGATTATAGGAAACCACCAGGCAAAAACCCGGGGCTGCATCCAACGTAACACCAAGACGTTCAAGGGGTAACTGCCTGCGATAGTCCGATAAGGGATGCAACACCACGGTGGTATCCTTGCGAGCCTCCACCACTTCATCCAAGTAGCATATGGCACCCTCTCGCACCGCCCTGGTGAGCGGGCCATCTACCCATTCCGTAACGCCATCCTTGAGCAAATAGCGCCCCACAAGATCCGCGGTTGTCAGATCATCATGGCACGACACCGTTATAAGTGGACGATCCAATTCGTATGCCATGGCTTCAACAAATCGGGTTTTACCACACCCGGTAGGCCCCTTTAACAGAATAGACAGGCCCTGATTGTAAGCCGCGGTGAAAATTACCTTCTCATTTCCTACCGGAACGTAATAGGGAACTGAAAACTCTTTCTTTATGTTAGCATTTGTCATATTCATACGGTTTGGCCTTTCGTTATCCTGATCTCGCTGCCAAAAGCAGCCATTATGCAATGCGGCGTTGTGATTCTGCTGACTGCAGTGCTGATCGAAACAATCGTCCGATTTCTCGTCCCAACTGATTCGGGTGAGGAATGGTGGCATGGGCGGCACTGCCAAATACACGACGCAACGTTTCCGTTTCTGTATCAGCGCCCACACTAACGCACAGGCAACCAACACCATCGCGGCGAGCCTCCCCTAGCGCTTTCCTGACATCTGCCGCTGCATAGGCGGGCTCATACCCATGGTCATAGGCCAAGCCATCTGAAAGCACCAACAGTAATTTTCGCGTTGTACCACCATGATCAATCAGTTCGGTCGTCCCGTGGCGAATGGCTGCTCCCAGTCTGGAATAGGCTCCCGGTTTCAGACTGTACAAGCGGTTCATGACCTGACTATCCAGATTATCCTCAAAGCGTTTAACCGGCGCTAAATGCACGGCTCCTCTGCCCTGAGAATGGAAGGCGTAGAGCGCAACCCGATCACCCACTTCATAGAGCACGGTTATCAATTCTGCACCGACACTGCGCTGCTGTTCATGGACAGAGCGGCCACTGGTGCTGGCTTGGGATACAGATCCCGATATATCCAATAGAACCAGAACGGATAAATCACGACGATTACGTTGACTTTCTACATAACAGTACTCATCGGGAGCCGATCCCGCAGCTTGTTCCACCCAAGATTCAATGGCTGCATCCAGATCGATATCGTCACCCTGGATCTGACGATGAAACCGGTCCAGTCCCATTCCCAAACGGGTTATCGGTTTGCGCAAACCAATGCCGCCCAACCACTCCACATCCGCATGGGACTCAATCGGTGTATCGATTTCCTGTACGGTACACCAATCGAGGCGGTAACATTGTCTGTGGGTATCCCATTCGGGATAATGAATGCCTGCGTGCTTGCCGAAAGCATCCTCTATCGTCTCCGGCTGTGCCGAAGATCGAACGGCCTTGGCCCCTGCTCTGCTGCCGGTTCTGGACCAGTGGGTGGGCGCATCCGCACCCGGGGAACCTCCCCCTTTGACGTCTCGGACCATTTTGAACATCTTTTGCAGTAACTTACCAATTCCCCCACCGCCCCCTACCGGGCTGGAGAATTCGTGTGCATGGTCATCTTCGTGATCGTTAGCTTCATCCGATAACTCCTTCATCGGTTCGCTCTGTTGTGACCTTGGAGTATGCTTACCGGCCGAGGCAGAACCACCCTCCTGTGCAACTGCCGCGAGTATCTCACGTGGACAAATAGTACCAAATGATGCGGGTGCCAAACCGATGTCAGCCTTACTCAAGGCAATCTCCAGAGAATTATAGGAGGACTCTGAATCCGGAATGGAACGACTGTATTCTTCTACAGGGTAAGAAGGCGGAAGTAGATGAGACAATTCTTTTAACGCCCGCTTGCTTTCTAACGCAAGGTAACGATCAAGCAGTTTGGGTTTTCGTATAAAGTGCTTGATGATATCCCTGTCAAGACTCCCTGATGCTAACAAAGCACACTGTGAGCAGACTTGCCTTAACTGACATTTGAGATCGCCATCGCTGGTCACATAGACGATCTTGCCATCGGTCCATGCTGCACCCACTCGAGCTTCGTCATACTTCACCTCCAACGTTCTGCCGGCCAAAGCAGATGCCATCATGGACAAGCTGGCAATTGAATTGGAATGGTCAGCAACTTTACGCTGTTTCATAAGTAATGTTTCATAGGAAATCTTTCTTGGGCAATATTTCTTGGGTAATATTTTCATGCCTTATTATTATGTATTGGCTGCCTATGTTTAGGTTTTCGCACTAGGCATTTTTCAATGCATTTTGCGCCGGGAGTTTCATCGCTTTCCTTATGATTTTGTGAACCAAATTTCCCGGTAGTAAGCGTGCCATGATATACAGGCCCGCGGCATCCGGCCCAACTGTCCGTCGTCTAATGGGCGCATCGTCATCAATGGCAGCGGACAACGCCAGGGCAAACTTCTCCGGTGGAGCTGCATTCTTATCTACAAACTCGCGGCCGGTAGTGTGGATGCCTTCATAGACCTTTGCATAAGGGCCGTTGTGATCGCCATAATCCGGGGTTTGTTCAGTCAGAATCTCTGTTTTGAACGTTCCCGTCACCAATATGGTAACGCCCAGGCCAAAGGGTGCTATTTCCTGTGACATGGATTCAGCCCACCGCTCCAGGGCCCCCTTGGAAGCGGAATAGGTACTGATGCCCGGCATACCGCGAATACCTCCCTGACTGGATATCACTACGATGCGCCCACTTCCCTTTTTCCGCATCGCCGGCAATAGTGCTTTGGTCAGTTCAACCGGGCCAAAAAGATTGGTGGCGAACAACTGATGCCAAGCCTCCATCGGCGTTTCTTCCGCACTGCCTGCAGCAGCCAGCCCAGCATTGTGAACGATGACGTCCGGCGCCCCTACATGCTCTACTATGTCGGTGGCCGCTTGGGCGATTGAGGACGAATCCCCCAAATCCAGCTTAATACCAACAAGGCGTGGATCATCGACCGAGGCGCCGGTTGCTGCCCGTAAACGCTCCAGGCCAGCGTCAACCGAACGCATTGCGGCAACGATCCGCCATCCCTGCTTGTACAGATGTGCTGACGATGCCAAGCCCAGTCCCCTGGAGGCACCGGTTATAACGATAGTACGCATGATCAACTTTCCCCCACACATGCTGCATTCGGGTTTATTGGGTTGTTAGCAGGACGCCCTTCTGGCTGTCCTGTCATCCAGGTATTCCACAAACCTTCAAAGTATGGGCCAGGCTCTCCTTCCCGCTCATAGAAACCTTGTGGGTCATACACTTTTGCTTCGGGAAACGGATACGGGCAGGCAACAGCAGTGGCAATGCCCGATGCTCTGATAATTCCAAAGGCACCGCCATACATGAAATACGCTATATTGAGTATGCCGAACATAAGCAGAAACGTGGCCAGCCTGGGCCGTGAAGAAAGCAAACGGAGTTTCTGTGCCAACTTCTCTGCGACTGCCCGCCCGGTATCATCCCGGTAGCAAAGCACACCAGCCGGAATCATGACGAAGGTGACAAAGGTGGATTCCCAGATCAGAGGAAACTGAAAGGTTGTGCCGGGGAACAAGGAGCCCCAAGGAATAACCTGCGAATAGATATATAGCCCGGTTCGCACCAGCGTGACTTCAAGCAACATATCCATCACGAAGCCAATCACCAGAATCAGACCAGCCAGACTCCATAATGGATGGCGCCATACAAAAGCATCCATTGGCTTTTTCGCTTGTATCCGGCGCAGTATCCAGATCGCAGGAAAATACGGCCCAAAATAAAACATGCAGTAGCCAATAACAATAAAGGGCTCAACCGTGGGTGAGATACTGACATAGGGCCACCATTCAGGCAGATGCCACAGTTCGGGATTGTAGACCGCGTAGGGCGCCCAGTTCATGATCGGATCCTGCCATACAATAGCAGTAGAGGCGATGGCCATAAGCACACTCGGGTTGCCCGGATTTTTACGCCACGACATAACACACAACACAATGACAACCAGCATCGCAATCACTGTGAAATAGTTTGCCCAGTCTGCCCAATGAGGGTAGCCAAATAGAAAGTCAACAGGACGGGGCGCACCGGACACCGCTGGATTAGCCACTCTCTCCGAGGTTAATCCGGTGCGGAGAAAACTGGCGCACCACACCAGCGAAGCCAGCCCGACCAATCCCCAAAACCAAGCTATTGAGTTTTTGTAACGCGTTACCTGTATGGCACTGCTGTCACTGTCCATGGGCCTCTCCTTTTTGTTATTGGGGTTGTTATTTGTTTTTTATCCCCAGCAACCGGCGTGCAGAAGACAATGCTTCATCGCGGTGGCAAGCAACCTGATCCGGATCCAGGGGCTCAAACTGATTGGGTAATAGGGAAGACATGGCCGCCACATAAAATACGGTGTTGCCCAGAATGGCACTGGCAGCATGGAACGGATCATTATGCAATGGGGTTAGCTCACCGGATTCACGGCCCGCACGAAACAATTGAAAGAATTTTGTTGGAATCAGTTCGTTACCGATGAAGATACGCATAGCCGGCTGATCGATACCATCGGCAACAAACCGCATAATAAGGCGAGCAAGATTAGGCCGCGCCACAACCGAATCAACCCATGCCCCCACTGCAAGCTCAAGACGCTCGGATATACTGCGATCTGAGGAATCAATCAGTTTAACCAACGTTTCGGCCAATGAACTGAAAGAGTCTGCGATCATCTCGTCGTAGAGCATCTGTTTATCCTTGAAATAATAAAACAACGCAGCCCGAGTCATTCCCAACTCATCGGCAATATCCTCCAATCGGGTAGCTGCAAAACCCAGCCTGGCAAAATGGTTTTCAGCGGAATTAAGAATTGCCGCCTTCGTCTTTTGTGCTTTCTTCGGAGTTGCTTTCTTTGCTGCTGTCGATTTATCCATTGCTAACTTCTGATTCCGTCAATGAAGTCTTTGTCTCAGTTTGGTGATAAGGGATATTCACACACATTTTACTTACTCGCAAGTAGTTTTATTACTTGCGAGTAAGTATAAAACCTCGTAGAGTAAAATTGAAAATCAAGGACGGAGTGCCAAATACGCCTCCGCCAGCATTATTATCACCAATAAAATCAGAAGGTTAAGCAACTCAACCAAGCCATACTGAGGAGAATGACGCAATGTGGGATTTGATCTGGACTGAAATGGTCCGCCTGGGTTTGGCGTTCGGCGCCATCGGTCTGGTGATCTGGTTTTGGTATTGGCTGATGGACTCCCTGGGTACTTTCTAGATGCAGCGGGAAGCTCAGGCAAACCCTATTGAACGCAGCTGTACCCTGCTTGCTATAAGAAGCAAACCAATAAAAAAAACACAACAAGAAAACAGAAACCTAGTAGGTGACAAAAATGAGTAAAAATGAAATATCCGAACAGGATCGCCGCAGGAAGAAAGCCTTAATCGTTTTCCAGGTATTGTTGTATTCCTATTTGTTGGGACTCTTCCTGTTTCAACTACACCTTTATTCACTCAGTGACTGGTAAGCGCCATGGCATCAACAACATTTGGCGTTTATGACGCACATCAGGACAACAGTAAGCAGGCGCAATGGCGGGCTGACAAATGGATGATCGCCGGTACGCTTTTGATGGGTACCGGGGTGCTCGGTATTTTTGGACTGCCCCTTTTCTTTTACGGTTTGCATTTACAGATTCAGGCGGGTAAGGCCGGTCTTTCAGTACGCCCTTTGATTGTCACGTTGATTGGCTACCTGGTCATCATCGATTCCTCACTCAACAGCCTGGGATGGGCCATGGATTTGTTTGCCAACCATTCCCTTATCAATCGTGTGTTAACGGCAGGCTGGGGAGCCGTGTTCGATGGCGGTTATTTCTGGCATTACAACGAACTGACGGTGGGGCCGTACGCAGTGGGTGGGGCCGGAGCACCGGGGGAGAAAGGCTGGGAGATTTCTTTGATTTTGGGTTGCTTCTGCCCTCGCCTGGCGGCGGCTATTGGGTTATTACAAATGAAGCGTTGGGGGCAACAATGGCTCATCGTCACTTGCTGGATGGGGGTCATCGTGTGGATTGGTTACAACCTGAATATGACGTTCTATGCGGATGTCCGTTACGCCAATATTACATTCCCGGTTTGGGGCTGGTGGATCTATGACATCTTCTACATTACGCCATTTCTGTCCCTTCCGTACCTGCATACGGTGAATCGCGAAATATTCACTGACTGATTCAGGCCCATTCCATAGGTGAAACACATGAACAAAAATGAAGAAAAGGATTTACCGCTGGGCACTACAGGTCACTTTGCCAATATGCATAAGTGGTTGCAAAGGGCCTTGTTTGTATGCCTGGTTGCATTGGTTCTTGAAGCATCTTTCAGTTTACCCGGGTTATTGGTTTGGTTCGGCTGGCCAACCCTGAGCATGACCGAGGTGTGCGATGAGCTAATGAAAGTACGCTGGTCTGATGACAACGCGGAATGCCTTGTGCCCCATCCCCTCTATGGAGCGAATGAAGGTGAAGGGCGCACCACCGGGCCAAACGCAACCGCCCAAGACCAATGGGGTATTCAACCCCGCCCTGAATACAAGCGAATCGGCTTTCGGGATCTGGTTAAATTTCGGGATGACCGGCTGCTGCGAGAAGCTGAAGCCAAAGCACAGGCTGAGTTGATTTATCGGACCGCTGGTTCATAAACAGATCCCAACCATAAGTAACTTGAGGATACCCCATGGATAACCCGTATATTGGAAAAATGAAGCGACCGGATCACGTACCGGAGAATTTGGTTTTTGAATTCGATTACAACAACGATCCAGGCTACTGCAATGACCCACACGTTAGAGCTGCAGAATTGCTGATAGAAGCACCGGCGATATTCTGGACGCCATACAATGGCGGACACTGGATGTTTATGTCCCATGATGCAGTTACAGAAGCGATGACGGATTATAAAAAATTCTCCAGTGAGCATTTCTCACCGGAGGCGTTTGAGGCAATGATGTCTGAGTTGCCTGAAGAAGAAAGAATCCCCGCACCTGTACCTATCTGCATAGACCCTCCCCTGCACTCGAAGCTGCGGGCTCCTTTATTTGCCACCTTCTCGCCAAAATCGGTTGCCGCTATGGAACCTAAAATTCGGGCACTGGCTGGGCGCCTCGTGGACAACATAGCCAATAAAGGGCGATGTGAATTTCAGCATGATGTATCGGATGTTTACCCAGTTGAAATATTCCTTTCCATGTTTGGTTTGCCGGTCGAGAAAGAGCGCGAATATCGGGAACTAGCTAAAAAGCACCTTTCTGTAATTTCACCTGATTTGTCTGAAAATATGCTGATGATGAAGGCCATTGCTGATGTGCTTCGGGAAACAATTATCGATCGAAAAGATAACCCACAGGATGACATCATCAGCATGCTCTGGTCACTGAAACTCGAAGATGACGACATGAATCTCGAGATGATGTTGAGTTATTGCGTAATTCTATTCATTGCCGGTCTGGACACGGTTGTCAACGCACTCGGGTTTGGCGTTCGGCATCTGGCCAGCGACAGTCAGTTACAACAGGAACTAAGGGAATGCCCCGAATTAATCCCCAATGCTGTCGAAGAACTACTGCGTCGATATTCATTTGTAGCCCCTATCCGTATGGTGAAGTCCGACACCGAATTTCGGGGTATCAAGCTGGCACAGGGAGAACGGATCATGATGTTTATCCCTGGTGCCAGTATCGATGAAAATGTCTGCACTAATGCTCAGGATTTTAACCTGCACCGTGGAAAAACCAACCACCTGGCATTCGGTGCAGGCCCCCATCATTGCCTGGGAGCCCATCTAGCGCGCATGGAACTCAAAATCATGTACGAAACCATTCTGAATAAGCTACCGGAATTCCGGTTGGATCCGGATAACCCACCTGCCTTTCATGGCAGCATCATTGCCGGACCAACCAGCATACATCTCGTGTGGGATGTTTGAACTTTACTAACCCATACCAACACCGGAGAAAAAAATGGTTACCCAAGAAGAAATCGTAGGCAAATGGAGCGTCATCATACATGGTCCAACCGGCCCCCAAGAAACCACGTTAGAACTTGTGTCTGATAACGGAATACTATCCGGAACACAATCGGCCATGGGTCAGGTTGAAGTGGCAACGGATTTGACGTTTGACGCCGAAAGCGGCGAATTGGCCTGGGTTAATAAAATAAAAAAGCCGCTACCTATTACTTTGAAATTCTGTGGTGTTGTAGAAGGTGGAAACATTAGCGGTAAAGTAAACGCTGCGATCATGGGGGCATTTCCATTTACAGCAGTTAAAGCCTGAAATAGTAGGGTAGATCAAAAAATGGTTGGCGTGACGTTCATGCCGACCGTTATAAACGATAATCTACGTAACGATAGAAGAAAAAAACATGAATAAACTTTATACCCAACGCAAGGACCGGGGGGGTTCATCACGCATTGTGCTTACACCTTTAGGCGTGATGTTTCTGTGTTTTTCTCAATCCACAATGGCATCATTTACCGATAGTATAACGATCGGTAGCCCGAAAGCACTGTCACTTGGACACGCGGTGACGGCTGATCCGCCAGATATCGATTCTATTCATTTTAATCCAGCCGGCCTGACACAGCTAAAGGGCCGGCAAATGTTTATAAAAGGAATCGTCGGCTTGTTCACCACCGAAATGGAACTGGGTGGTTACGGTGATTATATGAATGATCTGATTAAGGAGTATAAACGTCAATATGCTGCCTACGAGGACGAAGACGGCAACCTTAGCTACGGCAGGAGCCCCTGGGATGAGTATGTCTATAATGAGACGCTGAATACCCACAGTGAATCCGAAGGCGGCCCTACATTAATGTTGCCAGGAGGCATGGTCGATATGCCTATTGGTGCAGGCATAGCCGGCGGTGCATCCTATAACCCGTCGGGAAGCAAATTTACATTTGGAACAACGTGTATGCCCCCATGATGAACGGCATGCACGTGGCACCTGATGATCCGGGTAGGTTCGCACAGGAACGAGCCGCTTTCACTCTGATCACCTACTTCTCGCCTACCGTCGCTTACCAAGTATCAGAAGAACTGTCCTTAGGTCTTTCCATTAATTTTAATTATTCGGGAATGGGCCTGGAACTGCCAATACATGAACCCCACGAAGCGATATTTTTCCTGGGTTCTCCCTTTATCCAGACAACATTCTGTAACCCCAATGGCACGCCCAAACAGGTCGGTGACAACAATCTGGGGCTTGAACCTTGGTATGCTTTGGAAACCTCAACCCTGGCTATCACTTGGTTTATCCTACAACTCCGCCGTTAACGTTGAAATGGATGGTGAGTTTGAGTTTCCCATCTATGATCCATTCAAACAGTTCCTGTATAACTTTCACAGTAGTGATGTATTAGAGGCCGTGGGAACACTGATTGGAAACTTTGGTCTTCAACTTCCCACAGGAGAAGATATCGCGAATGATTCAAGGGGCCCACTTACTGTTTCATACGAAATACCGCAACGTTGGAACGCTGGTATTAGCCTTCAAGTCACTCCTAAGTGGAAATGGAACCTTGATGTCAGATGGACCGAGTGGTCCGCTTTCAGCCAGATCTATCTGGATTTTGGTGTGGACGTGCCCTTATTAATGTGGGGAAACATCGCTGATTTAGTGGGTACTGGAGGGAAAAATGGTATTTCGCCTAACTCAGTGGATTATCAGATCAGCTTAAGAGATGTAACGTACTGGGGTACTGGAATCGAATATCAGTGGAGCGATCAACTTGTATTGCGCGCCGGCTACGAAGATCGGCCTTCAGCTGTCGCTGAAGACGCACCCAATGCATTGATACCCCTGAACGACGCTACATTGATGCCCATCGGGTTTGGTTGGGATCTTCCAGAAGACCGCCACATCGATTTTGCAATAGGTCACTTGATATCAGAGACACATTTTCCGCCTTGTTCGGCGCAATTGGGTAATGGTTGCGATCCTGCTAATGTGGTTTATCCATCCTATGCCGGTCAGGATATAAAAACAAAGGTGGAAGTCCTGATTTTCGAGTTCGGATTTCAGCAACATTTTTAGCCATCAATCCTAGTGCCCGTGCAAACCGCGCACACCGTGGCAATCATCTGGATTCAGCTTAGCCTCACCCAGCCTTCCATCAATACCCGCGCACTACGAATCATTAGTACTCTGCTGATACACCACTGCCCTCCTATATTACTGGCCTCTGCGCCAACCCGCAGCGTTCCTGAGGGGTGGCCTATTGTGATGGAATCACCGACGTTACCACCGGCTGCCTGATTGACCAGTGTGCCGGGAATGACAGCAGCGGATGCAGCCGCTACCGCTGCGGTGCCCATCATGGCGTGGTGCAACTTACCCATGGAAACCGCGCGCAGCAACAGGTCAATAGAATCCTTGTTCACTTCCTTTCCACCCGCAGCTCTGTAGGATTGTGGCGGGGCAATAAAGCCAATTTTGGGTGTATGCTGCCTTAAAGACGCTTGATCCAACGTTTCGATTAACCCCATTTTTAGTGCCGCCACCCGGCGTAGCGTTTCCAGCAACGCCAGTGTGCGGCTATCACCATTAATGTCACTCTGTGATTCCGTTCCGGTCAAGCCAAGTGCTGCGGCCGCTACAAACACCATGGGAATCCCCGCATTGATCAACGTGGATTTTATCTGCCCCACCCCGGGAACCTCCAAATCATCCATGAGGTTGCCGGTCGGCAACAGGCGGTCAGACGAATCTACAGGGTTCAAAAACTCAATCTGAATTGGCGCTGAGGGAAAGGTGACACCGTCCAGTTCAAACGTGCCGTTTTCCTGCACCACTCCACCACTGACGGGCACTCTGGCAACAATGGTCTTGCGGATGTTTTTCTGCCAGATACGAACCGTAGCCACCCCATCCTGTGGAACCCGATCCGACTTCATCAATCCGTTACTGATGGCAAAAGGCCCCACAGCCGCCGTCAGATTACCGCAGTTCCCTGACCAATCCACCATGGGCTTATCTATGGCCACCTGACCAAACTCATAATCCACATCATGATCCGGCTGTTCGCTCTTACTGATAATAACCGCTTTACTGGTACTGGAGCTGCCGCCTCCCATACCATCAATCTGCTGTCCGTAGGGATCCGGGCTACCCAGCACTCTCAGCAACATTCTGTCACGATACTCACCCGGCACCTGAGCCGGTACAGGAAGATCCTGTAATAGAAAAAAAACACCTTTACTGGTGCCTCCCCGCATCAAAGTAGCAGGAACGTTCATCTGTTGTGGGTAGTCCATGGCTCGGTATATCCTGATCAATGTGAACAACGATCCATTATACTGGTTTTATCCGTTGATCATTCTGCTGATTGTGATCCAATACAATGATGACCGCCTCCGCTTGACTACCGCCTCCTGTTAGCTGGGGCTAAGGTAGCGCCAGATGGGTTATTGCGAATTACTTTGACTTTGAACTATGTTAGAAATATGCGTCTGAATCGAGAACAAGGCCCATGAAGACCAATTTGCAAACGCTGGCGTTAGCAGCACTGAAAGCAGCAATGTCAGACTACTACCCACTACAGCCTGAAACCTGGCAGGGCCTGCAGGCAATCTGCCATCTGCGCTCTTTGGATCAGGGGCAGATTCTCTATCCCGTCGGGGCCGCACCCACTGGTTTTGCTTTCGTTTATCAGGGCTTGCTCCGCAATTACACAACAGATGAGAAAGGCCACGAATACAACAAGATGTTTTTTGATGAAGGCACGTTTCCCGGTTCAATGGCCGCCTTACTGCGGGAAACCCCTTCATTGTTTACCGTCGAGGCGCTGGAACCCAGTCTGGTGCTGGAAATCGAGTTTAAACCCTTTCGTAAGCTGTTACATGAACATCATGATTTAGCCTTGTTTCAAGTACACTATCTTGAGAAAAACTGGTTGCTGGCCAAGGAACCCCGGGAGGTAGCCCTGGTGCAGCAAAGCGCGCGCCTTCGCTATGAGAAATTCATCGAAGACTATCCTGCCCTGGCCCGGCGGCTGCCGCAGTACTTGATTGCATCCCATCTGGGCATTACACCCACCCAGTTGAGCCGAATTAAAAAAAATCTACTCAATCAACCTATGTAAATGTCAGCCTCGGCAAAAAACACTAATCTGACTGTGCTCTTTATTGCCAACGGAGACACGATCATGTCATTGACGATGAATACCTTTTTGATGAGGATTGCAGGATGAATCTACCCGCACTGCTTGCTTTACTGGCCGGCGCCGCCATTGCCACTCAGGCCAGCATGAACGCCCGGCTTGGCGTACTGTTGGACAGCTCCATGTGGGCCACCGCAATCGTGTTTGGGGTAAGCTTTGTGGCGATGTTGATGATGGCCCTTGCCAGCTCACTGCAAACCCCCGACTGGAGCGGAGCGATCAACATCCCTATCTATCTCTGGTTTTCCGGCGGCTTGCTGGCGGCAACCGGGGTAGGCTTGTTTTATTATCTGATACCACGGATGGGCCTGGGCCCAATGATGAGTTACGCACTGACCGGGCAGCTGATCATTGCCATTATATCCAGCCACTATGGCTGGTTCGAGCTTCCCATCAAACCCCTTACCTTGAGCCGGTCGACAGGGGTAATCGCCCTCATTGTCGGCATCGTTCTGATTAACAAGGATTAACTGCATGATTCCACTGACGGACTATTTCCAGCGCATTGGTTATGAGCAAAGCCCAGAGGTTGATCTGGCCACCCTGAAATCACTGCATTCCCTCCATCCGGCCAGCGTTGCCTTTGAAAACATAGACGTATTGTTGGATTCCGGAATCAATCTGGACATGTCTCAGATCTGTAACAAGCTGATCTACGGAGGCCGTGGAGGTTACTGCTTCGAGCAGAATAATCTTTTTATGGCAGTACTGCGACGTATTGGATTTGAGGTGGAGCCACTGATGGCACGAGTACTTTGGCAAACGCCCAGCGGCGCGCCTGCGAACCCCAGAACTCACATGGTATTGCGCACCCTGATCGAAGGCACACCGTGGTTGGTGGATGTGGGCTTCGGCGGCCTGGTGTTAACGATGCCTCTGCAGTTTGTGCCGGATCTGGTGCAGACCACCCATCACGAAACGTTCCGGCTCAAAGAATTCAACGACGGCTATATTCTGGAAGTGTTGCTGGCGGGACAATGGCAGCCGGTCTACCACCTGGGCGCCGAAGTACAGCAACCCATCGACATAGAAGTGGCCAACTGGTACACCTCCACCCATCCCAACTCAAAATTCAGACAAAACCTATTGGCGGCCAGGGCCACCAAAGAAACCCGGTACACCCTGCTCAACAACCATTTTACCGTGCGCCACAGCGGTCAGGAGCCCGAGCGACAAACCCTGAACACAGACGAACTGGTCACGGTGCTGAGGGAGTCGTTTCTGCTGCCGGTACAGGCAGACTGGCGCCACGTTCTGCACAAAATTGTAAACGGTGCAACCTAATCTGAAATCGTCTCTACAGGGGTTCTCATGGTGACGAACTCCTCTGCGCTGGTCGGATGAATGCCAATGGTCTGGTCAAACTGGGCTTTGGTTGCCCCCATACCGACCGCAATGCCAATGCCCTGAATGATCTCACCGGCATCCGGCCCTACCATGTGTGCCCCCAGCACACGATCTGATTTTGCATCCACCACCAGCTTCATCAAACTCCGCTCTTTTTCTGTTTTGAAGCTGTATTTCATCGGTGCAAACGCTGATCTGAATATTTTCACATCATACCCTTGCGCGCGGGCATCCTGCTCACTTAACCCCACCGTGCCGATGGGCGGTTGGGTAAAAACCGCAGTGGGAATAGCGTCATAATGGACAGGTGGACTGCCGCTGCCAAACAGATAATTGGCCAGATACATGCCTTCCGCCAGCGCGACCGGTGTTAACTGTACACGATCAGTAACATCGCCCACTGCATAAATCGAATCCTGGTTGGTCTGATAATGTTCATTAACCTGTATCGCACCATCGCCATTCACCACAACCTTAGTATTTTCAAGGCCCAAACCATCCACTTTTGGCTTTCTGCCCGTGGCATAAAGAATCAGGTTATAGGTGGTGGTATGGGCACTGGAATCTGTCACCTCGAAGGTCTGCTCACCGCGCTTGTTGATCGAGGTAACATCATGGTTGAATAAAATATTCAAACCCTTCTTGACCAGCTCATCCCGCAGGTGCTGACGTATGTCCTGATCAAATCCGCGCAGGAAGAGATCACGGCGGTAACTGAGCGTGGTCTCCACACCCAGGTTATGAAGAATACAGGCCAACTCTATGGCGATGTAACCGCCACCCACCACCAGCGCCCGATCGGGCAAACTGGGCAGATCAAAAAATTCGTTGGAGGTAATAGAATGTTCAATGCCGGGAATATCAGGCTTGAAGGGCCAGCCACCCGTTGCGATCAGAATGTGTTTCGCGGTAATGGTTTTACCTGCAACCACCACACTATTCGGCCCAGAGACAGTGGCACGGGATTCCATTACATCGCATCCGGCATTACTCAGCAGATTGCGATAAATACCATTGAGACGGTTTATTTCCTTGACCTTGTTTTCACGCAGCACCTGCCAGTCAAACTGCGCGTCATTGACCGACCAACCAAAGGATGGTGCCAGCTCGATATCCTCGCGCATGTGGGATCCATAGACATACAGCTTTTTGGGAACACACCCTACGTTGACACAGGTGCCCCCCATGTATCGCTCTTCTGCTACCGCTACCCTCGCCCCCATGCTTGCCGATATACGGGCACAACGAACACCGCCGGACCCGGCACCAATCACAAACAAATCATAATCATAGGTTGACACTGTGGCACTCCTTCAACACTTTGCTTTCGATAGTATGGTAAAGACTCGGTATCCGCAAAGTTGTTTCACCCCGGTGCTTCCATTGGATTAGGTAATCAAACAAAAAAGGGAGCCATCGGGCTCCCTTCTCAAACGAACAACAATTTACAATCAGCCGATATTGAACAGGCCGGTCTGCTTAGATCTGATTGAGGATTTCGATCTCGACCCGGCGATTGGCTGCCCGACCTTCCACGGTGGAATTCGATGCTATGGGATAGCGCGGGCCATAGCCATTGGAATGCAAACGGCTGGAGGCAACGCCTTTACTCACCAGATAATCCTTAACACTGGCAGCGCGACGCTCGGACAAGGTTTGATTGTATTCAAAACTCCCTGTGCTGTCGGTGTGCCCTGTAACTCGTATAGCCGTTTTACTATATTCTTTGAGCACGATGGCTACGCTGTCCAGGGTGTCGTAAAAACTCGGCAGTAACTGGTATTCATCGCTTGGAAAACTGACGTTACCAGGCATGTTCAATTTAATGCCGCCGTTTTCCAAGCGGGTTACGCTGACGCCGGTGCCTTCCAGTTTCTGGCGGAGCAGTTTTTCCTGGTAGTCGAAGTAATAGCCGGCGCCACCGCCAATGGCCGCACCAATGGCCGCGCCTTTGGCACGGTCTTTCTTGCTGGATACGGCTGCACCCACTACCGCGCCCGCTGCGGCACCAATAGCTGTATTACTCACCTTTTGTTCACCGGTGTAAGGATCAATGGTACACCCGCTAAGCGCTATGGACGCAAATACCGATGCCGCTAAAATGGTTCTTTTCATTACTTTCTCCTGCCTGCTCAATTCAAATCAATGGCGAAATGATGAGGCATTTTAACTGAATAACCACTGAACGAAAGGAAACAAAAAAGGCGAAGTGTGAAATCCTTCGCCTTTCGCTACCGATCTACCAACAAATTATGAACTGGCGCGCCGATCATCGCCTGTGCGACGCTCCGCATTAGCCTTTGCTTCCTCTACCGTCTCATCCTTGCGGCGATCCCGTCCCTTGCGCTCCTCGAGGAAATGCTCAATCTTGTGATAGATCTCTTTTGATTTCGGATCCATAACTGCCACTCCTGAAAATGGTCCTGGTTAATTTCCACTGTGCTGATTCACAACACAATCAAACATAATCAACTACAAGTATAGACAGGCCTTAAACAACTTGTATGTTATCTCGGTCTTTTCTTATATTAATTAGCAATATGGCTAATAACCTATTTCTATATTAAGTGTGATTCATATCACATAATTTTTGAAAAAGCCCTTAACGAACTCATTTAATGGTACTATTGTGCCACTTATAAAGGTAATTTCGTCAACAAATGAGACAGATTCTTATAACCGGTTCGTTCGGGTTTGTGGGCAGCCGTCTTGCAGCGCATTTTCTCCGGGCGGGATGCCAGGTGCGTCTGCTTGACCTGCCCAACCACCCTCACAAGCAAGTGCAACTGGCCTGGCTAAGGGAATTTGGCGACCCTGGCCTGATTGAAACCGATATCTGCGATGCCGGGCGGGTAACTGACGCCGTAAGGGGCTGCGATGACGTCATCCACGTGGCGGCCTTACTCAACTCCATCGCTCCGTACCAACAATTCCACAGGGTGAATGTACTGGGCACCCAAACAGTGTGTCAGGCCTGTCTGTCCGTGCAGTCCGCGCCTCATTTGACCCTGGTGAGTACTTCGGATGTGTTTGGTATACCGCGGCCCGGTGAGGTCATCACGGAAGACTCGCCATTCAGAACCTGGGACGAGCCCTACGCCGACACCAAAATCGAGGCGGCACGCCATGTCAGGATGCTGCGCTCCGAAGGCAAGCTCAGTGCATCCATTGTCTATCCAGGCTGGGTTTATGGCCCGGGCGACCGGCAATTTTTTCCCGCTGTAATCGATATGGTCAAAAGTGGCGTGGTGTTTACCTGGCATCGCTCAGCCGCGCTGGAAATCTATCTGATTCACATTGATGACCTGATCGCCGGCGTTCAGAAAATCATGGATCACCGCCATCAGCCCTGTCAGGATTTTTTGATTCTGGACAGCCAGACGGGCATGACCACAGTGGATCTATACAATGAAATCGCCCATTATTACGCTAAAACCATCAAGCAAGTTCACTTACCCTACAACCTGATGATGACGCTGGCAAAAGCCACCCAAACCCTTGCCCGCTACCGGTTATTACCTGCGCCACTGCTGTCCACCACTGATGTAAAAGCCTTTGGGAACGAGTTCCGCTTTTCCACTGAACGGGCTGCCCGTCTGCTTGACTGGAGGCCGGCAGTGGAACCCCGCCAGGGAATTAGCGAAGCCCTGCAATGGCAATCCAATAATTTCCCCCGCTGAAGATATGATATTCTAAGCCGAAATGTATTGGTTCGGATTATCAGAAATGCTTGTTGGGCTGCTTTACTTAATTCTGTTTCAACTGTTTGGCCACATGATGGTGGTTGCCTTCGGCCTCCCTATCCCGTCTCCGGTCTTGGGGTTGGTTTTTTTGTTTATCTTTCTGCTGATCAAAGGACATATCCCTGAATCCCTGTTAACGGTGTCGTCGGTGTTGCTGCCACTGCTGCCTTTGTTCCTGATTCCGGCCAGCGCAGGCATCATCGAACACGGGCCACTACTAGAAAAAGATGGCCTTGCCATCGCCGTTGCGCTGCTCGTAAGTCTGACCGCATCCATTTTGATAACACCCTATTTGTTCATTTTTTTCACCCGACTTTTGCGTAAGCAATCATGATGGAGTTGCTAACGCCTGTTACCGGATTTCCCCTGTTCGGTGTGCTCATTACTATTGCGGCATTCTATGCAGGGCAAAAACTATATCTGAAAAGTAATCGCCACCCGGTGCTGCAGCCGGTGGTGATTGGAATGGTTGTAGTGGTGGGAACGGTCATTGTACTGCAGGTACCGTATGAAACTTACTACCAGTCCTCTTACCTGCTGCATGCTATGCTCGGCCCCGCCACGGTGGCGCTGGCTATCCCGCTATTTCAGAATGCCAGGCGCATTCGCTCGCTGCTGCTGCCGATTCTGCTGACCGTGCTGGTGGGTGGCACCTTTACTGTTTTGTTGGCGGTGGGCATTTTATGGTTGCTCGGTGCCGACACAGCCACGTTGCTTTCCATGCCCACCAAATCCATTACCACCCCTATCGCCATGATCGTCACTGAACAGATCGGTGGCATCCCTGCACTGAGTGCCATGTTTGTGCTGCTGACCGGAGCCATTGGCGCGATGATCGGCATCCCAATGATGAACAGAATGGGTATTCAAGATGACGGTGTGAAAGGGTTTACCATGGGCCTGACAGCCCATGCATTGGGAACAGCCCGCGCCCTGGAAGAAAGCAAAGAATGCGGCGCATTTTCGGCACTGGCCATGAGCCTCACCGGTGTACTTACCGCCGTATTACTGCCGTTGATAATGCAGTGGATACATCAAGGGCTGTAACCGGGTCGGCCTAGCCTTTATCCCTGTTCTTGACCAGAAAATCCAGATGATCATTCGGCTTTTCCTGTTCCGGGGGCTTGGATTTCGCTTCAAATTGCCCACCGAAAATTTTGTAGCGTTTGTTGGACTCTTCATGGGCCAGTTCCGGAATGCTAAATACTCCGTGAATCTCTCCCTGTTCATCGGCCTTGATTTCCAATCGAGCCACGATTTGGTCGGGTAACTCGATGGCTTTTCCATCTGCGGATGATGCCAGGATCTCGCCCTTGCGCAGGTGATACACACCCGGCCCCGTATATCGATTAACAACCAGATACAAAAACTGATCGTCCTCCTCACTGCGAATGCGTAATTGGGTCTCTAATAATGCAATGGTCTTTTCCCACCACACATTCTTGGTGGTGACATACTGCCTGGCCTTGGTAAATTCATCCTGCAGATGATAAGCGATACCACCTTCAAATTCGTAAGTGGGTTTGTGCTTTTCATAATAGGCTTTTGCCAGCTCAAGCTTGGCAGGATCGCGAATTTCCCGGCCTTTATCAAACAGGCACACATGGATTACCCCGCCCTCAAGGCTGCATTCTCCAACACCATGGCGGAAACCTTTGGAGAACGTGCCACGGTAGCTGCTGCCGTTGGCTTCGGTTTTGATGCCGTGTCCGTGGGGTTTGTTATTTTTGTAATCGCCAATGTAGCGTTCACCGTTGCGATAGGTCATGAGGCCTTTGCCTTCTTTATCGTCGTACTGCCATAGACCTTCGTAAACCGAGCCACTGCGATAGAGCAGTTTACCCTTGCCATGGCGCATACCCTGCTGCCAAGCGCCTTCGTAACGGTTTCCATTCTGATACTGCAAGACACCATAGCCCTGTGTCTGGCCTTTCTCCCATTCACCTTTGTAGACGTCACCGTTACCGAATTTATACACACCTACGCCGTGCATATATCCTTCACGGAAATCCCCGTTGTAGACATCGCCATTCAAGCGCTGGTAAACGCCCTTGCCATGGGGTTTGTTATGCAACCACATTCCGGTGTAGGTATCACCATTGGCAAACTTCCAGGTGTCCCCCGCCAGCATAAGCTCATCGATGGTTTCCTTGAAAACGATTTCGGTAACGGCTTGCGATACCGCTGCGTAGGATTGATTGACAACCAGGCAGGAAAGAAATGCGATACTAAAAAAACTGCGAAAACTGCAAAAATGCACCAGAACCCCCCTAGGGAATTACATAATTCTAAAGCGTATTCTTATTTAGTTATTAATATGAAGGCTATATTACTGTGTGCAAAGAGCCGGTACAATTCCATTTTGTTGTACCAGTGTAAGAAATGTTTATCAGTTATGTCTTGCCGCTGCGGTATCAGGCAGCAATGGAAGCAGGGTCAAAATCGAAATCCACATCATAATGCGTCATAAACCCACCGATGGTAATGATAACCCGTGCCATGGCCACGAATGAGTCTGGCATTATTATTTTGTTTTTCCGCATCTTATCCAGTGAATCACTCAAACGATCAGCGATGGAAAGTGCCTCCAGATTATCCCCTACCACGTATTCCGAGATCTCTTCCAGGGTTTCAGCCCGTTCACAATGAAACCCGGCCTGGCGGAACAAATCACCTAGTTTGACTGTGGAAAAGCCCATCAGCCCCATGAGTAGATTGGTGTATTGATTGCGCTGCTCAGCGGAAAGTCGCGCGATGGCGCCATAATCAAGAATCGCAATCTGTTCATCCCGGGTGATCAGAAAATTACCCGGATGAGGATCCGCATGGTAGATGCCAAGTTGGGTGATCTGGTGAATGTAGCTGGCCAACAAGCGCTGCAACACCGGTTTGGCGCGCTCCGGATGCCTTTCCAGGTAGTCCGCCAAACGCACCCCGTCTACCCAGGATGTAACCATGACCCGCTCTGAACTCAGACTCTCATAGAGCTCCGGCATGATGATTCCCGGCAGGTGCGGTTGCGTGCTGAAGGCCTTCAGGTTACGGGCTTCGCGTCGAAAATCCAGCTCTTCCAGCGTCATATTGATCAACTGGCGTACAACCTGCCTCAGATCCAGCTCACGAACCAAAGGACCAAAGGCTTTCGACAGGGTGGTGAACACCAGAGAATCCTGTTCAAACAACGACCTGGCCGTAGGCAACTGAAATTTAACCGCAACCTCCTGTCCGTTCTTCAGGGTTGCGCGATGTACCTGAGCGACGGAGGCGGTTGCGACGGGTAACACATCAAAGCGGGTGAACTGGTTATCCCAATCCTGCCCCCAGCTCATTAAAATAATGGGGTGAATGTCCTCAAAGCGGGCAGGTTCGGCATCATTTTGCAGACGTTGTAACGCAACAATATATTCCCTTGGCAACAGATCCGGCCGACAACTGAGAAATTGAGCAAACTTGACCCAGATCGCGCCGTTTTCGCGACACAACTTGCAGATAGAATCGGCACTTTCGCGGTGGGCCTGGCTCAGTAACTGTTCGGCTAATGGGGGGGCTAAAACCTTGGCCCGGGAGCGATACTGACGGTAAATCTGCTCGATTTGCAGGGCCGTGCGGGTAACACCGATGTAGCGGTCGCGACCGTCGATGATCAGCGTTCTCGCCACATTGAGGTTGGACTTGATGATTTCCAGAGCGCTCATATCCATCAGACCTCCTGACAACACCGAACAGGGAGGAAAAACAATACCTTAGGGGAAGGCGCCTCTACTCTTTGAATAAATAATCCTCCACCAGGCGATCCACGGCATCGAGAAATTCAGCCTGGGGATCCATCAGCTCAAAGCCTGAATCAAAAAAATCCTGATTGGTATCTTTTTGACACCAGCGGCTTTCCGCGTCGAACTCCACTTCTTTACGGCCATCCACCGTATCGGGCAGCACCATTTTCAGCTTGTACTTTTTGCCCGATTCAACCTGTTGATCTGAGACGATCATCATGCCTTTGGTGCTGATGTCCACCAAATTACCCAAAAGCGAATTAGTTTCGACATCAAACACCCTCAGGTAATAGATAAGATGCCGTCGCGGTACACTGCGTTTGTTGTCTTCAACAGCGTTTTGTTTCGCCTCCATAATCACACCTCTGACCGGGCTGGACCTCTTTTAAGGTTAGACGACGAAACGGATTTCTTCCTTATTTTGAATGATTTATTGTGCCCAGCGCCCCAAAACGTCCACTTCAAACAAAGTCCCGCCCCGGCTTAGAACAACCCCGCTTTCGGTGATTTCCCTGACCTGCAGCTCCTGGTTCAGATACTGCCCTTCCTTAAGACGCTTGCCATTGATAATAATGGAGCGAAAGCGGGGAATGCTGGAATACATGTGAGAGGAAAAGGTCATATCCGGAATCCCGTCCCGCTCATAAGCCGGTAATTCTTCCAGCTGCGGTAGGTACCCCACACTGGGCACCCGGTCATCCTGGTCTGATTGACCTGTCTCGAGGCTATTCATCTGCGCCGGCTGCGGATCGCTGCGCTGGGTCTGCGCAGGCGGCGGTGGTGCCTTATCAGCACTCACCACCGGCCTGGCCCCGGGCTGGGGCGGCGTCAAGGTTGGTGTTGCCGGAGGCGCCGGCGCGAATTCCGGTAATGCCGGTTCTGAAACCATCTTCTGCGGCGCTGGGCTCACGGCTGCGGGTTGTTCATTGCCGGTAAACTGAAACCAGAAATACACCAGCAAGGCCAGATTAATCACCACCACCGTCACCGTTATGATGGGCCAGGGGTTGGCTTTCCCGCCGCTTACGACCGTTTCGGTGCCGGCCCCGTGAATATCCGGAACCTTGCCGCGCTGGCGTTCCTGCTCTGACTTGCGCAACGCATCCAGGATGTAAGACATCAGGAACCCCCTTCAATAGGGTCCAGGCGCGGGATGGTCTCATCCACCCGCCGCGACAGCTGAATCAGGGTACCTGATCCCACCACACCATCATCAATCTCGCCTACCGTGCGCTGGAACTGTTTCACCCGCTCCACCAGATCCGTATCGTAGGTGGATCGCCCGGCGGAAGGTTGGGGTTTGTTTTCCCAAACATCCAGCTGATAGGAAAGCCATTTGGAAAGTGGTGCAATGGTGCCGGGATGCATCGGGCCATGATAGGACGGCGGCTTTTTCCAAAGCAGGGAGTAATGGCCACGCCAATAGGCATCCAGGTCACGGATATCCACCCGCTTTATTTCACCACCCAGATACACTTCAGCGACCCCGTCATCCAAACGTCGAATCACGATGAATTTCTCATCACCTGCCGGCCCAAATAAACGCACGATGACCGGCATGCCGTAATGCTTGATGGAGCCGAGACTGCCCAGCTTGCTGAGACACGCCAGACCGAGGCTTTCCGCGTACGGACAGGCCATGCCGTTTTCGGCGGGATCATAGGGAATACCCCAGGCTGAAAAGAGATCCCGATAGGCGTCCGCATCCTGCTGATGATCCGCCAGCTCGAACACCTGGTCCAGCGACAACAGACTGCTTTGCTGAGCGGCAGCCTCGGGCACAACTTCGGTTGCCGACTTAATATTGGCCTGTTTAAGAATGGCGGGCGGTGGTGGTGGTTCTTTAGCTGCAGCCGCAGCAATGTCGGCCACCGGCTCGGCTGCATTTGAATCTGCTTCTTCAGCAACCTCATGAGGCGCTTCATGCTGGCTCACACCCATCCAATAGGACAAGCCAACCAGCACCATGATGGCGAAACCCGCCGCACCACCGATTAGCGCAGGCAACCACTTTTGCCGGGTTGATTTCGCCGGGGCATATACCTTGTAACCCAGCACTTCTTTGGCGGCATTACCGAGGATATGGCCATCAATAACCCGGGTTTCCTTGGCATAGGCACCCAGCATCGCCCGATCACACACCAGATTGATGATGCGGGGAATCCCCTTGGATATTTGATACAGTTTGCGGATGGTCGCCACAGGAAACATGGCCTTGGGGTCCACTGCGCCCGCCACGGTTAAACGATGATAAACGTAGGGGCCAACTTCATCCTCCCCCAACGCATTAAGATGAAAACGGGCGGTTACCCGTTGCGACAGTTGACGCAGTTCCGGTTGCCTGAACATCTCCTGCAGCTCCGGCTGCCCCAGCAGAATAATCTGCAACAGTTTCTTTTCGTGCGTTTCCAGATTGGTGAGCAGGCGAATCTGTTCCAGCACATCGGAATTCAGATTCTGAGCCTCATCAATGATCAGTACTGTATGCCTGCCCTGGGCATGCTGGCGTAACAGGAAGCCGTTGATACAGTCAATGTAATCCTTAACGGAAATGCTGTCACCGATGTATGGAATCGATAATTCGTCGCAGATGGTGGCCAACAACTCTTCCACCTGCAATTTCGGGTTCAACACGAAAGCAACGTCGGTATCGTCCGGAATCTGCTCCAGAAAACAACGACACACGGTGGTTTTACCGGTGCCGACCTCACCTGTCAGTAACACAAAACCACCATCACGCCCCACTCCATACACCAGATGAGCCAGGGCTTCGTTATGCTGCTGGCTCATATAGAGGTAGTGTGGATTAGGTGCGATGGAAAACGGTGTTTCCTGCAGGTGAAAGAAGGCTTCGTACATTTATTTTTGCAGTACCAGCTTTGCGGTTACCAAGCCGGTTTCACGCTCGGCATCAATGGATACATTGACAATTCGAATGCCGTGCCGGCTTTCAATCTGGTGCAACCAACGCATGGTTTTGTCAAAGGACACTTTCTCCAGCCACACACGCAGTTTATCTTCCGATTCCGGTTCAAAACGTTTTACCGTGATGCCCATGGCCGGCGCGGTAGAAGTGACGATGGTCTGTATGGGTTGATCCGAACGGTTGGCAGTGGAACCGCCGACCGCGGACATGCGTGCAACCTCTTCGTTGTCTTTCATCCACGCCATCAGGTTTTGTTTGCCTTGCAGCGTGATCGCTGCCTGATCCACGGAGCGCTGTGCGGGCAGAATCAACAACAAAAAAACCAACACAAACAAGATGAGCACACCAATCCCGTTGACGATCATGCGCTCTGAATCAGACAGGCTGTCGTAGCGCCGGCGTACCGGATCAAGACTGTTTCGCAGATTCTGCAATGCATCACTCATGATCGTTCACTCCGAATTTTCAGGCGGGCTTTGACACGATCTTTATCGCGCGCAGCGGAGGCTGTTTCCACAGCCAACTCTGCCTGCTGCAATTTGGTTTTGAAATCTTCCAGTTTGCCAAAATCCTTCACCAGCAGATCCAGGCGCAAATCGCCCTGCCCTTCATCGTAGGATACCCGGCGTGGGGAAATGGCATCATTGTCGGTGCGATTGGCATCGTAGATCTGCTCTCCGGCCAGCGCCAGCAGGGACATAAAACTTTGGCCTTCTGCTCCGCTTTCGAATTCCGCAATATGCTGCTGCATCTGGCGCTTAACATCGACAATGCGCTTGTCACGGGGAAACAACTGTTTGTAGAACGTTTTGGTTTCCTGATCCAGCAACGCCGCTTCCTGATTCATTTTCCAGGCCTGGGTATACAGAAATGCGGTATAGCTGACAACAAACAGAGCAACCATGGCCGCCAACGGTTTCCAGTTAAAGGCGGACGGCTTGCGGCGACCGCTACTGGCATAGCGCCCCTGCAGGAAATCGAAGCGGGGTTTTTTGGCGCCGAAATGGCTGTGTACGTGATCGCATATCAGTTGAAAATCGTTGGAGTTGATCTCATCGTATTCCACCTCAAAGCCAGCGTCCGCCACCTGTCCGGAGATCTGGGTTTTGATCCAGTTCTGCAGATTTTCATTCAAATGTTCCTGGCAAAACAGCACCCTTAATACCTGCGGCTGATCCTGCCAGTGCTCCATGACAGAGGCCAGTACCACCGGGGCGGCATCCATTTCGATCGCCAACCCGTCTACTTCAGAGCGCTTTATCAGCAGGTGGCGGCCATCAAACAGCAGGCTCCATTCACCCTCTTTCCGTGGCAGGCACAACATATCGGGCAGAATGGAATCCAACGGCAGATCGAATTGATTGAACAGCGCCTGGGAACCTTCCACCAATTGCCGGGGAATGCCCACCACCGGTAGCTCGCCATCAGGGGCGCGATCACCGGTGATCAGGTGAAACAGAGCCACATCCTGAGCCACCTGATCCTCAATCATATACGGCAGGGCCTGGGCAATGTGGCGGGTCTGCTTGGAGGGAATGGTCACCTCGGCGGTAAAGGTGTTGACGCCGGATACCAGCAGTGTAATGCCGTACTGGTAGCTGTGATGCCAGCGGTTGTTGAGCTGATCCACAAACTCACTGAACGGTACAATCTGGGAATCGGAGACCCTGCCGTCCAGCTCAGCGCTGGACCATTCTACGTAGAGATCTTCCGGCACATCGACAGGACCTTCATCGCCACACTGCGAGCAAAGGCTAACCCATTGTTTTTCATTAATAAAACGAACAAAAACTTTACTAGTCACAGGCCCCTTCCTAAGGTGCTTTTCTTATCATTATACTCGTTTTAACGGATCTTCCAGTTTTCTGGACAAGGTTTTGATCTTGACATCACCGTTTGCCGCGCCGTCTTTCAAGCTTGGGCGGTACAGGATGGATCGCATTAAAACCGGCTTCTGGTTAATCACGGCTTCGGCCTCCAGTAAATAGTACTCGCTATTGACTGAAAAGTTACCTATCGATTTGTTGTTGGGTTGTTTCTTTTTTTCGGGATCATTGGGGTCCACGATCTTGGTTTCGTCATCGTTATTCTGGCCATTTCCCACCGATACAGTGGCAGCGGTCGCAATCAGATCATCGAATGCCTGCAGGTCCAGAAAGCCTTTGGCATGGCGTGCCGGCCCATCCTTTTCACGTTCTTCCTTAATCTGTGCCCCCGGCAACCCCAGGTCGTAAGCATCCAGCACAGTCGGTTCTGCGGTATTCACATTTAAAGCCACATCCGGTGGCAGGAAACATATCCTATCCGCCAATGCGGCAATATCATTGGGGGTAAAGCCCTCGATCAGCATCAGCTCGCTGATATCCCACATGATGCTATTGGCGGCTCGATAAGGGCGCTCCAGCCCCAGATAGTCCAGATCCTCCTGCCCGTCGAAGCCGGTTGGCTCCTGATCCTGATCCATCCAGTCCAGGATGCGCTCGGACAACATCTGGGTTGTGACATTGCTTTCCGTGTCCTTGGGCAACCCTGCAAGATCCATCAGCCGGCGCAGCCGCTCACGCTGCTTTTTTGCAATGGTCGGGTCGGAGGCCATAATGGAATTGACGTTGAAACGCGACTGCAGATCGATAATCCGCCCCTGAATAAAACCTCCGGCCACGGGAAAGGGTTGTGGTGGTTTGGCCCAATCCTCCCCCAGGGTATCCACGAAGGCCGGCTCGTTCCTGTCGTTATCTTCTTTCAGATCCTGCACCAGGCTCAGGTTCGCCAGCTCCTCGGCACCCAGCAGGTATTGAAACGCCTGATCCCGCGACAGCAAGGCCGAAGTGCGCTTAATATCGAGCTTCTGACGATAGGTCATGTCCGTCACGATGATGGCGGCGATGGCCACCATCATCACCACCGTGATCAGCACCGTGCCACCCTGTTTAGGATTCACAACCACCTCCCTTCGGAGCAGTATCGTCATTGGGGTGATACACATCCACAAAACAATTGGCAATCAGAAATTTGCGGGTAATAACCCCCATATCCTCGGTGGTCAGCTTCATTTCCACGATTTTGGGCAACAGAAGGAATTCACGCTCAGGAATGGATGTAGCATTGCCACTGCCACCGGTTTTAAAGCTATCGGGCGGCCACACTTCCACCGACTGCATGGCCTTCTGTTTATCCAGGTAATAAAACACGAAAGACAGGTTTTCCACCCCATCCAGCAGCTCGGTTCGATCCGGTGTTGTGTCTTCGGCCCGATCCAGTACGCGCCAGCTACCCCGCATCAGCTTATTTTCTTCCAGGTAGTAGGCCACCCGCTGCAGTTCCGCCCGTTTTACCTTGGAAAACGGCGAGCGATTCCAGCCGGCCCGGGTAAACTCTATATCGCTGCCCACCTCGGAACGCACGGCATAGAGCGGGGTTTCCGAACCGAATTCATCCCGCACGGTACGTGGAATCATTTGCTGAAAATCCCGGGCCAGAATGTTAAACGCCAATTGATAATGCTTAAGCCGCTCGGCACTGGCTTCGGTGACCTGTTTACCCTTCTGAAAACTGTCAAACGCAACGAACATGCTGGCGGTCATCACCGCAAAGATCGCCATGGCAATCAGCAGTTCAATGAGGGTCAAGCCCTGTTGCGTAGAGGTAATCTTCATTGGGTATCCGAGACGATGGCCGTTAAGGTAGAAAAGTAATCAACTTCATCATCGGCATTTTCAATGCCCACACTGACTTCCACGATACGAATAGGCATTTTGGTCTGCGCTTTCTGCACCTTGGTATTCACCACCCATTCAGTGCCAGCGTATTCGATCTTGTCGCTGCGATCCTGCAACGGCGGATAGGTATTGGCGGCGTGAATCTCAACCAGCTTATTGTTGGCTATCCAGTTGGCGATGGTTTTTTCCTTCAGGTAATTGGCGTTTCGGACGTTGCCATGCATGGCCGTACTCAATGACGCAACTGCCACCGCAAAAATCGCCAGGGCAATCATCACCTCAATCAGGGTAAAGCCCGTGGATTCAGTCTTGCTGATCATCTTCTTCACCCATCCATACTTTACCCACCTCATTGCCGGAAACCTTGGCCATCACATCGCTGTCATCCCGCAATATCATCTCCAAAACGAATGGCGACAATTCACCACTGGACAGCACGAATATGGACGGCTTCAGTTCTTCTTCCTCTTCTTCGAGAATTTTAGAGGCTTGCTTGGCTTTCTCTTTCTCCTTTTGATCCACTCCCCCGTCAAGGTCAATCTGCTCATGATCCACGGTTAACACCAACTCATATTCTTCCGGCAGTTCGTACTCCCGAAATGCCTGCTCGTTGGCGATCAGATTCCAGCTGGGGTCGGGTGTGCTTTCACTGTTGCCCAGGGCGGCAGACATGGCGGACGATTTGGAGGCATCCGCTGAGTCCCCTTCTATAATATCCATTTCGGTTTCGGTGAGCGCAGACTGTGTGTTATCTGGAACCGACCAGCGGGCAAATTTGTAGCCCTGCTCGGTGACGATGATGCCGATTTCCTCCTGACTGAAGAGCGCTTCTTCCTGGGCCATTTCAATCAGGGCAAGGAAGCGCTGTGCTTCCTTATTCAGTTCCTTCTGGGGATCCTGGTTGACCACGTTGATGGCGATAACGCCGGTCATGATGCCGATGATGGTTACCACCACCATGATTTCGATGAGCGTGAAACCCTGGTGGTGGTTAGCAGTGGATTTCATGTGCCTTAGAGATCGTTGACGGAAATGTCCGCAGCCGGACCTTCGCCACCCTCAGCACCATCCTGGCCAAGCGAAAACAGATCATAGGGCCCATCGGTGCCGGGGCTCAGGTAAACGAATTCATTGTCCCAACCGTCAGCCGGCATTTTTTTCAAATAACCGCCGGAAGGCCAGTTACGGGCATTATCCGGTTTTTCAACCAACGCCTGTAAACCCTGATCGGTTGTGGGATAGCGATAGTTATCCAGCTTGTACAGATCCAGAGCCTGGGAAACTGCCTGCAGGTTGCTTTTGGTGGCATTGATATTGGCAGTATCCTGAGCACCACCGATGTTGACCACCACCAGCGTTGCCAGCACACCCAGTATGGCCACCACAATCATGACTTCGATCAGGGTAAAACCCCGTTGTACGGAGGTGATCGATGTATAGTTAATAGGCTTCATATTAAAAGAACTACCTTTGTTATTTAATCCAATGGTTAGCCAACCAATGAGTTCATACTCAGTATTGGCATCATAATCGAGAGTACAATGATCATGACCACGCCACCCATCACCACCAGCATCAGCGGTTCAAACAGCGCGACGATGGTATCGATCAGATCTTCCAGCTCCCGTTCCTGGTTTGTGGCCGCCCGCGCCAGCATGGAATCCAGCTCGCCGCTGCGCTCACCGCTGGCGATCATCTGCATCATCATGGGCGGAAAATAACCAGAGCCATCCAGAGCAGCAAACAGCGAGCTGCCTTCTTTCAGCTTATCCGCCCCCAGGGTGACGGATTCCCGAATACAGACGTTACCGGCCACCTGACCTGAAATTTTCATGGCATCCACCAACGGCACACCACTTTTGGACAGAATACTCAGCGTACTGGCCACGCGGGAGGCATCCAGCCCTCGGGTGATTTTGCCAAGCAGAGGCGCCTTTAACAACCAGGCATGAAACCGGAACCGAAAAGCCTCGTTCTTAAGGGCACGCTTAAACCCGAACACAGCAGCGACCATCAGCACGATCAATAGCCACCACCAGCTTTGCAGCAGCTCGCTGGCTCCTATTAGGATTCTGGTAAGCACGGGAAGTTCCTGCCCGGAGTCTTCAAACACCGAGACGATTTTCGGCACCACGAAGGTGAGCATGCCCGCCACTATAAGGAAGGCAAAACTGGTGAGTACCAGAGGATAGATCATGGCACCCTGCACCTTCTTCTTGGTGCGATAGCGAGCTTCGGTGTAGTCCGCCAACTGTTCCAGCACCAGATCCAGATGCCCTGAATGCTCACCTGCCGCCACCGTCGCCCGATACAACTCGGGAAAGGAGCGGGGAAACTCATTCAAACTGCCCGCCAAAGTATGCCCTTCCACCACCTTGGCGCGAATGGCCAGCATCATGCTCTTGTTACTGGCCTTCTCCTGTTGCCGGGAAACCGCCTTCAGGGCTTCTTCCAGCGGCAACCCGGCCTGCAGCAATGTTGCCATCTGCCGGGTGATGATGGCCAGATCACCTGCACTGATGGAACCCTTGGCAAACTGAAACTTGTTGCTGTCCTGTTTATCGGATTTTTGGCTGGTGGTTTCCACCGACAGGGGCACCATGCCCTTCTCTTTCAGCTGCTGGCGTACCTGGCGGGCGCTATCACCTTCCAGTACTCCCTTTTTCTGCTTGCCACGCTCGTCTAGAACAACGTACTCAAATGCCGGCACGAATTAGCCCTCTCTGGTCACCCGCAGGACTTCTTCGATGGTGGTGACCCCTTCCATGATCTTACGCCGCCCATCTTCCCGAATGCCGGAGCCATAACGGCGGGCATGTTTGGTCATTTCCTGTTCGCTGGCATTGTTGTGTATCAAGGTACGCAGCTCGTCATCCACCACCACCAACTCGTAGATACCGGTACGTCCGGCGTAACCCAGATGATTGCATTCATCGCATCCCACCGCCCAATGTATGTGGGGGGCGCTGGCGGGATCGAAGCCCATCAGCTCACACTCACCGGCATCCGGCGCATAGCTCTCTTTGCAGTGGGGGCACAATACCCGCACCAGCCGCTGGGCCAGTAAACCCAGCAACGCAGACGAGATCAAAAAGGGTTCAATTCCCATATCCTGCAATCGGGTCACGGCACCGATGGCCGTATTAGTGTGCAAGGTGGATAACACCAGGTGACCCGTCAAACTGGCCTGCACCGCGATTTCTGCCGTCTCCAGGTCTCGAATCTCACCCACCATCACCACGTCCGGATCCTGACGCAACATGGCGCGCAGGCCGCGGGCAAAGGTCATTTCCACCTTGGTATTCACCTGGGTCTGGCCGATGCCTTCCAACTGGTATTCTATGGGATCTTCCACCGTCAGGATGTTGCGGGTGGCGTCATTGAGCTGCGTAAGCGCGGCATACAATGTGGTGGTTTTACCGGACCCGGTGGGGCCGGTCACCAGAATGATGCCGTGTGGTTTGGTAATGATGCCGGTCATGCGTTTCAGGTCATCGGCGGCCATGCCCAAATGGGTCAAATCCAGGCGCCCCGCCTGTTTGTCCAACAGTCGCAGTACCACCCGCTCGCCGGCGTTACTGGGCATGGTGGATACCCGCACGTCGATCTCCCGGCCACCCACGCGTATGGAGATACGTCCGTCCTGGGGCACCCGCTTTTCGGCAATGTCCAGTTTCGCCATGACTTTGATACGGGACACCAACAGGGGCGCCAACTGGCGCTTGGGTTGCACCACCTCACGCAGAACACCATCCACGCGAAAGCGCACCACCAATCGTTTCTCAAAGGTCTCAATATGAATATCCGACGCATTGACCTTGACCGCTTCCGTCAGCAATGCGTTGATCAGCCGGATGATGGGAGCGTCGTCCTCCTGCTCCATCAAGTCTTCGGTTTCGGTAACGGAATCCGCCAGGCTGGCAAGATCCAGCTCATCCCCCAGCCCCTCAACCATTTGCATGGCTTCACTGGAGTTGTTCTCATAGGCCTTCGAGAGTCTGCGTTCGAACTCACCCTCGTTCACTTCGTTAAACTGTATCGGCATACCCAGAAAACGTCTGATCTCGACAATGGTGGCCGGCGTCACGCCCGCTTTATAGGCCACCATGGCATCCACGTCGCCGATTTCCTCGATGACAACACCATGTCGCTTTGCGAATGAAAAGGGCAACCGCTTGCGGCTGGGCGCTTCATAATTATCGTTATCGGCCACAGGTAATGCGTCTGTCATGGCTAGCTTTCTCCGAAACCTTACTTTTACCCATTCCCTGGGGTGTCATTCTGATTAATTGGAAATAAAGATCTATGATGCCCTTCCGCAACACTTTTATCAATCGGCGGTAAGCATCTAATATTATTCCGAATTTGCAGTTTCTATACGGAACGTTACGTCCTGAAACAGGCGCTGTTCCAACTGTTGCAGCAACCCCCTGGCGTTTAGGGCCTGCACCTGGATTTCCTGCGCCGGGCAGTAGTCCGGCAGCTTGACCTTTGATTGCTTAACACCCTTTATGGCTCGTCGGCTATCGTTTCTCTGCTCGATATCCGAGCAAATCAACAATTGACGATGATGCCGGTACTGCTGACTGTATTGATCGTACAGATCCGCCAATGCGGTTTTTTCAGCGGCACAATCACCGGACGCACAGCGTACCACTTTTACCCGGTCGGCGGCTTCCAGTTCAGCCAGGAAATATCCGGGAATATTCACAACTCTAGGCCCGGCAGCAGAAGCATCCACCGCTGCGGGCCCTGCGTCCGGGGCATAACAAACACCCTTTTTCTCCGGGGCAAAGAAATGGTAAACATACTTCTCAGGTGCCAGTTCATCGTAGGACGTTGGGTACTGGGTTAACGTTACGACGTCAAAGTAGACATAACGGTCACTCTTACCCGCGTACTGTTTGGGACAGGCTTGGGTGTTAAAACGTTCCATCAGGCTCTCATGAACGTGAAGCGCGTCCGGAAACAGGCGGCCAAAACGGATCAGATTCGGCTTCATCAAGCTATTTTCCCACTGCTGCTTGCGCACCTGCCGCCGATAGGGGCTCTGACCAACATCCCCCTCCAAAGAGGCATAACCATAATCGATACCCCTGTTGATCGCCTGATCCGTGAACTGCTGCTGTTTGCACAGGGCAATCTGGGCATCCAGGCGCGCCCGGGACGAACCACACTGCCCTTCTTCCACCTGGTGCAGTTCGCAGTCCTTGAGGGTGACCGACAACTGGCTTAATCGGGCAAGACAGGGTTCCACCGGGTGCGCCAAACTGTCGTGGGCGGGCACAAGTCCCAAGCAGCACAACATCCAAACTCCAATCCTGGCCATCATCTTGCAGCACCTATATATTGCTGTGTTAGACATCATCTTAATCCACTGTTTACTATAGCCAGTATCGGCCGCCACTGCTTTTTCTAAAGCCGTAACAAAGATCGTGATATACTGGTTAGACTTTGATTTTTCACAAATTTTAGGAATCGGGAGTCAGCAATATGGGTGAAACAAACGCAAATGGCAGCATCCTGGTAACCGGCGGAGCGGGCTACATAGGCAGCCACGTTGTACGGCAACTGGGCGAGCGCGGTGAAAATGTGGTCGTTCTGGACAATTTATCCACTGGCTTCCCGGAAGCCGTCCTGTACGGTGAGCTGATTGAAGGTGATACCGGGGATATGGAACTGGTCAGCCGGATTCTGAAAGAACACAACATTGATACCGTCATGCACTTTGCGGCCCACACCATTGTCCCCGAATCCGTTGAAAACCCGCTCAAATATTATCGAAACAACACCGCCAATACCCGCAACCTGCTGGAATGTTGCCAGAATCACGGTATCAAGCATTTTGTTTTCTCTTCCACTGCGGCGGTATACGGCGAACCTGAAGACCCCAACATCACCGAAGAATCCCCTACCCAGCCCATCAACCCCTACGGCATGTCCAAACTGATGAGCGAGACCATGCTGCGGGACCTGGCGTTTGCCTCACCCATGACCCATGTCATATTGCGTTATTTCAATGTCGCGGGCTGTGACCCGGAAGGGCGCATCGGCCAAAGCACCCGGAAAGCCACCTTGTTGACCAAGGTGGCGGTGGAATGCGCCGTTGGCAAACGGGACCAGGTGTACATTTTCGGAACGGACTTCAACACACCCGATGGTACCGGCGTTCGTGACTACATCCACGTGGAGGATCTGGCGTCAGCCCATATAAAAGCCCTGGATTACCTGCGCAACGGCGGTACGTCTATCACCTTGAATGCCGGCTACGGCCACGGTTACAGTGTGCGGGAAGTTCTCGAAATGGTTGGAAAAGTCAACGGTAAACCATTGAAAACCATTGAAACAGACCGCCGGGCAGGCGATCCACCTGCCCTCATCGCCAAGGCCACTAAAATTCGCGATGTACTCGGCTGGCAACCCCGGCACGATAATCTGGAGACCATTGTGAGTTCTGCACTGAACTGGGAACGGAAACTTCTGGAGCGTAACAGCTAAGATGCTGCAGGGTATTGTATCGGACAACGTCCTGTGGAAAGTGGCTGAAGACTGGATGTGGGAAACCCCCCTGTGCGCTGCCGAGGAAGCGCTGATCCAAAAAGCGGTGGATAAGCGCAAACGGGAGTTCAGGGCGGGCCGGCACTGTGCCCACGCCCTGCTGAGTGAGGCAGGTGTTCAATGTGCTGCACTATTAAAGGGCAGGCAAAGGGAGCCTGCCTGGCCCGAGGGCTGGGTGGGCAGCATCAGTCACAGCAACGGGCTATGCGTTGTTGCCATTGCCCCGGACAGGGTTTACAGCAGCATTGGCTTGGATGTGGAGCAGGCCTCACCACTGGGTGAGGACATTCTGGACTTGATATGCTCAGCCGCTGAACAGGATCAGATGACGCGCCTGGCCTACACAACTGGCCGGGATCTTGCTTCTTTTCCTCTGAGCAAAGTCATATTCAGCGCCAAAGAGTCCATTCATAAAGTGTACTTCCCGCTGAACTATCACACTCTTGATTTTCTTGATGCCAGAGTGGAATTGAATGCAGGCAACGGTTCGTTCATTGCGCAAATACTCAACCCGGAACCCGAACCCGTAGTCCCCATTAACAGGCTGATGGGGAGGTTCACCATTGGAAACGATTTCGTGGCTACTTTCATAGCGCTGGAAGCCGTAAACTCAAGCATAGCAAGCTAAGGAAGCCAACGTGCCGAACAGTCCTTTTCTTTCAGAAGGGATCCTATCCCATCAACAACGCATCACCCGACAACCCATCACAGCGCTTTTTGAGGCAAACCCCAATCGGTTTGCGGAATTCAGTACCCGCTGTGGCGAGCTTTTACTGGACTATTCCAAGAACCACATTGATGAGGCTGCCCTGGCGGAGCTGATCGGATTGGCTGAACAATGCCGGCTGACCGACAAGATCAATGCCATGTTCAGCGGCCAACCCATTAACAATACCGAGCAGCGGGCAGTGCTGCACACCGCTTTGCGCAACGGCGGTTATCATTTGGATGCGGATACCGCCGATAATATTAATCAGACCCGTGAGCGCATGTTGCTGCTGGCAGACAAGCTACAGGCCACAGAGCTGCTTGGATGTACCGGCAAGCCTATCGATACCGTAGTGAATATCGGCGTGGGCGGGTCTGATCTGGGGCCGGCCATGGCAGTGGATGCATTGAAAAAATACTATGCCGGTCACACACGATTCCTGTTTGTATCCAACATTGATCCCGTGCACATCTCACGCACACTGGAACACTGCAATCCTGAAACCACTCTTTTTGTGGTCTGTTCCAAAACCTTCACCACACTGGAAACCCTGGCCAATGCCAACGCAGCACGCCATTGGTTCCTGGAAAAAACCGGGCGCCACGACGCCATCAAACACCATTTTCTGGCTGTTTCAACCAATCTTGAAGCCGCGGCTGAATTTGGCATACCACAGGAAAATATTTTCCCCATGTGGGATTGGGTTGGTGGGCGCTATTCCCTTTGGTCCGCTATCGGTCTCAGTATTGCGCTGGCCATTGGTCGCGATCACTTCGAATCTTTTCTGGCGGGTGCCAGAGCCATGGACGAGCACTTCAACAGCATGCCATTGCGCCAGAATATGCCGGTTATTCTGGCGCTGTTGGGCATCTGGCATACCGATTATTTTGCTGCCCAATCACAGGCATTGATTTGTTACGACCAGAATCTGGCCCTGTTTCCCGCCTACCTGCAGCAACTGGATATGGAAAGCAATGGCAAGTCCGTGACCCGCGATGGTGACACTGTTGACTATCCAACCGGGGCCATACTGTGGGGTGGCGTTGGTACCAACACTCAGCATTCATTCCACCAGCTACTGCACCAGGGCACGCATTTCATTCCGGTTGATTTTATTGTCGGCGTACAATCCACCGACCCTGTAGCTGATCAACAGACATCGCTGTACTCGAACTGCCTGGCGCAAAGCCAGGCATTGATGATGGGACGAACCCTGGCGGATCTTGAGGCCGAAATGCTGGCACAGGGAAAAACCGCTGCAGAGGCCAGGTTCCTGGCCAAACACCGCTTTGTACCCGGCAACAGGCCAAGCAACACGCTTGTCTACCCACTACTCACGCCCTATGTACTGGGTCAGTTGATTGCCCTTTACGAGCACAAAATTTTCACCCAATCAGTGGTCTGGGATATCAACGCATTTGATCAGTGGGGTGTGGAACTTGGCAAGCAACTGAGCAAAAAAATTACCGCCAGTTTGAAGGAGCCGGGGAAAGCCGCCACGGAAGACGGCTCCACCAAGGGCCTGATAGACTATTTCCAGAAATACCGGTAATCAGCAGTTACCGTCTTTCTTATAGAAATTTTCATACATGTAGTTAGTGGCTTCTACAAAACCGTCCACGCTGCCGCAATCAAAGCGCTTACCACGATATTTATAGGCCATAACCGCCCCTTCCTTGGCCTGGGTCAGCAGTGCATCCGTGATTTGAACCTCGCCATTTGCACCCGGCGGTGTTCGCTCAATGATCTCAAAAATATCGGGGGTTAAAATATAGCGACCAATGATGGCCAGGTTGGAGGGAGCCTCACTGGGGTCAGGTTTTTCAACCATATCGGTGACACGATACAGGCCTTCCTTGATATTCTCCCCGGCAATCACACCGTAGCGGAAGATTTCATCTTTAGGCACTTCTTCGATAGCAATGATGCTGCACCGAAACTGTTTATACAGTTTCACCATCTGCGCCATCACCCCTTCTTCCTGCTCAATGCACAAATCATCAGCCAGGATAACGCCGAAGGCCTCTTCCCCCACCATCTTGCGGGCGGTCAGAATCGCATGCCCCAGACCCTTCATCTCGTTTTGCCGGGTATAGGTAAACGTACAGGTATCGATGACTTCACGAATGCTTTTCAGGTAAGCCTCTTTGCCGGTGCCCTTAATCTGGTGCTCAAGCTCATAACTGATATCAAAGTGGTCAGCAATGGCCCGCTTACCTCGGCCCGTGACGAAGCCAATGTCCGTCAATCCGGCATTCATCGCCTCTTCAACCCCATATTGAACCAGGGGTTTATTAACAATAGGTAACATCTCTTTTGGCTGCGATTTTGTGGCGGGTAAGAATCGTGTTCCATAACCGGCCACCGGAAAAATACATTTACTTATCATGACCCAACCTTGTGCAAAAAATATGAATTTCCTTGCCATTTAAGGCGCTAAGTCGGCTAAAAGCGTCTTAAACGGAGCCCAGATTTTACCCATATGTCCATGAAAATATCCAGCCCGCTTTCACATTTCAAAAACTTGCAAGTAACGATATTTGAGCGTATTGGTATAAAAAGTGCTGCGATGAACTCCATAGGACCAATCCATCCAGCCACAGTGACAGCCATTGCGGGCAACGGAGCAGGAGCAACAGGTGAAAGATTCGAGCAATCTCCTTTTCGATTTGGTGCTATTCGGTGGTACGGGTGATCTGGCAATGCGCAAGTTACTGCCCGCACTATACCAGCTTTACCGGACCACGCCCTTCCACTCCCAGACACGAATCATTGCGGTGGGTCGAACTGCTACCAGTAAAGAAGCATTTTTACACCGGGTGCAGGACAAGCTGGAGCAACATCTTCCGGCAGACAGCTGGGATCGGGTTTCCTGGCAGCAGTTTTCAAAACACTTGAATTGCATTGCTATAGAGGCTGATAAAACCGAGTCCTATCGCGAGTTGATTCCGTTATTGGATGACGATGATCGACCCAGAACATTCTATTTCTCCACCCACTCCTCCCTGTATACGGCCATTGCCTCCAGCCTGGGAGCACTGGGTTTGATCAACGCCAATGCCCGGGTGGTACTGGAAAAACCCATTGGACGTGATTTGGGTACCGCCAAAACCATCAGCGGCCAGATGTCCAACTATTTCACCGAATCCCAGATCTATCGCATTGATCACTACCTGGGAAAAGAAACGGTTCAGAACCTACTGGTTCTTCGGTTTGCCAACCCATTATTTGAATCCCTCTGGAATCATCACTACATCGACCACATTCAAATCACCATATCTGAAGCCATTGGCGTGGAAGGCCGCGGTGAATTTTATGAAGAAACAGGTGCACTCAGGGACATTGTACAGAATCACCTATTACAATTGTTATGTATGTTGGCAATGGAGCCTCCCGCCAACATTGAACCGGATCGCATTCGGGACGAAAAACTGAAAGTTCTGTATGCACTGCAACCCTTGCTTGGCGATGACATTAGCCGCTATGTGGTACGGGGGCAGTACGCCCCCGGCACCATCGCCGGCAAACCCTGTACGGGCTACACCGAAGAAGAAGGTGTAGCGGAAAACAGCACCATTGAAACCTTCGTGGCAATGAAAGTAATGATCGATAATATGCGTTGGTCCGGCGTGCCGTTCTATCTGCGCACCGGCAAGCGCCTGCCCAATCGCAGCTGTGAAATTGTAGTGCAGTTCAAGGAGGTGCCTCACTGGATTTTTGACACACCACGGGGCCAGCTGATGAGCAATCAACTGGTTATTACTTTACAGCCGGATGAGTCCATAACCCTTCGCCTGTGTGGCAAGCGCCTTGGCCCCGGCATCGATGTACGAACGATTGACCTGAACCTTAATCCGAAATCGCGAGGCAACAAACGTTCCGCTGACGCCTATGAACGCCTTTTACTGGACGTTATTAAGGGCGACCAAACTCTCTTCTTGCGTCAGGACGAACTGGAACAGGCCTGGCATTGGGTGGACCCAATTCTGGAAACCTGGGAGAGAACGACCAGCCCGCCGGAGCACTACGCATCCGGTAGCTGGGGCCCGGCAGGATCAACCCTTTTACTGGCAAAAGACGGCAGGCTGTGGTTCGAGGGCGCGAACGGGCAAGGGAATTGAACATGGCACAGATTCGCCTGGAAAAAAATGAGGCTTTACCTGGCATTGTTGCGGATTACGTGGCAAATGTTATCGCTAGCAGCATTGAACAAAAAGGACATTGTTACTGTGCCCTTTCTGGTGGCAGCTCACCAAAATCCATGCTGGCTGAATTGGCCAAACAGCCTTTACCCTGGGAACAGGTCACGCTTCTGATGGTGGATGAGCGCTTTACCACGGACAAATCCCAACAGAATGAAACCATGCTGCGGGATTTCGTCAACTCCATTCCGGGAGGCAAGCCGGCATTGATCGCTTTACTGAGCGACACCTCATTGGACGCCGCGATCGCAGCAGCCAACAACACCGTGGCGCAAATACCGGGTGCTCTGGATATCGCTGTACTGGGGATGGGGCTGGATGGCCATACCGCGTCACTCTTTCCTGACTCCACCGACTATCAAATGGCCATGACCTCCAGTGACCATTATGTCAAAGTTGTTCCAGGCGCCGCTCCGCATCCGCGAATTTCCATGAGCTATCACTGGCTGCTGACCGTTAAAAACCTGGTGCTTTATATTCCCGGAAGAGACAAGCTTGATTGCTATCGTCATCTGGTGGCAAACCCTGATGCGTTGAGCCCAATAACGTCCCTGACGTCTCAAGCCAACAATTTGACCGTATTCAGTAGCGAGGATTGATAGCATGACACACCGGGTTCTACAAAGCGTACTGGATCAGTTAACACAACGCAGTCAGTCCACTCGCCAGGCCTATTTGGCTATGTGCGATGACATGCAAACCAATGCTCCGCAACGCTCACAAATCAGTTGTACCAACCTGGCCCACAGTTACGCCGCCGCCAGTAACGACGAAAAACAGTTGCTGCGCCAGACCCAGGCTACCCCCAACCTGGCGATCGTAACCGCCTACAATGATATGTTGTCGGCTCATCAGCCCTACTACCGTTACCCAGAAGCAATCAAACACTACGCCCTCAAACAGGGTGCTACAGCACAGGTAGCCGGCGGCACCCCGGCCATGTGCGATGGTGTAACTCAGGGGCAGCCCGGTATGGAGCTTTCGCTGTTCAGTCGGGATGTCATTGCCCTGTCCACAGCCGTCGCCCTATCCCACAACACTTTTGATGCAGGGCTTTATTTGGGAATATGCGACAAGATCGTACCCGGATTACTGATCGGCGCACTGTCCTTCGGTCACCTGCCCGGATTGTTCATTCCATCGGGCCCCATGCACAGCGGAATCAGCAACGATGAAAAAGGCAAGGTCAGGGTTGCTTACGCAGAAGGTAAGGTGAACGAAGAAGCTCTGCTGCGATCAGAAGAAAAATCCTATCACTCCGAGGGAACCTGTACCTTTTATGGCACAGCGAACTCCAACCAGATGCTGCTGGAAATCATGGGGCTGCAATTACCGGGCAGTGCCTTTGTACCGCCCAACACCGACCTGCGCCATACCCTGACCGAAGCCGCCGTGAAGGCAACCATCAAATCCACCCTGCAAGAGAGAACCGGCTTAGGTTATATACTGGATGCCGCCAATCTTCTGAACGGTGTCATTGGCCTTCTGGCCACCGGTGGTTCCACCAATCACACCCTGCACCTGGTTGCCATAGGGCGCGCCTGCGGCTGGCAACTTACCTGGGATGATATCGCCGCGCTCTCAGAGGTCATTCCGTTGCTGACGCGGCTGTACCCAAATGGATCCGCTGACGTAAACGCTTTTCATGCCAATGGCGGCACGCCGGCGGTGATAGACGCACTGTGGCGGGAGGAGCTATTGTTCACTGACATTGAAACAGCCTATGGCGAAACATTTGACCATGCCCGATTATTTCCGCTGCTGGAACCGGATAACACCCTTGGCTGGCAGCAAAGCTCGGACATCGAAAAAGATGACGCCGTCATGAAACCGGCCCACCACCCTTTTAAGCCCACCGGTGGCGTTAAATTGTTACGCGGCAACCTGGGTGAAGCCATCATCAAAGTATCCTCCCTGGATGAAAGCAAAGCGCAAAATGTCACGGCACCCGCCATCGTTTTTGAATCACAAATTGACATTATGGAGCAATTCAAAAAGGGTCAATTGAATAAGGATTTCATCGCCGTACTGCCAGGCCAGGGGCCCGCCGCCAACGGTATGCCTGAACTCCACAAACTGACGCCGCCTCTGACCTCTTTACAAAACCAGGGCTTCCGTGTTGCACTGGTGACCGATGGCAGAATGTCGGGCGCCTCGGGAAAGTTTCCCGCTGCGATCCACCTCACGCCCGAAGCCGTCAAAGGCGGGCCCATCGGCAAGATCCAAACCGGAGACATAATCAGGCTGGATTGGTCCAATGACCAACTCGTTCTTGAGGTGGATTCTGCTACGCTGGATAAGCGGCCGCAATACTGTGCCCAGCATGAAACACCATCCCTGGGCAGAGCACTGTTTAAAAACGCACGAAAAAATTCAAGCCCGGCCAATCAAGGGGCCAGCTTTATTCTCTAGGAGCACATTTTTAGGAGCACATTGTGACTATCAGCTTTCAGGAACTGGCCAGCGCCGGCAAATCCATTGTTCCCGTCATTGCGCTGCCTTCTTTGGACTGTGCACAACCATTGGCTGATACATTGAGCAGCTGCGGCTTTCACGTATTGGAGATCACCCTGCGTACCGATTGCGCGCTGGAAGCGATCAAACTCTTATCCGACACCAGGCCGGATTTGGTGATCGGCGCGGGCACCGTCAAAAACAGCGGGCAATTAACTCAGGCTATCGCTGCAGGCGCCCAGTTTGTGGTCAGCCCGGGCACCGACGCTGTTATGATTGAACAAGCCAATAACCAGGGCGTTGCCCTGGTGCCCGGCGTCATGACCCCCAGCGAGATCATGATTGCGGAAAATCATGGTTTGGACACCGTAAAACTGTTTCCTGCGGCACTGGCCGGTGGCACCGACTTTATTTCCGCCATGAGCGCAATCTTCCCCACCATAAAGTTCTTTCCGACCGGTGGCGTATCGGAAGACAACGTCAATCAATACTTGTCGCTCCCCAATGTGGTGTGCGCAGGGGGCACCTGGTTAACCCCCAAAAGCCTGATGGAAAAAGGCCACTGGGACAAAATCCATGAAATCGCGCAGCGTTGCTAGACAGTACCGCATTAAAATGGTGGCGACCGGCAAACTCATCAACAAACATGACAATCCGCCACCCCAATGGCCACTGCGCTGATCCTCAAAACCAGCAGAAACCGGCAAAGTGCGCCTTGTATCAGGACAAACTCAGTTCAACCCATTGATTTTTACGTGATTTTAATCTCTGTAACGCTTTTTTGGATGAATTCTTTTCAATATTTGGGTAGTCTACCCCGCACTTTAGGGGCAACTCCCATTTTTGACTCAGTACCTTTTCCGTTTTATCCAATAACCTTTTAAAATCGACAGAGTTAGTTTTTGGGGGTACGGGCGGAAAAAATGACCACAGGGTCAACCGCATAAAAACACGCGAGGTAGTTATGACGACAGAGAACAACAAGCCTTCATTAGAGCAATGGCAGGAACTGGCCACAAAAGAGCGCAAGGGCCGCTCCCCTGATGAGTTGATCTGGGAAACCCCGGAAGGCATCGACGTCAAACCTCTCTACACCGCCGCAGATACTGCCAACCTGGAAAACGCCAATACCCTGCCCGGCTTTGCCCCCTTCGTCCGCGGCCCCAAAGCTACCATGTATGCCGGCCGCCCCTGGACCATTCGCCAGTACGCAGGCTTCTCCACTGCCGAAGAATCCAATGCCTTCTATCGCAAGAATCTGGCAGCCGGCCAACAAGGTGCCTCCGTTGCATTCGACCTGGCCACCCATCGCGGTTATGACTCCGACCACCCTCGGGTTACCGGTGACGTGGGCAAGGCCGGTGTCGCCATCGACTCGGTGGAAGACATGAAAATTCTGTTTGACGGCATCCCGCTGGACCAGGTTTCAGTTTCCATGACCATGAATGGCGCGGTATTGCCGGTACTGGCCATGTACATAGTGGCGGCAGAAGAACAGGGGGTCAGTCAGGATAAGCTGTCAGGCACCATTCAGAATGACATTTTGAAAGAGTTCATGGTGCGCAACACCTATATTTATCCACCGGAAGGCTCCATGCGCATCATCGGCGACATCATTGGCTACACCTCCGCCAATATGCCCAAGTACAATTCCATCTCCATTTCCGGCTACCACATCCAGGAAGCCGGTGCAGACGCGGCCCTGGAGCTGGCCTACACACTGGCAGATGGCAAGGAATACATCGAAACCGCCCTCAAAACCGGGTTGGACATCGATCAGTTTGCACCACGTCTGTCTTTCTTTTTCGGCATCGGCATGAACTTCTATATGGAAATTGCCAAGCTGCGCGCAGCACGCCTGCTGTGGGACCGGATTGTAAGCGAATACAATCCGCAGAAGCCCACCTCCCGCATGCTGCGCACCCACTGCCAGACCTCCGGCTGGTCTCTGACCGAGCAGGATCCCTACAACAACGTGGTGCGCACGACCATTGAAGCCATGGCGGCCGTTTTCGGCGGTACCCAATCTCTGCATACCAATGCATTTGATGAGGCCATCGCCCTGCCAACGGAGTTTTCCGCCCGGATTGCCCGCAATACCCAGATCATCGTGCAGGAAGAAACCGGCATCACCAAAGTGGTAGACCCCTGGGGCGGCTCCTACATGATGGAGTCCCTGACTCAGGAAATAGCCGACAAAGCCTGGGCCATCATCCAGGACATTCAAACCAAGGGCGGCATGGCAAAAGCCATTGAACAAGGTGAACCCAAACTGCGCATTGAAGAGGCCGCGGCACGCAAGCAGGCACGAATTGACCGTGGCGAAGACGTTATCGTGGGCGTTAACAAGTATATCCTGGAAAACGAAGATCCCGTGGACGTGCTGGACATCGACAACAGCAGGGTACGGGAGCAGCAGGTGGCCCGCCTGCAATCCATTCGCGGCAGCCGCGACCAGGCCGCGTGTGACGCAGCACTTGCTGAATTGACCCAATGGGCTGAATCAGGTGCAGGTAACGGCCTGGATCTGGCAGTGAAAGCCGCCCGCCAGCGCGCAACCGTGGGTGAGATCAGTGACGCCATTGAAAAAGTCTGGGGACGCTACAACGCCAGCGCCAAAACCGTGTCCGGAGTCTATGGCAGCTCTTACGAAACCGACAGTGACTGGCAGCAAATGCGCCAGGAAATTGAATCCTTCGAGCAATCCCACGGCCGGCGGCCGCGCATGCTGGTGGCAAAAATGGGTCAGGACGGCCATGACCGCGGTGCTAAAGTGATCGCCACCGCCTTTGCCGACGTTGGCTTTGACATCGATCTCTCCCCGCTGTTTTCGACCCCGGAAGAAGTTGCCAAGCAAGCGGTGGAAAATGACGTGCATGTCATCGGCGTATCCTCACAGGCCGCCGGCCACAAAACCCTGGTGCCCGATTTGATTGCGGCGCTGAAAAACGAAGATGCCAGTGACATCATCGTGGTGGTGGGCGGCGTGATTCCCCGCCAGGATTATGATTTCCTGTATCAGGCCGGTGTGAAAGGCATCTTTGGTCCAGGCACCAAAATTCCGGTTTCTGCCCGTAAGGTACTGGACGAGATCAACCAGGTTGCCTGAACTCAAAATGTCTATTGATATCACCACGCTTTTGCAGGGGAACCGGCGTTCCCTGGCAAAAGCCATCACGCTGACCGAAAGCAAACTGGAGCGTCATCGCGATGAAGCGCAGGCGCTCCTGGAGCAGATTCTTCCCCACACCGGCAAGAGCATCCGGATTGGAATCACCGGCATTCCCGGTGTGGGCAAGTCCACTTTCATCGAGGCCTTTGGGCTGCACCTGATCCGGCAGGGGCACAAAGTAGCGGTGCTTGCCGTGGACCCAAGCTCGCCCATCACCGGTGGCAGCATTCTGGGTGACAAAACCCGCATGGAGGTCTTGTCGCAACAGGCGAACGCCTTTATACGCCCTTCCCCCAGCGGGGGCGCTCTAGGTGGGGTGGCCCAGAAAACCCGGGAAGCCATGCTGTTGTGCGAAGCAGCCGGTTACGATGTCATTCTGGTGGAAACCGTAGGCGTTGGACAATCTGAATACGAAGTTGCCGGCATGGTGGACTTCTTTCTGGTGCTGATGCTGCCCAATGCCGGGGATGAGCTGCAGGGTATCAAGAAAGGCATCCTGGAACTGGCCGACGGTATTGCCGTCAACAAGGCCGACGGCAGCAACCGTCAGCTGGCACAACAAACCCAACGTCATTATCAAAATGCCCTGGGCATACTCCAGCACAACCACTTCTGGCACCCGGAAGTGGTGCTGTGCTCCGCCCTCGAAAACGGCAATATTGACAGCATTTGGCAGATGATAATGAATTTTAAGGGAAAATCGCAGGAAATTGGCCATTTTTCCAAAAACAGGGCCATTCAGAATAAGGAATGGATGTGGCGCCTTGTTCATGAATTAATCGATCGCCGACTCAAGCAAAGCCCCAGCGCGCGGGTGCTGTGCGAAGACATGCAGCAAAAAGTCACCGACGGTGAAACCACACCTTACATTGCCGCTCACAGGATTGTAGAATCTCTCTAAACCATTAAGGCCAAATATTGCCTGTCGCAATTTACCGCCTTAATGGGATACAATCAGATTACTTATCAATCACATAAATCACAAAAACCGTGAAATTTTTACATTGTTTCCAACCCAGAAAGTAGTTCAAAATATGAACTAATTGGGGCAATGGTTTTGGATGGGCAATTCAATGATGAGTGACAAAGATCAACGGAACAGACCGACTTCAAATGTCTCTGCCACGATGCCTACGCTCATCAAGCAGGTAAAGGAAAACGCGTTCTCCATTTTATCCAACAACTTCAGCCAGTTCTTCAGCAGCTGCGACGACCTGTTCTTCGACCTGGCCTCCAAAGCCGGTACCAATAACGAGCAAAACCTTTACTTTGATTCCATGCGCGAAGTGCGCATCAAAAAGCCCGAAGTGTGGAACATATTCAAGGCCCGTTACGAAGAAAACTTTCGCGCACTCACCAAAGGCCGTATTAGTGGCCGCACCGAATCTTCCCAACGCAGCACAGACGATAGCTTCAGCCTGGAATCGATCCAGCTTGTGGGCAAGGATGACATGGAGCAGGATGTGGCGGTTACCGGCATCGTCAACCGGGCACGCATTGAGAATCAGGAACTACTGTATCAGCTGAATTGCCGTTTCGATTATCTGATGCCGGACGTGCGGGTCAATGAAACCAACAACCCCCTCGACCCGGCCCAGATCTGCGCAGCGGTGACCGAATCCCTGAAAGCACTGGATCTGGATATCAAGTGCAAAGTCATCTTACTCAAGCACCTGGACCGCACCGTTATTGTGGAGCTTCGCAATATCTACTCCCTGGTCAATGATCTGATGGTGAGTGCCGGCGTACTGCCGCAAATTCGATTTGATGTACGCAAAAATAAAAACGCGACGGGCACGGCAGCAGCCGCTGCTGCTGCGCAGGGTTATGAACAGGGGCAGCCGGAAGCAGCCTATGGAGCCGAAACTGCTGCACAATCACCCGGTGTTGCAGGTGTGGCAGGCACCGCAATGGGGGCTGGAATGCCCATGGGCAGCTCCGGTGTAACGCTTGGCCAGGTCCTGGGGATCTTCAACCAACTGCGCTCCAGTGGCATTTCGGTACCGGGGGGGATATCCCGCCCGGTGAGCGGTAACTCAACCCCGATTTCCCAACAGAGCCTGCTGGAATCGCTCACCGCCATGCAGCTGTCCAGTGAATATCTGCAGTCCCCACAGAGTTTTGACGTTCGCAATGTGGTCGCCCAGATATTGGACGAAAACAAGAAAACGGGGAAAGAGGATGCACTGGATGAATCGGACGAGGACATCATCAACCTGGTTGCGATGTTCTTCGACTTCGTTCTGGATGATCGCAACCTGCCTGTGCCCTTCCAGGCTTTGATCAGCCGGCTGCAGATCCCGATTTTGAAAGTTGCGCTGAAAGACAAACACTTCTTTACCCACAGCGATCACCCTGCCCGCCGCTTCATTAATGAGATCGCCACGTCCGCCGTCGGTTGGGATGAAAGCAGCGAATCCCAGCAGGACAAGCTCTATAAAGAAGTGAACCGCCTGGTTCACGACATCATTGAGAACTTTACCGGAGACGTCGGCATTTTCGAGAAGGCCCTGGCCTCTTTTCAAACTGCCACCAAGCTTGACCAGAATAAGGCCAATGTCCTGGAGAAACGAACCCAGGAAGCAGCCCAGGGCAAAGCCAAAGCTGAACATGCCCGGGAACAAGCCAACACGACCATATACAGTCGCCTGAAAGACTGTCAACTGCCCGGCTACGTTATCGACTTCATCGTCAAAGATTGGCAGAAAGTCTTGCTTTATGTACACCTGAAGCAAGGGGTGGAAAGCACTGAGTGGCTTGAAGCAAAGCAAGTGGTGGATCAATTGGTGTGGGCCTTACGCCCGCACTCTGATGAACGTTCGCTACGCCGACTTGATAAGATCAAGGACGAGCTGCTGCGTAAAATATCCCATGGCCTCGAGGCCATCAACCACTCCCGGGAAAGTATCCTCAATACGCTCAGCGTCATTGAACAGACATTCGAACAGGTCATCACTCAACAGCTCGACGCTGAAACGTTGTCATCACTGAAACCTGCACACTTGGCCGCGCTGGGTCAGGCCGGTGAGATGCAAAGCGAAAACTGGGACAACATGACCGCGGTGCAACGCCAGCAATTGAAAATCCAGGCAGCGGCCAAAGAATTCGTAACCAAAGCCACCAGAATCCGCCCCGGTACCTGGGTTGATTACTCCCCTCCCAACAGCGCCAAGACTTTTCGCTGCAAGTTGGCAATGGTAACCGACCCCGGCGAGACTTATGTATTTGTGAACCGGTTCGGCTTGCGTGTATTCGATAAGAAACTCAACGAATTTGCCGGGGATATGCAACGTGGCTATGTCAAGATTCTGGAGAACGGGGTGTTGTTTGAAAGGGCCATGGGTAATATTTCCGACAAGCTAAAAAAACTGGCAGGCTAAAACCATCATAAGCTCTCCTTGATGCTACTCGAGAACGTTACCTTCACCAGCTATTTGGGTGGCTCGCTTTTGCTTGGAGCCCTTACCCTAATTTCCATTTTTCTGTGGCTGAAGCGTCACATTACCTTTTCACTGATGTTTGCCTCTTTAATATCAGTGACCTGGTGCTCCATATTGGCCTGGGATTCCTATTCTCCCAGCCTGACCGTACAGCAACTGATCCTCTGCGAAACCTTGCGTTTTGGCAGCTGGATATTCGGAATCCTGCAACAACTCAAATACAGCAACCAAAACCGGAAAGTGCAAAGGGGCCCCTTCCTGCTGTTGCACATCCTCTGGATATTGGCGGGCATTGTTTTTGTCATCATCCTGCCGACACTCATCGACAACAAGAATCAGGCCTACAAGCTTTATGTCTGGTCAAGCCTCTTGCTCACTATTCTTTGTATTGTCGCGGTGGAACAACTGTTTCGCAACTCACCCCACAACCGTATCAACAAAGTCTACAGCCTTGGATTAGCGGGAATCCTGCTTTACGACCTCTATCTATTCTCCTATGCATTGCTGTTTGGCCAGCTGGATGCGGAAATCTGGCGAGCTCGCGGCGCCGTCAATGGCGCCTCCGCCATATTCCTCTCCTTCGCGTTGTTGGCGGTAAGCTCCCAGAACTACCCCCAGCAAAACCGAGTCACCATCTCCAGGCCAATGGCGTTCTATACCACCGGATTAACCACGGCAGGCTTTTTTCTGGCACTGATGGCCGCTGGAGGCTATTACATCAAACTGTACGGCGGCGACTGGGGAACAGTGATCCAGGTTACCCTCATATTCAGTGCTTTGATCAGCATTGCCGTCATGTTCCTTTCGGAATCCGCCCGGGCCAATCTCAGCGTATACATTGACAAGCATTTTTTCGTACACAAATACGATTATCGATCCCAGTGGCTAAGCCTGATCCACCATCTGACCTCATCCCCTGAAGACAACGAAGATCCCCATCAAAAAGCGCTGAAGGCGATCATGGACGTGGTTAAATGCAGCGGCGGTATGCTGTGGATGGACAACCAGTTTGGCCGCTTCATTCCCATTGCAACACTGAATATGAACTTTCCCCGCCAGGAATGCGAAGAGCCATCTGGCAGCGAATTCTGCACTATCCTGCGTGAGCAGGAATGGGTGTTTTCACCTTCTGCCGCCTCTGACCATGAGCTCAGTAATTTCAATGAATACCTGCCTGAATGGAGCAAGGAAATTGGCGATCTATGGCTGATCATCCCCATGCTGGTGGACAGCGAGCTGATTGGCTTCGTCTTATTGAGCAGCCCGCCTACTGAGTTTGCCTTGACCTGGGAAGATCTCGACCTGTTCAAAACCGTGGGCCGGGAAGTAGCCAACTACGTATCCCGCAACGAAGCGGCTGAGCTGCTGGCCCAATCCAAACAATTTGACGCCTATAACAAACTGTCCGCATTTGTAATGCATGATCTTAAAAATCTGATCGCACAACAGGCTCTGGTTGTGGAAAATGCTGCCAAGCACAAGGAAAACCCGGATTTTATCGATGACATGATCCGAACAATCGACAACTCTGTACAAAGAATGAGCAACCTCCTGAAGAAGCTTCAGCAAACCCAACCGTCCTCAGGCCGGCCGCTGGAACTGAAAAACATCATCGTTAACTCAGTTAAAAAATGTCAGGATAGAATGCCGCCACCAACATTGAGAATCATAGAAGATTCCCTTAAAGTTGTTGCCGATGAAGATAATTTGGAAATGATCGTTACCCACATTATCAAGAATGCCCAGGAAGCAACAGCATCCGATGGCTATGTTGATGTGACGCTACGATCAGAGGACGGCAACCAGGCGATAATTGAAGTGGAAGACAACGGTTGCGGCATGGACAGCGACTTCCTCAAGAACCGCCTTTTCAGACCATTTGATACCACCAAATCCGGCAAGGGTATGGGCATTGGCGTGTATCAAACCCGGGAATTTATTCGTAATTTGGGAGGCGATGTTCTGGTAAAAAGTGAACCCGGCGTCGGTACCACTTTCACCATTCGCATCCCCATGGATACCGGGGACCATAATTCTACAGCACAAGTTGAACAAGTATGACCGAGAACAAACCGGTACTGCTCATCGTTGAAGATGATTTGGGACTACAAAGCCAACTCAGGTGGCATTTTGACAAGTACGAAGTGGTGGTTGCACCTGACCGAAACAGTGCCATAGCTGCGATCCGCATGCATGAACCCGCCGTAGTGCTCCAGGACCTGGGGCTACCTCCCGATGAAGAGGGTGTGGAAGAAGGGTTCGCAACCATTCAGGAAACCCTGCGCATAGCACCAAACACCAAAATTATTGTGGTCACCGGTTACCACGACTACTCAAATGCTCTGCGCGCGGTGGCGATGGGGGCATACGATTTCTATCAAAAGCCGGTGAATACCGATACCCTGGATTTAATTGTCCAGCGTGCCTACCAGATGTGGGAGCTGGAACAGGAAAACAGAAGACTGCAGGATAACAGCCAAAATGCGCTTCCCGGGGTTATCGCCAGCGACGATCGCATGGCATCGATCTGCAGGATTATTGAAAAAATCGCCCCTACCGATGTCACCTGTCTGATTCTGGGTGAATCTGGTACGGGTAAAGAAGTAATTGCCCGTGCCGTCCACACCTTGAGTTCACGCAATGATAAACGTTTCGTTGCCATCAACTGTGCCGCGGTCCCTGAGAACCTCATGGAAAGCGAATTGTTCGGCTATGAAAAAGGCGCCTTTACCGGAGCAACCAAAAGGACCCTGGGCAAAGTGGAGGTGGCCAGCGGAGGCACACTGTTTCTGGACGAGATCGGCGATATGCCCCTGGCTTTACAAGCAAAGCTACTGCGCTTTCTACAGGAGCGTGTAGTGGAACGGCTCGGAGGTCGGGAAGAGATCCCGGTGGATGTTCGAGTGGTCTGCGCCACCAATAAAAACCTGGAGCAAATGGTAGCAGAAGGAACATTTCGTGAAGATCTATTCTACCGCATCAGTGAAATGGTAATTGATTTGCCACCGTTGCGGGACCGTGGCGGAGACAAAGCTCTACTTGCCCGTCACTTGCTTGCAAAATTCTGCGATCAGCTGAACAAGAATATCAAGGGCTTTACTCCCGAAGCGATTACCGCTATCGAGGGTTATGAATGGCCGGGTAATATTCGGGAAATGGAGAACAAATTAAAACGCGCCGTCATAATGTGTGATCAGAAAAATGTTGGATTGCTGGACCTTGGCTTGCCACAGCATGACGACTTGTCCCTCAATCTTCGCACCGTGAGGCAGGAGGCTGAAAAAGCCGCTATCATCCGTGCCATTAACATGTCAGATGGAAACATTTCTGCCGCCGCAAAACTGCTGGGCGTCACCCGGCCCACGCTATATGACCTAATTAAAAAATACGGGATTCATATCCAAGAAATCTGAGTTCGGGATACTGTAATGAACATTATGAACAAAGCAGCTTTTTTCTGTTTACTGATGCTAACTATTTCTGCCTGTTCCGATAACGAAGAGCAGCAGCAGACGAATAAATCGGCGGAGTATCTGGCCCGGGCTGAGAGCTACTTCAACCAGGGCCAATACAAAGTTGCCATTATTGAAATAAAAAATTCCCTGCAGGCCGATAACAACAATATCGAAGCCTATAACTTGCTGGCTAGCACTTATTTTGAGCAAGGCAAACACCGTCAGTCGATTGCCCTGTTAAATACCCTTCCCGAAAAAAACAGTGAATCCACTTTGCTGCTTGCCAAAAACTATATAATCCTGGGTAAGGCCAAATCAACACTGGAAACCCTACAGGCCGCCTTTGATAAAGGCCAGCTGAATGATAATTTCGAAGCGAAGTTCATTGAAATCAAAGCGTTGGTTATATTGAACGAGATCAGCGCATCGCAAAAAAGAATGAAAACCCTGCATTCCCTTGCCCAGACCTCGGAACAGCAATCCGACGCAGCCCTCGCACAGGCAATGATCTATGCCAAAAGCAACAAACGGACACAACAGCTGACTGAGCTGGAGAAAGCATTAAAGCTTAATGAGAACAATATTGAAGCGCTGTTAATGCTTGCACGATACAAGTTCAACAATGACGACCTGGAAGCCGCCGAAGATTATCTCTCTCAAGCCCTTTTTACCCTACCCTCAACCGACAGTATGACACTGCAAAGGCTGCAGGTATTAAGAGCCATGGTAGCCACCCTATCTAAACAAGGCAGGTCATCTGAAGCCATGATCTACTCTAAGCTGATAGCGGAAGCCAATCCACGGGCGCAGGAACTTGAGGCCGAATTCCAGGAGGCAGTGGACGCAATAAAAGCCGGTGACATCACCACAGCAAGCACCATTTTGGAAAACCTGTACAGCAGCAACCCCAATCAAACCATGGGTGCCATGTTGGGAATGATCAAATATTCAAAGGGCGACTTTCGGGCCGCCTCCGAACTGTTTGGAAATTCTATCGATCCTGAAACAGCTTCCGATCAGGCCCTACTTGCCTACGCCGCAACTGAACTTCAGATGCGCAACCCCGAACAGGCAATCCAGGCCATCGAATCCAATATTCGCGAGAAGGCCGATAGCCCTAAACTGCTGTCATTGTATGGACTGGCATTACTCTTTAACGGCGACACCCAGAAAGCCATCGAAGTGATGAAAGCGGCGCTGGACCTTGCGCCTGACATGAGTAAAACACGCCTGGCACTGGCAGACGCCCTCAACCGTACCGGTGACAAGCAAGAGGCGCTGAAGGAACTGGAGCAAGCTTTTCAATATGCGCCTGACGATATCACCATCCAGGCCAGACTCCTTAGCCACTACGAAGTCTTGAAAGAAACCGCCAAGATCAATAGCCTTGTTGACAAACTGTCGACCAGCAAGAATCCTCAAAGCCGCGCGCTGGCTGGTTTAACCCTGCTCAATTCCGAACCTGACAGAGCCAGGCAAATCATTGATGATGCTTATAGTGCACTCCCCACCAACAACTACACGATAAATGCAAAGTTGATCGAGTCTATCAAGCGTAATTCACCAGCAGACATTATCCGTTATTCGAACGAATTGCTTGAGCAAGAACCAAACCATATTTTTGCCCTGAGCAGCGCCGCTTCGGTGAAAGCAAAGACAGGCGGTGATTCGGGAGCACTCAGTTACTTAACCGAAAAGGCTGAAGAATCCGTAAACAGCTGGGCACCTGATTATCTCATGAGTCGTCATTACGCTCGAAATTTCAATTTCGATAAAGCAATTGTTCATGGGGAGGCGGCCTTAACCCGCTCTACCTTCAACCAAACTATCAGCCGCTATATGGTTGAACTCTATAAATCTGCAGCTACTGACAGACTGCGCTCGGGCAAGCCCGGGGACGCCAAGAAGCTGTTAATGGACGCCTTGCAAGTTTCCCCTGCCGATGCCTCTGTATTTCATTTGTTGGTGGGCGTGGAGTTAACAGAGGATAATTTAACGCAAGCGAAGAAGATTGCTGCACAAGCCGATAGCGAATCGCAGGATCCATACGTAAGCCATCTGATCAGTGGCGACATCAAGAAACATGAAAACTTGATTGAAGAAGCCATACTGCATTATCTGGATGCCTGGAGAATGAGACCAAGTGATCAGCTTGCGAAGTTGATTTGGTCAAACCTGTCTGATGAGACCAGTGTCAAACGCATGGAATTCTTGGACGAGTGGGAGAAGCAAATCCCCGGCAGCTATGAAGCATCTACATTGCGGGCAATCCGCTATCAACAAACAAACCAGAACGATCGGGCGCTGGCCCAATATAAGAAATCTCTTGAACTGAATCCCAACCAACCCATAGCGCTTAACAATCTGGCTTGGCTTTTATACGAAAACAGCAAGATGAATGAAGCTATGTTTTATGCGGAAAAAGCAAAATCACTTACCCCGGAGAACCCGGCCATTTTGGATACGTACGCCCTGGTTGCTCATAAGAGCGGTAAGCTGGATGAGGCCAAAGCTGCCATATCCAAGGCACATCAATTGGCTCCGGATAACGCAGATATCCAGAAACACTACGACGATATACTTGGTCGGTAATTTTAGAGCGGTGCGGCCACATTCAAAGGGCCGCACCGGTGGAAGAATTTTCTAGAAGGTATAATTGGCTTCCGCCCGCACAGAATATACTTCATATTCCTCAATTTCAGTGGGTGCTCGACGGGTTTGCGCTTCCAACATCCCCGTCACCTGAAAGCGCCTGGAGTAGGCTTTCGACAATGAAAAATTGTAGACGTTTTCATAGTCTACTTCTGAAAACTCGCTACCATCGGCATAGTCAGTCCGAACAAACGAGTAGGTAATATTCGAGCTAAGGGACTGGCTTATGGCTCTGGTGTAGTTCAAATCCACACCATCACGATCCGTATCCAAAACGGAATCATATAGGTCGTCAGAATCCCGGTAAACCACAACACCAAATTGATCACGGCCGGATAAAATATAGTTGTAACGTGCCTCTGCGCGCTTCCTTACCGTCAACGACCTGACATCGGTATTAATATCAATAGGGCCTTGCCCACCGGTAAAATCCCCACCGGACAAACCAACGGTGGTATCCGTTATGTCTCTTAGAACGTTTACGCTCAAATCACTGTTCACAAACGCCCAGGAAAAGTCGAACGTGTACGATGTGCCTTTGGTTGACCGACCGGTGGGCGGATTTACGGACCGTTTACCCACATCCAGGCTGACAGCACCATTTGCAAGCTGCCGGGCGTAGTTAACCTGACACACTACCGTTTCATAATCTGCATCGTCTTCGGTGAAATCAACTTTCTCACCAGAACAGGTCATCCCTCCATTGGTTCTACGGCTAAAGGCATGGCTCCAGGAAAGATCCACCGACCCCCGATTACTATTATTAATCTCAGATTCCCGAAATCGGACAATGGATACATTGCCATTTACGGAAACCTGATTCCGCCCTGTATTCACAACGAAATAATCGAGCCCGGTTTGAGCCGAATTACGCTGGTCACGGTTATCAGGATTATCCGGGGTGAGGCTATCACGCAGAGTAATGGAGGACGCTATCTCAGAATTCCACGACAACCTTCTGGGCAAAAGCGGAATCACAAACGTGCCTGTACCTTCCATGTAATTGGCATTGTCAAAACTGTCTCTTAGATAGTTCTCGTGGGAGAAGCTGTATTCCAGGGCAATATCATTTACTTCCTGAATGCTTTGAAGACTTAAATCCAGCGATAGTTCTGAAACCAGATCATGCCGCCGGTCAATGCTGCTGTAAAAAACGTTATCGATCCATTCCCCTGACACGCCTACCGATACCTGGCTATCCATCGCACTGTAACCATCCGCGCCTACCGATAGCAGACACAGCGCAGCCACATTCCCCAGTTTAGTTTTGAGTGACATTCCGCCAACCTTTAGAAAATCAATTATTAAAAATAAGGCCTGCTAATTTTTCTTTCCCAATTGCCTCCACCGCTGACACCAGCTGCCCCTCTGAAACTTTGCCATACGGTACGACCAATACACAGAAATCACTAAAAGCAGTCAATATACGGGCCTCAGCCCAGAGGCCAATGGGTGGCACATCAAGAATAATAAAACGATCTGGATAACGCTCTTTCAGATCCCCAACAAACTGCTTCATGCGCTCCGATGAAAAGTATTCTGCACCCACTTCCACATGAGTCCCCGCCGGAATTACCCTAAGCCTGGGGATACCGGTGGCATAAATGATGTCGTTAATATCCAGGTGCTCTTCAGCCAAATAATCCGTAAGCCCATAATCAGGCTCAACATCCAACAACGAACTGAGGCTGGAGTCATACAGATTACAATCTATCAGCAACGCAGTTTTGGTTTTATCCAAAGCAAGCACTGCCCCCAGATTGGTGGCAATAAAACTGTTCCCTGCCTTGGCCGTCAGCGACGTAACCATGACCACGAAATTGCCACCCTTTGACATCTTCACCAATTGGGTTCTGATTTCACGAAAGGTATTCAGAACCTCTTTATTGGGCATACTGGCATTGATGATCTTTCGCGCCGTCAGCTCATCCGGTGTCATATGGCCCAATTCAGCCATATTACTGATACGGGAGCTGTTCGCGGGCCTTTTCAGATCGATGACCTGGGATTTGACCTGCTTGTTACCGGATTTTGAATCATTATCCATCAAAACACTCCAGCTCGATGCGCAAATGCAATTGACAAGTAAACGACCATGACCAGTACGATAAATATACTTAGTAGTATGACATCACTTCTCAATATCCGTTTACCCAGGGGTGTGGTCATATGAGGCACAACCCCCAGCACTCTTACCCCCGTAATGCGTTCCAGAGAATCAGCAAATCGTATGCGCGGATCCACATAGACATATACGACCAACAAGCCCAAAGGAATCAATGCGCCAAGCAGAGGGCCGGCTAACACAAAATGCAAAAACCTGAAACCATCAGGTTGAATCGGGAAACTGGCGGGCTCCTGAATTCGGAAGGAAACCCCCTGGCCTTCAATGTCGAGCGTCATTGAAAGTCGAGCACGCTCCTTACGCTCCAGCATGTCTTCATAGATTGACCGTGTGACATTGTAATCCCTGGTCAACTCGGCCAGGTCCGCCTGCCTTTCCGCTATGCGTTCCAAACGGTCACGCTCTTCCTGCAACTCAGCGTTTTGCCTTTCCAGGCGCCGCCGCCGCGCATTCAAATCCACCTTTTCGGTAGCAATTAAACGTCTTAACTCTTCATACAAGGGGTTTACGTTATTTTCTGAACTGGAATTGGAACCACTGACGGTCACCAGCGCAGACCCTTCAGAGTTTTGTATGGCCGCCTTAAGGTCGACGATCTGTTGCTTCAGGGCAACCACATCGGGATAGTCTTCTGTATAGGTAAGCAACAGGGTGTCTAACCTGCTTTGTGCATCAGACAACCGGCTGCGCAACTCTTCATTGCGGAATCGGTTTTCTACAAATTGCGTCTCACTTACCAGCTCACGCTCAAGAGAATTAATTCGGGTCAGAGATTCTTCAATTTCAATTTCAATCGTTTCAATTTCATTTTCGATGGCAATGATTCGGGTCCGCGCTTCTCCCTCTGTACCGTCATAGTTATCAGAGTTGAATTCTTTCAGGCTCTGCTCCGCGGCAACCAGTTGATCCTTGTAGTTTTTGGCTTGTTTATCAATAAACAGGTAGGCTTCCCTACTTTCTCTGCGTTTGGATTCCGCTGAATCCCTGATGAACAAATCGGTAACCTTGGACACAATGTTGTATACAACAGATGCGTCATTGCCACTGAACGAAATTTCAATCAGTCCGGGTCCGATGGCTCGTATAGACAAACGATTTCCAATTGATCGAGTGGTGTTTTCCACTTCAAGGGCATTTTCAGGATTGGCAACCAGGTTCAGATCCTCGACGGCCTGACGCAACAAACGCGGCGAAGTGATGGCTTCACGAACATTTTTTATCTGATCTGATATTGACGTTGTGGCGGCCTGCCCCTGCAACAAAGGGCGAATAATATTCTGGCTATCTGCATAGATTTGAGTTCTGGCACTGAACTGCTTGGGAAATTGAGTGCCAACCAGCAACACCGCCAAAGAAACTATTGCGAACGATACGGCAACAATAGTCTTATGATTGATGGCTTCTCGTATTACAACTTTTACAAAGTTGATAATAAAGGATGCGTCAAGGTTGGCTTCACTCATATTCAATTCTCACACTAAAATAAACTTTCCGGAACCGTAATGATGTCTCCAGGCTGAATAGCGTAATTCGTTGTAATATCGCCTTTCTCCAAAATATCACGCAACTTTATTCAATAGGATTTGACGCCGGATTTGGTATTTCGGTAGAGCTGGGTATTATTGGCGTCTGCAAATTCCGTCACACCGCCCGTTACCAACACCAAGTCCATCACTGTCATGCCTTTGCTGTAAGCAATTGAAGTGGGAGCATTGACCGCTCCGGTAACCCGTACCCGCTGCAAGAACTCCGAACTCGATGCATTGGTAACGACTACCGTCACCTGTGGGTTCTTGACATAGTTTGCCAGCGCGGTACTGATCGATGCTGCCAATTCTTCCGGCGCCAACCCGGCTGCCTTAATATCACCAATCAGAGGCACTGAGATCTTTCCATCGGGGCGCACGGGAACCGTTACCGACAAATCCGGGTTCCGCCAGACAGACACATTCAATGCGTCTCCCTCTCCTATCTTATACACGTTGCCAGTAAGGACGACGGCGTCCTCCGGTTGAACTATTTTCTGATTGCCTGTGGTTCCACAACCAATCACCAGCGCGCTTAACAAGACAACCCAGAACAGCCTCATATATTTCCCCTTATTACCATTTTATCGAACCCCTTTACCCAACAATACCACCTCAACAGTCTGGATAAGTATCAGAATATCCAGCAACAAACTGTGATTTTTTGTGTAGTAAAGATCATATCTTAGCTTCTGTGCCGCATCCTCAACGGACGCTCCATACGGATACTTTAGCTGAGCCCATCCCATAAGCCCCGGCTTGACTCGATGACGCTCACCGTAGAAAGGCACCTGTTCCTTTAAATCCTTAACAAATTCAGGACGTTCCGGCCGAGGCCCCACAAAGCTCATGTCACCTTTAAGTACATTATAGATCTGGGGCAGCTCATCGAGGCGGGTATTACGAATAAAAGCACCCACCCGGGTAACCCGGTCGTCATTTTGCTTTGCCCACACGGCACCGTTCTTTTCGGCATCCGTACGCATGCTTCTGAATTTATACAGATCAAACAGTTTATCCTTGTGCCCTACCCTGGTTTGCTTGTACAACACCGGAGCACCGTCTTCCAGATACACCGCCAACGCGGTCAACAACATAAAGGGCCACGCCAACAGAATCAGCACCAGGCTTATCAAAATGTCGAACACACGCTTGGAGACATCCCTGGCACCAGAGTATTTGAAGCCATCCGAAAACAACATCCAGCTTGGATCCAGATTACTCAGTTCAATGCGCCCGATTTCCCGCTCACAGAATTCCAGCGCATTCATCACATCCACACCCGACAGCTTGCAATCAATGAGTTCGTCCAACGGCAGGTTGCCACCCCGGTCCCGGCGCCTCTCATCCAAAGACACAACGATCTCGTCAATCTTCTTGTGCTTACAGAATTCCACCAGGCTCACCGGGATATTTAATAACAGCTCTGGATCAAGTTCAGGATGCATGGATTCCTGCGCGCCAACCACCCCGACCACTTCCAGGTTGTGGCTCTTGCCACTTTGTTTGATGTCCTTAATTACCTCCAGCGCCTTGGCCCCATTACCCCAGATCAGGATTCTTCTGCGCAGTTGACTGGAGTCCACCAACAGGAAAAACACAGCCCTTACCAGCAGGCAAAGGGCAAGTGAGATGATGACTGCGAGGGTAAGCAGACCGCGGCCGAGCTGCAGGCTGGGAAAGATGTAATAGAGAATGGTCAGGCTGCCACATCCAAGCAGGAAAAAGGCCACGATAGAGCGCACTGCAACCCCGGAGAAACCTTCCCTTATCTTGGCCTCATAAACGCCCAACGCCAGGGTGCAGCAGAGCATGACCACGGCGTACAACGACGTCTTCAGGGCGGTTGGATCATCAAAGCTAAGAACAGAAACAGCCTCATTGGGAAATCTGAGCAAGTGCGCGCAGTAGACAGCGAGCACCAACACCCAATATTCAACCAGAGTAAGAACAACGTATTGAAATGGAATATAGTGGTTAAAGATGCGTATATGGAACACGCTAAACCCTTTTATAAACAAGCAGTTATCAATTGATGGGAGTATAGTGCAATTTTTCTTTCACTAACAGGCATGCGGCGCCGCTGAATGTTGGCAAATGGTAACACACGAACACGCTGATTCTGTGCAAAATTACCACCAATACTAGGGCATTATGCGTGTATCGTCATCCAACCAAACCTATTTGGCCTATTAACGGACTCGGCGCTTGAGTGGCATCATTTGCATTGAAACCAGCATATCTTCGGCTTTATTCATAACAGAAACATTACTGAAGGGCCCCACATTAACCCGGTACCACGCACTGTTGTTGGGGTCGCCATTGCTCACCGAATAGGATGCTTCCAAACCCATTTTACGCAGCTTTGCGGCCAGTGCCGCCGCCTCTGAACGGTCCCGCAGGGAGGCAGCCTGCAGAATATAGCGATACTCTGCCCGTTTGCGATCCTCTTCAGTCAAATAAATGCCACGCTGAACCGGAACACTCCAGGAGCTGGCCTGCAATGAATCATAGAATTCGTAGGACTCTTCCAGGTGCTGATCAACGCCTTGGGCACCTAAGGATTCCCTTTCAGACACACTTTGATCCAATGCAACCGGTTCCGTGGTTACAGAGGATACGGGCTCAGGCCCGGCCAAGAGGTTCTGCTCCGTGCTGGCGGCCTGCAAGTACTCGGTTTTCGCTGCCGCAATGGGATATTGGGTTTCCTCAAGAGTACCGGCTGCCCCGGGTGATCGGATCAACCAAACTCCGATGGCGGTGATCACCCCGAGCATCACCACCACAGGAAGACGCCTGTTCGATTTATGATCAGACAACGTCGAAGCAACCGCTCTAGCGGGCTCCCTGGGGGTTCTAGGTGCTGTCGCAAAATCGTGAATCATGGGAGTTAACATACCAGGCCAACAGATCGGCGGTCCGTGCGGCCGCCCTACTCTCTATTAAATAATAGCTTAATTAGAAAGCTGTACCGCAATTATTCCCACAAAATTAGAACCTTACAACAACAAATTGATAGACCTGTTAAAAAGTTGTCGTAATCTGGAATTTTTTTGCGCCAAAATACCATCACTGAGGCGGATCAATGCCCGGTATGGTTGTCCAATCCATTGAAAAATCACAAATTTGAAGCCTGCACATTGAATGTATCCGGCAACCTGTGAATAATTGCGGGCTGTTGAGACCACGTGACCCTTTTGGAGCACAAATAATGAACAAGTCTATATTTACTGGAATCGTCGTATTGGGCCTTGCGGCTTCTGCCGTGGCGCGCGCCCATACCCTGGACCTGAACCTCAATAACGACACGGTGGCGGTGGATTACACTACCCAGATCCAGAAGTCCGAGGTTAACATCGGAGCCGGCCTGCTGCACCACCAGGATAATGGTGACGTCTATTACGGCAGCTTTTTTGTGGCTGACAACGTAAACAAGCAAAGTGGTTTACTTGCCGGTATCGGTGGGCGCGCGTACTACGTTGACGCCGATCGATCCGATGATAACGGCACGGCGGTTGGCCTTGGCGGGTTCGTGAATTGGGACATTCCCACGGTGACCAATCTTAGCCTGCGGTCTGACCTTTATTACGCCCCGGATGTGCTGGCATTCGATGAGCTGGAAGGCTATATGGATTTCACCGCCCGTGTACAATACCGGCTCATCGAGCAAGCCTGGGTTTACCTGGGATACCGCTATGCGGAAGCAAAAACCGAATCCCCTGGCAAATCCAAGCTGGACGAAGGAGGCCACCTTGGGGTCATGATCTGGTTCTAATTCCAGAATGACGCAACCGCCAGGCCTCCACAGGTTACCGGCAAGCAAAGGAGACGCACTTCATCAGGTCTCCTTTGCTTCAGCCACAGAACCTGATGGTGGCCACTGCGAGCGGTAGAACCTGACCTCGTTGTTCTCCAAAGCCTCCTGATAATCTGGAAACGAGGTGGTATAAACTCTGTCGATATAACGAAATCGCTTATCCGGCATCGACTTAAGCCTCGAGTCCGCCACCAGAACATCGGCACAGACTCCCAACATCATGTCTAAAAATCTCAGGTTAGCGGCCTCATACAGAACATCGGATGCCACCACCAGATCCAGTGCACACTGGACTTCATCCAGGGAAGACACCACCTCCACATCCACCTGATTGAAGGCCGCGTTGAGTTGCGTCAGCTCACGGCAGGTGGCATCGATATCACAGGCAAACACCCGTTTCGCCCCCGCCATTTTCGCAGCAATCGCAACCACACCCGACCCGGCACCAAAGTCAGCAACAACCTTGTCACGTACATCCAACCTGCCTGCCAGGATTCGCCTGGCCATTGCCCTCCCACTGGCCCAACAAAAAATCCAGTAAGGGGGATCATCGCTCAATTTCTCTAGCTGATCCCCGGACAATAAACGGGGATCAAATCCAGGCTGAATGAGCAACAAATTCAACCCATTACACTCTGGCACAGCCTGAAAACCCAATTCGGCGCCAGGCAATCTCCCGTGTAGCATGCGATTAAAAGCAGCAACTTTTGTATCTGTAGAATCAGAACTCGACAATATCACTTACACTTCATTACCAAACAATTCGATGTTCAATGGACGCTTTCAGATCCAGATCTTACACTTATTTCTGTGTAAGTTTACCCGATGATGTTGTTATAGCCATGTCAAACCATACAATAAAAGTTGCTGGAATCCTTCTGGCCCTGCCTTTGGTTTCCGTCCCTGTGTTGTCGGCACCCACCGGCGGCAATGTTGTATCAGGCACAGCAACCATCGGCGTCGACCCCGGAGACCCCAACAGAACCGTAATCGACCAGAGCAGCCAGAATACCGCGATCAATTGGTCAAGTTTCAATATTGCCAACAATGAGTCCGTCCTGTTCAATCAGCCCAACGTGGATGCGATTGCACTGAACAGGGACTTTTCCGGCTCTCCCAGCCAGATCTTTGGCAGCCTTGACGCCAATGGCAATGTATTCATTATCAACACCGCCGGTGTACTGATCGGCGCAGGTGCCAGCATCAACGTAGGCGGCCTGCTACTCAGCGACCTGGACACCAGCAATGCCGACGCAGAGAATTTCGACAGCATTGCCAGCCAGCAGAACTGGTCATTGCCCTTTAGTGACCGGGATCTGCAGGCAGGTGGTATAGAAGTCTTGGGATCAATACAAACCACCGGGCAAAACGGCATCACCATGTCCGGCCAATATATTTATATAGAAGGCGATATCACCAGCATAGGTGCGGCCAACGACCCGGGAGGCAACATCAACTTTCTGGCTGGTGGCAGCACCGTTATGGTAACCGACCCAAACGGCCTGTACGGAGTGGAAATATCCGGCCCTGTTGCCAACCTTCTACCCGATCACGACTTGCTGTTTGAGATACCTGATTCCGCAAGCGGAGCAAGTGTTCTTGCAGTAAACGGCAATATAAAAATAGAAGTGGTCTATGAGGCAGGCCTGCCCATCGATCCCGGCTCCCCCGGCCTGGATCGCCCGGGTATCGCTTTCGATGTCCAATCCATATCCAGCATCGGTGATGGCGGCCAAGCCATCACCACAATTTCACGGGCTGTTAGATCCCCTCCCTCCCTGAGCGATGACGTCATAGATGAAGTGGATTCCACCATTACGGAAGGCCTGGTGGAAGAACCGGAGGAAACTGAAAGCACATTGTTGGGCGATGCCCCTCCATCCGGAAAAGGATCTCTGGACAACATCGTGGAAAGCTGTGTTCCCAAAAACCGCTCTGACAAAGACTGTATTCGACAAAACGCGATTAAACGTTATTTAGGTAAGCTCTTGATTGGCGGCAGCCTGCCGGACTGATCAGCTTTCACCGAAAATCTTGTAATTACTGCGCCCGGCATCTTTGGCCTGGTACAAGGCAATATCCGCGCTTTTCATAATGGACGAAACATTGTCATTACCGTCTGAAAGCGCAATGCCAATACTGGAAGAGATGGACAATTGCTTACCAGCAAGTATCAGGGGCTCGGCAAACTCCTTTAAAATAGCCTGCGCGGTGTCTTCAAGGTCTTTCTCTACAACACCCACCTGCAGCACGGTAAATTCATCACCACCCAAGCGAAAAGCAGTGGCGTTCGCCGGTAACGCGGCCTCGAGCCGTTTGGCAGCCGATTTAAGCAATAAATCACCGATATCATGCCCCAACTCATCATTAACCACTTTGAACTTATCCAGGTCCAGAAAAATAAGCCCCATCCTTTCACCGGAGCGACGCGCATTCTCCAAAGCAAATACCAGTCGCTCACTGAACATGCGACGATTAGCCAGCTTGGTCAGCGGGTCGTAATAGGCTAAACGGGTCAGCTCTTCTTTATCGGCTTCAATCTTGTTCAGCATGGAGTTAAATGCATTAATGGCATCCCCCACTTCATCCTTGTTGGTGGTGGAGGCACGTATGGAAAAGTTATTATGCTCAGTGATTTTATTGGCCACATCACCTAAATCCACAATGGGCTTATAGATTGCCCTCTGGAGACTTTGCGTCATGAGAAATGCTGTTATGAGAGACAGCCCCAGAATCCCGACACTCACCAACAGTTGGCTCTGCAGCCTACGGTCCAGATCGATCAGGCTGGTCCTCACCATTACGCTTCCAATGGCCAGCCCATTCAGATCAATGGACTGGTAAGCTTCAAGATAGCCTTCATAAAAATACTCGCCAGGTTCTCTGGGTTGATCAGGGCAGGCTGCCGTCACCTCGGAATTGCGTTGTACGCTGGCGAACACAATCCTGTTCATGTCATACATGCAGGCAAACTCAACGGATTCGCGAACCAGCAGCGATGTCAGGTTGTCTTTGGCTCGGGCCTGGTCACGAAAACTGAGGGCAGCAGCGCTGCGGGAGGCAATAACCCTGGCAAGAATCGACATTTCCTCGGCCAGAATCTCTTTCTGTTTGACACGGTCGAGAGTCAGCACACCTGCGCCAGTGAACAGTAGCCCGATTGTGCTGGTCAGAAGAACAACTACGATGAGCTTTGTTTTAATTTTTAGTTTTCTGAATTCCATCATCGCAATCTACAGCGCACCCGATGTTCAGCTGTTGCCAGCCTCCTTCCCCGATGACGTGATACACAAATAAACATTTGCCAATCGTCTTTTACTACTTTTTTTCAGAAAGAATATATACTTGCTGAGTATAAACAATTAATTCACTTTTTGCGGTATTTTAATTATCAGTCCGGTTGTTTTTCGGGTATCCCCCTTCACATCCCAAAAAACCTACGCAAATTTGGTAATTTGCTGCAAGTGGCTATTTTGCTTTTGCCTGGCACTGACACATCTATCAAGCTTTGGTGCGAACGGGCAGGCAGATTCAACCCTGCAAATCAATGAATCACCCTCCAGCCGCAATCCGGTTTCTGTGGCCATACCCAAAACGCCCGGCCGCAAACGCACTGATCACCTCGTGGATGGCAAGGCCCTGATCAAGAGAATTGAACTGAAAGGTAATGCCTTATTCCCACAATACGGTGTTACGCAAGAATATATAAGCAAAAAGCTTAACGAAGCCTACGCCGGTATGGACCCCTGGATGACCATTTCGGATATGCACAGCCTGGCGGATGCCATGACCATCGCCTATCACGAAAAAGGATTAACCTTTAATCAGGTATTCATCGTACCGAATGAAATCGAAGGCAATACGCTCACAGTCAACGTGCTTCCCGGTCGCATTACAGAGATACATCTTAAGAACAATAAGTTATATAGCGCCGAGCACATTAAAAAGCCGTTTACTCACTTGCTGGGCACAGTGGTTTATGAGCCCCACATTCAGGATGCGATGAAAAAAGCCAACATGATCGACGGTTTGAAAATTTTTGGCTTTTTCTCAATGGGTAAGCACCCAGGGCAGGTACGATTGAACCTTCATGTTGTCAGCGAACAGAAGCACCAGGCATCGGTTCGTGTGGATAATTTCGGGGTTAACAACACCGGGGTTTATAGAGTCGTTGGACAATACTCACAGAACAACCTCACCGGTAATGGCGATACTCTGTCGGCCACCCTGATATCGACAAATGAAATCGGCAATCTGTATGGTGTTGCAGGGTACAAACGTCCTACCCCTATCGACAATAGCTTTGCGGGATTCAGCGCCTACAGCAATCAGTTTGAAATCGTTGGGGATTTTCAGGAGCTGGGGTTAACGGGCCATCTTGAAGCTGTCTCAGGCTTCTATCAACTGGGTCTATTGAAAGAGGATAATGCTGCAGCATCCCTGTACAGCAACCTTGCCTTTAAAAATTCTGTTATCACCAGTAAAGAGTTCAAGGATGTGTTTGCGGAAAGCACACAATACATCACATTGAATACCCAGTTTAATGCTGCCGTCATCCCCAGTACCGGCACCAGCAAACAAGCCCTGGAGCTGGGCCTGACCCTGGGCAGCGTGACCGATACCGATGATGAGGCGCTGGAAGATACTATTTTGATTGCCAGAGTTCGATATCAGTATCAGCTCCGTTGGCAGGCGGGCAATCCAGCCGAGCACGTTACCAGTGCCGATCTGAAAATAAGCTACGCACCCGATAGCCTGCCCTCTGCCGAACGCTCCGTGATGACCGGGCCCTACGGTGTACGTGGTTATGAACCGGCACTTTTCAGCGCTGATTCGGTCTATAGTTTCAGCGTGCAGCATACGCTGGACTATTTGACTCCGTGCAATGGTTGCAAAGTATTGCCCTTTGCCTTTGCGGACTACGCTTACGGGATTCAGAACACAGGCAACGAGGACGATGCCTCCTTCTCCGGTGCCGGTTTAGGCATTGATGTGCTATATAAATCACACATCAGCTCGAGAGTGACGCTTGGTTTCCCCCTCGCCGAAAATCTCAGCCAGGACCTGGCAGAAGATCCACCGGGAATAATTGTTTACGGGTACATCAATTATGTTTTCTAATTTCAGAAATGGCCGCAAAATCTTCAGAATGTGGCAGTACGCAGGCTTTCTGTGCCTTGCACTCACCCTGGCTCATCCGGCCCACTCAGCCACCCGCAGCGATTTGGATCTCGCCAAGGAATATCAGGTTAAAGCGCTATTCCTATATAACTTTGCCAACTTTGTAGAATGGCCCGCCGATGCTTTCGCGGATCAATCAAGCGCCTTGAAAATGTGCCTCTACGGTGCGGTACCCTTTGGTGAATTTCTGGATATCGTTAATGGGGTAATGGTTCGGGACCGAACGCTGGAAGTGATACGAACCACAGACTATGCCCGTATCCAGAGTGGTTGCCATATTTTGTTCGTGGGAATTGATCATCATGACAAGCTGGATGCGTTCTTTAAAGACCTGAATCACCTCTTCGTGTTAAGTATTGGTAATGTAGAGGACTTTGCCCGCATGGGTGGTGTGGTGAACATTCTGAGAACCAGTGACCAGCAGCAGTTCGAGATCAATCTGACCAAGGCCATTGAAAACGGTCTGTTGATCAGCTCCGACCTGCTAAGCCTGGCACGCATTATTAATGACCGTTGAACCCGTCTATCAAAATTACATAATTCTACATAGTCAATTATTCGTAATTTCCATGGCAGTGTTGTAAATTTGAAAATATCTATCTGATTTCTTGAAGAAATCAAGTCTCTCTGGGTGTAGCCTTGGGCGCAGTCAGAATCCCACCCATTGGCATCCCTATTGCCTGACTTCCAACTATTGGCTAACTTTACGTTACCACAGACTTGATCGTTTTCTAGCCATGACCACTAACACACCATGCAATGAAAACACCTATGCCAAGCGACTGGCACACTTGGGTGAAAAAAGGGATGTAATTGCAAGCGAGGATATTTACAACGAACAGGGAGCCCTGATTCTGAAAAAAGGCTCTCGAATCAACAGAAAAATGTCTGACCGCATTGTTCAATTCAAACTGATCAAGCCCATTGAGGCCTGTGTAAACATAGATAATGCGGTGTCGCCTCAGGAATTATATCGTGATCTCAGCAAGCAACTTAAGAAATTGCCGGAAACTTCACAGATACACGCGGCCCTGCAGTTGGAAAAACCCTTCAAGCAGCATAGTCTGGAAATTGCCAAGTATCCGGTACTACGACAGAAGCTGACCGTGATGCGGGAACAGATGCCGGCGCTTTATCGGCAAACACTCTGTGTAACCTGGCTAAGCCTGGCAATCGCCCAACAGATGAAATTGAGCGAACAGCATATCGATGACTGCTTTCTGGCAGCGTTGGCCCATGACCTGGGAATGATGCATATCGACCCTAATGTGTTAAACAAGAAATCCAGCCTGGACCCTGCAGAGTGGCGGCAGATCCAGGCCCATGTTGTCATTGCGCAGAAAGTATTGGAAGCCATTCCCAATCTCAGTAACCGCGTCCCCCGGATTGTTCTGGAGCATCATGAACGCTGTGACGGCACGGGTTATCCGCTGGGAAAATTCGATCAACACCTGACTCAAGAAAGCCAGATTATTGCCTTGAGCGACAGTGTTTTTACCGTCTTTGCCAAGTTGATCGCCGATCAAAAGCAAGGCTTAAGAGACTTGTTACCCTTTATTCAGGTCAATAGTGAAAGCCATTTCTACAACACCTATACCGCGTTGGTCAGAATTCTGAAAAAAGCGTCGCTGGATGAGAAATGCCATATCCATGATCAGAATATTGAATTGGAAGTTCGCCGCCTGGAAAACAAGAACAGTACTTTAAGTTACCTTCTCTCCGGTCTGGAACAGGTCGTAAGTGAGATTAATCAGGATACCCAGCACAAATCACTGCAAAGTTCGAGAGCCATTCTGACACAGGTATTACGGACCGTCAGAGGCTCCGGGATACTTGACGAAGGCTATTTGCGCTGGTTGCAACAGGTCAAACAGGAGAAACTGTCTTTTGCCTATCGAGAGACGGCAGATGTCATCCTGATGCTGGATGAAATTGAGTGGCAGTTAAAACGCACCATAAAGATATTAAACAGTTTTCTGGATGAAGGGCCGGAATCAGAAAGCGCCCTGAAAAATCATATCAAGACAACCCTGCCGCAGGCGAAGCTGCAGGAGACGGCCATACAGGAATACGCTATCAACTAAAGTGCCGGTGCCTTATGAAACCAGGGGCACGCCTCCTCCAACTGGAATGCAAGATCGAACAGCAATTGATCCTGCATACGGTCAGCAACAAATTGCGTGCCGATAGGCAGCCCCTGATTATTCCAGAATAAAGGCACCGACATGGCCGGTTGCCCGGTAATGTTCGCCAGTTGCGTGAACGGAACTTTCTGCAAGTGCGGCTTACTCACTTCGTACAGCAATTGCCTGGGGGCAAAGGCAGACAACGACAACCGATTTGCGATCTTCAACAACATGTTCTCAAGATGACTACCCGCCATTTCACCAATATCATAGGGCGGTACCGCAATGGTCGGAGTTGCCAAAACGTCGTACTGCTTATGCCAGGTTGACATCATATGACTGAACTCAGCCCAGCGTCTTTTAGACAGAACAAAATCACCGGCGCGAAAGTGGTTTCCTATGGCATATATTAGATAGCTAAGTGGCTCGATGTTGTCCCGCACAAACCGCTTTCCGTAGCGGGTTATTAGTTCGGATACGTCCGCATTAACGTGCGCCGCGTAAATATCACCGTAACAGGAAGCAAGCTTGTCTCCGTCCAACTCCAGCTCAACCTCTTCCACCTCATGTCCAAGCCCCTTAAGCACATCAACCGCTTGATGAACGGCATTAATGGTATCCTCATGCACTGTGCCACCATAGAACGACCGTACGCAATAACCAATTCGTAGCGTACGTCGCCGTGATGCGGGCTGCCGAACAAAATCAGGGGGCACCATGGAGGGCACGTGGGAGTATTGGTCACTACCCATACTGCCTTTAAGAACCGTCAGAGAATCACGCACACTGCGTGTTAGTACATGCTCGGATACGGCGCCATCCCATAGCTCAGCGAAGGGCCCGGAAGGATTGATACCGCGTGTCGGCTTTAATCCAAACAAGCCGCAACAAGAGGCGGGGATTCTGATGGAACCTCCACCGTCGCCCGCGCTGGCAATGGGAACGATTCCTGCAGCCACAGCAGCCGCAGAACCGCCACTGGAACCACCGGTTGATTTCAAAAGATTCCACGGATTGAAACTTGGTCCACTGGCCACAGGCTCCGTAGTTGCCATCAGCCCGAATTCCGGTGTATTGGTTTTGCCGATAAACACCAACCCCATGTCTGAATATCGCTTGAAAAGACTACTGGTAGATTGCGCCGGCGTCCTGTTGTAGGCCGCCGTTCCATTTTGGGTCACCCACCCTTTCACTTCTCCCACCAAATCTTTCAATAGCATGGGGACACCCGCCAACACACCATCACTCTGATTTTTTTGCAGGTAACTACGGGCCTCATCGTAATAGGGATGTATGATCGCATTGATCGCTGGATTGACCTGTTTTGCACGGGAAATAGCACACTCAAGTACTTCTTCCCGGGAAAGCGCTCCCTGCTTAATCTGCGCTGCCAGCTCGGTGCCATCCATGTTGCGGTAATCTTCAAAGCTGATCATTATGTAGTCTCCAATCTCCAGCGCTGCACCCTTACCTGGGCCTTGATGATATCTATCGCATCCACCAGTACCGCCTTGCTTGCCTCATTAAACGCATCGGTGGGTTCCAGAACTTTATGAATCACCCGATCCAATAATTCCATGACGATATGATCCGTTTCCTGCTTCCCGATATCCAGCATCAGGCCGTCTACCACATCGAACACAACATCACTCACCGTCTGTTCGATTAGCTCCACCACCTTTGGCCCCATCACGGGAATGGATTCAATGGCAGCCACCTTCACGTCCCGCGAAATGGAATCCGCTAAGGATCGCTCAATGTAACCACGTAATGCCTGTTGATTGGGTACATAGACTTCATCGGATATTTCATTTATCTTCACCGTTAACCAATTGGCAATCAATGTCTTTTGCGGTATCAGAACTTCCAGCAGAATTTTTTCCAATACCGGGCTTCCTTGCTTAACCTCAGACTGCACACCATCAAGAACGTTTTCAACCACACGATCTGATATTTCTTCCACCACCACATTGTAGTATTTAGCTACGAACCTCCCAAAAGCGGAATTCCCGATATCAATGATTCCGTACTTCTCCAAACGATACAATATGGAAAAGATCCGCAGCAACCTCAACCAACGGAATGAACCTACGGGAATACACCCCACCAAATCGTACCAATGAACAAAGGGATAAAAGAACCAGCGATGATAGGTTTTCTGATAGATCGCCACTCCCCAACGCAGCACGAATTCAGTAATGAATACGGCCACAAACATCAGATCATAGGTGACGAAATCCGGATGGATCTGACTTGCATAGAAACTGGTGAAGGTGGGTGAAATCCCGTTAAGAAGGGATCTGAAAAGGTCACTGACAAACAGGGAATCAAATATAATCCAGATCAGGTTGACGGATATCAGAAACAACATTATCGCGTCCACCAGAAACAGAGTAATCTGATGGCTTCGTTTCAGGTTTTCGACATTTACTTTCATCATACAATCGCCACATAGAATCAATGATCCCTACTGTACCGATTGATCGTTGAATTGACCAGACACGGATCCAGGCTTATGCCATTTCATGATTGGGCTGTAATGAGCCCTCCAGATCCTCGATCATAACCGGCCGCCCCAGATAGTACCCTTGCACGTAATCCACGCCAATATCCTTGACCACTTCAAGAATTTCTTCTGATGAAACAAACTCTGCAACAATCTTCTTATTGAGGAAATGCCCCATTTCAGTGATGGATTTCACCAGAGCATAGTCCACATCATCCTCAGATATATTTCGTACAAAAGCACCGTCGATCTTAATAAAGTCCACCGGCAGCCGTTTTAGATACGCATAGGAAGACTGACCGGCCCCGAAATCATCAAGCGAGAATCGGCATCCTATTCCTTTCATCTCATTGATAAAATCTGCAGCATCCTCAAGATTGGCGACGGCCGTGGTTTCGGTTATCTCAAAAATCAGTTTCTGCCTTGGGACCTGATAACGCACCAGCGCCTCGAAGATAAAATCCAGAAAAGTTTCATCATTGAGAGAGTGCCCCGACAGATTAATGGAAAAGCCTCCCATACGACTAAGAACATCAGGGTTTTCCTTCATCCAGACCAGCACGCTCTCAATTACCCAGCGATCTACGGAACCCATGCGGCTGTATTCTTCCGCCGCCTTGATAAAATCAGCCGGAGGCAGATGCTCACCGTTCTCATCCACTACCGTCAACAGCACCTCGAAATGTGGCAGACCGGAATTACCCCCCATAATCGGATAAATCATCTGACAACGAACTTTAAGATTCTCCTCATCCAGTGCTCGATTAATGCGGGCGACCCACGACATCACTTCATCGCGCTCTTCCATCCTTTCATCACCTGGCCGCACCAGCTGAATTTCTTTTTGACCGGATTTTTTACAGATTTCGGCAGCCGCTTCAACAGAACGCAACAGCTCAAGCACCTGGTTATTTTCACTACCGAATCCAATCATGGAGACGACTGCGGTAATTACAAAACTTTGATCACCTGACACAAAGCGCTTCTCTTCAATAGCAGATTTTATTTCCGCCGCCAAAAGATAGCCTTTTTTCTCGTTCTCAATCGGTACTAAAACACCAAATTCGTTTCCACCAATACGACCAATCATAGCGTCGTTGAAGGCTACACTTTTAATCCTGTTTCCCACGTCTCTCAGAAAACTGTCTCCCACTTCGTAACCACAGGTATTATTGATCACCTTGAACTGCAGTATGTCGATGAATATCAGAACATAGTAGGTATCATTTTTCTTGGAGCGGGCAACAGACTGTGCAATGCAGCGCTCAAACTCTTTGCGGGTTATCAATCCCGTCAACTGATCATGAGCTGACTCAAAAGCCAATTGATCATAGATCTTCTGTATCAGCGCATCCAACCCCTTCTCAACTGCCGGCATACTGGAATCACTGAGCACAATGATGTCTCCGCTCTTTAGCTTTAGTGCCAATTCTTCAAGGGAAATGTCTTTCACTTTCATGCCGTGATGATTGACAAACACATAGCGGTCAAACTGTTCCGAAACCCAGGCCAACTGATTCAAAACTGAATTATCCGAGTTGGCGTCGAATTCAAGCCATTGCCCTTCCTTCAAGCTCTTGGCCCGTTTCATCCAACGTTGAATGGATTTATCGTCATCATCAAGCCCAAGTTTCACCAGTCGCTCGGCTGGGCTCTCCACAATGCCCTGTGGCGCTTTATAAACCGCCACAGAAGTTGAGTCAGTTACCCCATCTTGTAGTAAAGTATCGATTTCTGAAACGATGTTCGCTGAACTCGATGCATTTTTCTCGACTTTGGAAATCCCCTTCTGGATCAATTTCGTCAGCTCGTCGGACTTAAACAGAATCTTGGTTTCGTCATAAGCCCCAGGCACAAGGCGTAAGAGTAGCTGATCGATAACGATCAATGTCATCTCCCAGGCCCGGCTCCCCAACCCTTCACGGAAATAACATAACCGCATCAGATCACGCCAGCCTCCGTCGATCAGTTTTAGAACCGCTTCTGGTACATCCTGATCTCCCAGTCGTTTTGTGAGCTCCCGCTCCACCATGATGTTGGCGCTCTTCACCTTTTCCTGCCCTACGCAGGCCTCTGTTACTCGAGAAAGGTTTCGCTCAATGAGTTTCTTCTCTTTTTCGACCAGTGTATCCAGCTTACCAACCACGTTGTTCAATGTATCGGGATCAGAACTTCCTTTTTGCACCAACTCGTTTATGCTTTGCCGAATTACCGGCTTATTCTGGTTCAAGTTGACACTGCCACGATCAGACAACAGCGCTATGTAATTCACTGCTTGACGAGCCGGATGAAAATCGGCAGTAAACAAAGTGGGATCCGCTAACAAAACTTCCAACAGGGGTATTTCCAACTTACGCAGATCGGAACGTAAAGACTGCTCAATTCTGCTGCTTTCAACGATATTCGAAAACAGGTTTTCAATCATGTCAGCGGAATCAAGGTGCTGCTCCCCCAGTGGGGACTCAGGCCCGGTGGCCTGCGCTATATAGTGCTTCAGTGCCCCCGGAGAATCCAGATTCACTGACCCATCCAGTACCTGGTGTCGCACTGACTGAATCGCTTGGGCATACTCGTTGGCAAGTGCAGGGCTCAATTCACCTGGAGCACCACCTTGAGCAGCAGTACGCACCTGCCCTCCCGAGCCCTGTTTACTGTGAATTTGCCACAGCTTGCTGGCAGTTGAATATGCGCTACGTGCACGGGCAAGCCCGGCCTGTAACTGCTCAAATGATCCTAGCTGTGCACCTGCAACCGCTGCCCCCGGGAGCCCTGCCATGGCCTGCTCCATTTGCGGTGTTTTGTCATGCTCCGGATTCGGTGTTCCTGCTGGCTGAGCGGTGGCTTCGCGTTTGACATTTGCTCGATCTTTCAGTGCCTTGCTCGCCAAATACTTAGCAACATTAATATCCGGCAACACATCGGCGTCGATCAGAATTTTATTCAATCCTTTATACAGGCTGCCCAATTCCGACAGGATGCGTTCCTGGTATATTTTGAAAACCAGGCGCTCGACTCTATGACTGAGGCGCAGCGGGCGGATACAGTCGTAAAAGGCATGGCAATACGCGGCAGGCCCATAAGGATTATAAATACGGCCGGAGTCTTCCTGACCAAAGGCTACATCCAGTCGCAACTGGAGCTCGATCAGAATATCCCTGAATTGCAGCTCAGTACGGGAAGTGGCCACGCGCACGATCAACCAGTCCTCAAACTCCTCCTTTTCCACCAGGGAGAGTGAACCTTCAGCCTCATCAGCTGACGTTTCCCCGCGCTTCTCCTTCCAGCGTCCATTGGCTACATCCGATGCATCCGCCGATATGGTTCCATCCAGCTGTTCCAGTAGTCTGTTTGCAAGTTTTTTGAAACCTGCCATGGCATCAAAGTATTGATGCTGCGCTGCATCGCTGGATTGAATCTCCGCTTCTGTCATCAACGATTCATTCAGTGCTCGCAAGAATTCCGGTACGCGTTCTTCAAGAAACGATTTGGCTCTGCTGTTGGCAACTTTAATCAGGTTGGATTTCCTGGCGGCCGCCAGATTTTTATGGCCCTGCTCTTTCGACAGTAGCGCATCGTTACTTTTGCGCTTTGCGGTTGCTTCAGCAGCCAGTTTGATGGCATCCACATTCTTTGGATTCTGATGTACGAACTTGAGCCCAAAACCGTTGTCCTGCTGATGCACCACCACGCAGTCGATTGCGATATAGCGGGAGCCCGCCTTGAACGTTACCGTGACAATGGAATCAATGTCCGTAAGACTGTCCTTAACGGATTTCAGGTAGCGCTGATCAGGAATGGTCACATAGATCCCTTCGCCGCTGTAATCTTCAATCTTGCAGAGATTGCCTTCGCCTTCCCCAAAGTTGAAGACTGCGTCAATATCAACGCCTTCCCGAGGAAAATCGCGTTTTTCCACAACAACACCCCAACTGAACAATCGGTCACTTGGTTAAGTTTAGTAACTTTTCGGAAAAACGTAGTATTTTTATGATTTTAGAGCGTGTTGCAGTGGCGATCACCCTGCACGCGGTCATCGATGCTCACGCTCATACCACGGGCATGCAGATCCTGCATCATGGCCTCCAGGTACGCAGTATCCACCGGGGCATTCACCAGACTGATCAATTCCCTGCCCAACTTTGTAATCATGTAAGCGGGCACATGCAGTTCTGGCCGGGGCTGACTGGATTGGATCAGCAAATGCTTATCGGTCATGGATATCCGGCAGACAAAATGCGTTTGCGACTGACTGAATAGGGTTTTGCTTAGCACCTTGCCATGGACTCCACGAATGATTCCCTGTTCTTCCAGGTTTTCGAACAGGTCCAGGTCAAATTCCCGGGGCAAGGCCTGCAACGCGCTGCGATAAACGAAGTCACCACAGGCCCAGGACCCTAACTTATTTAGCCCCTCTGCATCCTCCAGACTAAAGCAGGCAAGATGCTCCAAAGCGCGCAGACTGGTGGTACCGGGATTGATCAGTTCCCGTACCAGAATTCGGGCCCACAATTGTTGCAGCGCCCCGTTTGAAGACTCACTGGCATTGATCTTCCAGCGGTTGAGCCAGCGCCGATCCAATGCCCCTTTATCGATATCGTTCAACGCCAGACCCAAAATGATGCGCTCCGTCAGCAGATACAACTTCTGCAACCGCAGCAGCCTTTCCAGCGCATCATGACGGCTGACGTCAGCGGCGTTTTCCATCATCTTGGCGATATCCGGTAAAGACTCCTGTTCCACCTCAATTTGATCACTGTTCTCAATGATGGAGGCAAACTTTACCTCACGTATATCCCTGATTTCGGCAGAGCGGATAATTTTACCGGTAGGATCCAGGCTGGCGTGGCCACGACGCAATTCGTGCAGTTGGCGCTCGACATGGAGAATATGGGACAGCTCCTTGCGCCGTACCTCACCCAAGGTCTGACCGGAGCGCTGGATCTTGTCCGGAGAGGACAAGCCATAGACCTCCTTTGGGGTAAGGTGTACCCAAAGTTTCTTAAGTAATTGAATTCTCAATAAAGATTGACTCACCCAAAGCCTCAGTTGCCGTTATGATTTTTATCAAGGTCTTGTGCATAAGTCAGTATAGCAATCCCTGCTATGGTTGCTGCAAAATTACCCAGCCAACCCTATTGGCTAAGGATCAATACCAACCTGCATACCGCTATCAAAGGCGTCTCGCCCCATGCACTGCTGCGGGTCGTGGAAGCCAACCATTCCTGCGCCAAATACTGCGTGTTTATCTTGTAGGTTTCCATCAGATCCAGCAACAATGCCTTATCCTGGTGAAAGTGAAACTGTCCTTTCTGATAACCCTGCTCGAACTCAGCGTCACTGGGTGTTTTGCCGGAAACCTTACAGGCATGGCGGTACATCTCATAATCCAGACCACGGCCTGTCAATTCACTTGTCTTCATAAATTACTAATCAACTCAGTCTGTGAAAAGCGGATTGTGTGGAAACAAACCTGCTCCGTCAAGTTGACCAAGCTCAAGTTTTCACGGAAGGCTGGGATAACCCGCTCACCTCACGGATTTGAGCGATGTGGTTGGCAAACTCCCCCAGCACATCATTGTATTCGATGGCATCGGCGCCTTGATTGGTCGCATCACGCTCAATTTGCTCCAGGTAAACCCGCAAGGTGGCGGCGTCCGTACCCGTCCCAGATAGCCGGTAAACCACCCTTGATTGATCATCAAACTGCACCCGTACCCCCTGATTGTGAGCAACCGATCCGTCCACCGGATCTTCGTAACTGAATACGTTCACGTCAGACACCGTCATTCCATTGACCATGCGCCCCAGGATACTTCCTCTGTTACGCACGAGTTGATCCATAATGGTCTGGGCTTTATCTGCCTCCAGACCTTCATAATCATGACGACAGTAATAGCTGCGCCCAAATGCAGTCCAGTGCTGCCTGAGCAGCTCGCTTACAGGACGCTGCAGGTCTGCCAAAATACTCAACCAGCACAACACGGTCCATACCCCGTCTTTTTCCCGCACGTGATCACCGCTGGTTCCAAAGCTCTCCTCACCACACAACCGCACCAACCCTTCATCCAGCAAATTACCAAAGAATTTCCATCCGGTTGGGGTTTCATAACAGGAAACATTCAGATGCTGGGCGACACGGTCCAGTGCTGTGCTGGTTGGCATTGACCGCGCAACCCCCACCAGCCCTGACTTGAATTGGGGAATGCTCTGATGATGCTGTGCAATCAGAGCCAGACTGTCGCTGGGGCTGACAAACGCCTTACGCCCCAAGATCATATTGCGATCCCCGTCGCCATCGGATGCGGCACCCAGCTCCGGTGCCTCATCGGTCATCATGAAGTCATACAGTTCACGGGCGTACACCCGATTGGGGTCGGGATGTCCACCTCCAAAATCCGCCAGCGCAACACAGTTTTTCAATGCCCTATCCGGCAGCCCCAGCAGGTCTTTGAATATGCGCGTGGCATAAGGCCCGGTCACAGCATGCATGCCATCAAAGCACAGGCTCAGCCTGGTGGACTGGATCGCCTCTGATATCTTGTCAAAATCAAACAGTGATTGCATAAGCTGTGCATAATCATCCACGCTGTCCACGACTTTGATTGTCGTCTCTGCAAACCGGTACTCCTCACCCACCGCCAAATCCACAGGCGGTAAGTCGGCCGCCAGGTACTGCGATATAGATTGAGTATTTTGATAGATCGCCTGGGTAACCGCTTCCGGTGCCGGGCTGCCACTGGCGTTATTGAATTTGATGCCAAAATCCTTTCCCGGACCACCGGGGTTATGGCTGGCTGACAGAACAATGCCCCCATTGGCGTTTGATTTACGGATCAAATGCGAAACAGCAGGTGTGGACAACAGTCCGCCAGCGCCCACCAGCACCTGTTTAATGCCGTTGCCAACCAGAACCTGGAGTATGATCTGGGTCGCTTCCGCATTAAAATAGCGCCCGTCTCCGCCCACAACCAGGCAGTCGCGCTGATCCCGGGGCAATGAATTTACGATGGACTGAACAAAATTAGCCAGATAATGCGGCTGCTGAAAAACATCAACTTTCTTGCGCAATCCTGATGTGCCCGGCTTTTGCCCGGCAAAAGGCTTAGTTGCTACAGGTCTAATGTCCATAATTGATTCATTCCCCCACTGCACGTAACAGAAATTGCTACCCAAACTGCTATAGTTAACAGATAGAATACCCTGCAGATCGTAGAATAATTAGCGACTGATTTCACCTTTTATAATGAACTGCTACCTGAGTAAGGAAACCGGCCATTTATGACAGATAAAGTGCCAAGCACCACCGTATCACCGGAAGCGGCTCTGGAACTGCTCTCACCAACCGAAGTCAGCCAACTGGTTAATCAAACGGATGCAGAACTGTTCAAGATCTTCCGTCGTTGCGCTCTGGCGGTGTTGAATACGGGCAACAACAACGACAACACCAACGAAATCATGGAACAGTTTAAAGATTTTGATATTCGCTTTATCCGGCAGGCCCGGGGTATCAAGCTGCAACTGTCCAATGCACCCTCCTCGGCGTTTGTCGATGGTAAAATGATCAGAGGTATACGAGAACAGCTTTTTTCCGTACTGCGGGATGTCGTTTACATCACCAATGAAATTCGCAATTCGGAGCGTTTTAAACTCAGTACGCAAACAGGAATCACCGACGCTGTCTTTCATATTCTGCGGAACGCAAATATCGTACGCAAAGGTGACTTCAATCCATTGGTGGTGTGCTGGGGTGGACACTCCATCAGCCGGGACGAATACGACTTCACCAAAGAAGTGGGCTACCAGCTGGGGCTCAGGGACATGAACATCATCACCGGTTGCGGACCCGGTGCGATGAAAGGCCCTATGAAGGGTGCAACCATTGGCCACGCCAAGCAGCATGTGCCAAACCGGCGTTACATCGGTATCACCGAGCCCGGCATCATTGCAGCGGAATCACCAAACCCAATCGTGAACGAACTGGTCATCATGCCTGACATAGAAAAAAGATTGGAAGCGTTCGTGCGCCTGGCCCATTGCGTAATCGTTTTTCCCGGCGGCGCCGGTACCGCAGAAGAAATCCTCTATATACTGGGCGTATTGTTGCATCCCAGCAACAAACGAATTCCCTTCCCGTTAATTTTTGCCGCCTCCCATGATAACCGCCCCTACTTTGATACCATCAACCAGTTTATTGGCGCCACTCTGGGGCCGGAGGCTCAATCCCGCTTTACCGTGATCAGTGGCGATTGCGCGGAAGTCGCCAGAGCGGTCCGTAAAGGCGCAGATGAGGTGATGACCTATCGCCGCAAATCAAAGGACGCTTTTTATTTTAACTGGAAACTCAATATTCCCAAGGACCTGCAAATACCGTTTGATCCAACTCACGAAAGCATGACCAAGCTCAATCTGAGCAAGGACCAGCCCATCCATGACCTGGCGTCAAATCTGCGCCGCGCATTCTCGGGAATCGTGGCCGGCAATGTTAAGGAACAGGGCATTAATCAAATCAAAGAAAAAGGCCCATTCGAACTGAGCGGTGACCCCGCTATCATGTCTGCTCTGGATAGGCTATTGAGAACTTTTGTGGATCAAAACCGTATGAAGATTGGAGACGGAACTTACACCCCTTGCTACCGGGTGGCCACGTGACATCTGAACCATCCACAACCGCTGATGACAACGAGATCGCCCGGTTTAATGCGCTGGCGGCTACCTGGTGGGATAGCCAAGGCCCCATGTGGCCCTTGCATCGACTGAATCAGTTTCGCATTAAGATCCTATTGCAACAGCTCGCACAGCAGAGCAGGATCGATTCCAATTCAAAGCTGCCACTGCATGGCAAGCAGGTTCTGGACATCGGCTGCGGAGGTGGCATCCTATCAGAAAGCCTGGCCAAATTGGGTGCGCAGGTCGTCGCCATTGACTTGGCAGAGAACAATATTGCCATTGCCCGCCAGCATGCCGCTGAACAAGGGCTCGACATCGACTACCGTTCCCAGGAAGCGGGCACATTCAGTGCGCAGTTTGACCTGGTGTTCAATATGGAGGTGGTTGAGCACGTGGCCAATCTTGAGACTTTCTTAGAAGCATCCTGTCAGCATGTCAAACCAGGTGGCCTCATGTTCCTGTCCACTATAAACCGTACATTGAAAAGTTACCTGTTTGCCATCCTCGGGGCAGAATACGTGCTGAAACTGCTGCCAAAAGGCACGCATCAATGGTCAAAGTTCGTTAGGCCCGCTACGCTGTCCAGCCTATTGAGCGATAATGGCCTCGACACGATATGGCGGCAAGGGGTATCGTTAAACCCGTTCAACAAGTCTTACCACACCACCGAATCACTGGCCATCAACTATATGCTCGCTGCAACAAAACCTGACGAAAAAGCCTGAGAAAAGCCAATGTCTACGCAATCGAAATTCAATACGCACCACCCCATCAAACGCGGTGATGCCAACGTCCACGGTATTACACTTCATTACCAGGAAGAAGGCTATTCGGGGGATCCTGCCATGATCCTTATTATGGGGTTAGGCTCGCAACTGACCCTGTGGCCGCAACAATTGGTGGACAACCTGGTTAACGAAGGGTTCAGGGTAATCCGCTTTGATAACCGGGATATCGGTTTGTCGTCAGTCGTCAACAATGGGGTACAGGCTGATCTCCCCAACGCCATGCTGCGTTCACGCTTACGCCTACCGATCACCAGTAATTACACGTTGTACGATATGGTGAGCGATACAGCCGGTCTGCTCGATGCGCTTGGCATTGAGCAGGCCCACATTGTCGGTGCCTCGATGGGGGGCATGATTGCGCAATTATTCTCGGCGCTTTACTCACACCGAACCCTAAGCCTCACCTCCATCATGTCGACCACCAACGAACCTGGGTTACCACTGCCACGTTGGGATATTCTTATGAATCTGGCAGGCTATGGTGTTAAAAAAGGCCACGATAAAGCCACGGCCGTACAGCGTTCTCTGCAATTCTGGAAAAAAATATCAAGCCCGAAATACCCAACCCCGGAACACGAACTCCAGCAACGCATCGCATCTGATTATGATCGTTCGTACCGACCCGCAAGTTATTTACGGCAAAGTCATGCCATCATCGCTACAGGCGGCTTCAAGCGCCTGCTATCAAGAATCAACTGTCCGACTCAAATCATTCACGGTACTGACGACCCGCTAGTACACAAAAAGGGTGGCATCGCCAGCGCCAAATCGATTCCGGGTGCAAAACTGGAGCTGATCAAAGGAATGGGGCATGATTTTCCGCAACAACTACTGCCCAAACTCACGGAACTCATTGCATTTAACGCACTGACCGGCAACAAATGATAGGCCGGGGGCTTTACTGCATGACATCCTCATAACCGTGCCAAGTCGCGTAACCTATAATGGGCAATACCATAATAAAACCGAGAAACGCTGTCGCAAACCCAAATACCACCAGCGCAAAAATGAGAAATGCCCACAGAGTGCACACACCCATGTTATTCATCACCGCGCTGAGACTTGATAGGGATGCTGAGATTGCATCCACTTTCCTGTCTACCATCATGGGTAAGGAAAAAGCGCTAATACCAAACACCAGACCCAGAAAAAAAGCCCCGACGGAACAGCCGACGGCAAAAAAGGTCAGCAACTCCTCCAGGGCCGGGTGAGCTCCTTCAGGGTAGAATACATGGATGATGGTAGCCGCACGCATCCAGATGAGTGCAATCACAAATACAACCACTGCGAAGATCCACTGATTGGGAGCGCTGTTTCTGATCTGCCACAAGGAGTGAGCAAGGGTGGGCTTTTCTCCATGCTCTATTTGCCGCGGCACATCGTATAATCCGAAGGCCATCAAAGGGCCAAGCAATATAAAAAATACGCCGATACTGAACAGAAAAATCGTGCTTGAAAAACGCACCACCAAAGCCGACACCAGTAATCCGCACACTGCAAAAAACAGCCCATAGGTCATGCTCAGCGCACGGGCATCTTTATAGTCTTTCCAACCCAGTTTTAACCACTTGAATGGGGCGGACCACTCCAACCTTCTGCTGGGCGCAAACAGCGCTTTGCTTTCTGTCTTCTGTTCTTTCACTTCGTCCATCGTACTTACCCTGATTATTTTTGTTATTGACACTGGCGAAAGGTTTTAATTTCGGCATCCGCTCTCAAAGGACACTTTACGCAAAGCTCATCGGCCTTGCGCAGGCGGCGGGCAATCTCTCGCCCCAGATTCATCTGAATCAGAGCAAATTGCTCCATGTCCTTCTTGTAGATTTCATAGAGATTCTGTGAGGTGATTTCGATCAAACGGCATTCGGATTTAGCGACGGCAGACGCACTGCGAGGCATATAATCAAACAGCGCCATCTCACCCAGACAATCCCCTTCACCGAGCACCACCATGAGGCAATCCTCCCCCGCCTTCTGCTTATAGATCGCGACCTCCCCGTCCTCAATCACAAACATTGATGCGGTATAATCACCCTCACGAAAAATCACTTCGCCGGCTTGGAATTCACGTGTATTGGAGTGTTTCAGCAAAAAGGAAAGTACGTCATCGTTGATACCGCCGAATGTCGGAACATTCTGCAGCATGTGGACTCTTTCCAAACCAGTTGCTTTCATGGTCGTACCCTCACGCGTCCTTACCCTAAATATAGGATAGTTATCGCTTTTATACGAAATATTGACCCTGACAGCTATGATTCCCTAGGGATATTTGATAATGATACCTACATTTACGGGCAAATAAACACTCACTAAATCAAACACTAACAAACTGACTGGATCTCACATGGGTAACAAGCTTTCAGGTTTTCTTTTTGGGTTGCTGGCAGCCTGGTCGATCTCTACCGGCTCGCTGGCGGAAGAGGCCGAAATTAAGGGCACCATGCAGGACGCCGCTCACGCTCTCTCATCGTTAATGCCCTATATCTATAACGATCAGGCATTTCGAACCCTAACCAATAAAGGCGAAATCGAACAGAATATAGACAAGCTAATCTCAATCACCCGCCACACCCCCGGACTCCTGGCGGATCACGCGGTCACCATGCTGATCTCGCAGCAGAGCCTGTTGAATACCCTGGAGCAAGCCAAATCCCTGTATCGAAGTGGCTCCTATTCAACAGCCCAGTATCTGCTGTCCGGGGTGCCCATGGTATGCAGTAGCTGTCACATCCAGGATGGGAAACCATCCAACCTGAAACTGCACCTGGACCGTTCCCTGTTTGCTAACGATTTCAGTTATGCCGAGTTTAATTACTACCTGCGCAACTACCATCAGGCGAAAGCTGCCTATGAGGCGCATCTCAACCAAACCGAGATCCAGCGTTCCCGCATCCAATCCCGAAAAACACTTGAACGGCTGCTTGACATCAACCTGCTGACCTCTGCAAACACCACCCAAGCTACCGAACAACTGAAGCAGGCCCGGGCACTGCCCAACCTCAATAACGATGCGCAAGAGGCTGTCCTGTCATGGCTAACCGGATTGGAGACATTGTCACTTACACCCCCTGAGCTTAACTCACTGGAGCAATCCATTTATTCAACATTCAACGAGCAGTTCACTCTCGAGCATGAATTTATATTTAATGAAGAGAATCGCCCCAAAGCATTGCTCTGGCGCAAGCAACTCCACCAGCTCCTCAAGAGGCCGCTTAAGAAACAGGATACAGCACGCGCACTCTATCTGATCTCGATTCTGGAGCGCACGCTTGGGGATCAGTCAGATGCCTCACTGGCCAACCTGTACCTGGAGGAGTGCATCCGACTGCAAGTGCGGGTGTATTCGTTAAAGTGCATGAACGAATTCGAGAACCATCTGTATTTCTACTATGGTGGTTCCAGTGGTGAACACCTGCCTGACGCGGCACATGAGCAACTGCAGACACTCAAACGGCGGTTGGGGGAAGGAGATTGGTGATCACCGTACCCTGACGTTCCGACACGGCCGCTGGTCAATAACCGCCAAGCCCGCCTTTGATCCGGCCTTTAGACTAAAGTAGCGGCTAAAAACGGGAAAAATTCCCTTAAACTAGGGGATAAGATCTGAGATTATAACGGGATATTAAGCGAGGGCTGGGGTTATAATGGTGCCCGGGGCCGGAATCGAACCGGCACGGTGTTGCCACCGAGGGATTTTAAGTCCCTTGCGTCTACCAGTTTCGCCACCCGGGCGGATGAAGCGGTAGTTCAATAAATGAGGGGCAAATTATATGGAGTACCCCCTGAGTAATCAATGATTTATTACAGCAGTTGAAAAATCCGCTTTTGTTGGCAATTATGTCAGAGGAAGGGATTATCTAAGTTTAATTCGTTAGAGTATTTATTATCACTATGGCGATCTCAGTCAGCGAAGACTACATTCGCGTCTACCGGGCGTGGAACAGTAAAGAGCACCAAGTCTATTATCCTCTCAAAAAGAATGGTCGCTATCTTAGCGAGGAAGAGCTGCTCGCGACCTTGGAAGAGGCCCAGGCGAAAGACCTGGAGTTGGCACAACGCCAGCGCGCCCATTTCATGAGAAAGGATTTGTCAGTGGAGCGTCTGGTTCATACTGACGGCAAGATTGTTGGCCTCAAGGAACGCGTCCGCTACCGCGAGGGCCGCAAACCTGCTCATGTGTTTGAAATTCGGGTCAACACCGAAGGCCTCAACAAGCCGAAATTCCGCACCATCTCCATAGACCGGCATGGCTATGACAAGGCGTTCGAAATGTCAGTGGACATCATCTGCAAGGAACGCGGGCTTGATAAACATTCCCCTATCCGCAAGATCATGCTGGAGAGCCTGTACATATACAAAGGCCAGTCCCCCAAGGACGGCGAGAAATTGTTGAAAGCCAAAAACCAGGAAATCAGCGATATGGAACATGCGCTGATGGAACACGTCAAGGAATTCAAGGAAAAGAAAAACGTCATTAAGGGGTAGAAACTGGAGGCGCGGGCCGGAGTCGAACCGGCCTACGTGGATTTGCAATCCAGTGCATAACCGCTTTGCTACCGCGCCTGAAGACCCAAGGAAATGGGGTTTGAAGTGGAGCGGGAAACGAGACTCGAACTCGCGACCCCAACCTTGGCAAGGTTGTGCTCTACCAACTGAGCTATTCCCGCACTACTGACAAAGCTGGCTGCTTTGTGGGTTGCCTATTCTACCTACAGCGCGAACCGAGTCAACATAAAATTTTCTATTATTTCTCAACAACTTGATACTAAATGCTTATTCTTTCAAATCAGGCCAGGCAGCCTTGAGATACATCATCATCGACCACAGTGTGAGGCCAGTGGCCAGGTACAATAACAGGTAAGCCAGCCACACCACCCAAAACTGCATATCCGGTTCATTCGCCAACAGCCCCGTAATGGCAATCATCTGAACTGTGGTTTTCACCTTACCCACGAATGAAACCGCCACACTGGCTCGTTTGCCCAGTTCCGCCATCCACTCACGCAAGGCGGATACGGTAATCTCCCGACTGATAATCACGATGGCGGGAATAGCGAGTAAGGCAGTGGCGTGAGCTTCTACGAGCAGGACCAATGCAGCGGCCACCATAAGCTTGTCAGCAACCGGATCAAGGAAGGCGCCAAGCTTTGTGCTTTGCTCCATTTTGCGGGCCAGATAGCCATCCACCCAGTCGGTGATGCCGGCAACCGCAAAGATTACAGCACATGCCAGTGCACTCCACTGATAGGGTAAATAAAACACTCCCACAAATACCGGAATCAGGGCAATTCTCAGTAAAGTCAATACGTTAGGAACGGTCAGGAATGTGGATTTACCAGCAACCTGCTGCATGGACTGCTCTCTTTTGCTCACGATGAACCCAGCATTCTAAACATTGTGAAGCGCCGCATAAACGTCTTCTGCAATTTTCTTGTTTATGCCGGCCACATTTTCGATCTCTTGCTGGCTTGCCCGGGCCAACCCCTGCATCCCGCCAAAGTGGGTTAGTAACTCTTTTCTGCGCTTGGGACCAACTCCCGGAATATCCTCCAAAACAGACCGGGTCCGCTTGCGGTCCCGCTGCTGCCGATGCCCCATGATGGCAAACCGATGGGATTCATCCCGAATGTGCTGAAGCAGGTGTAAGGCCGGGGAATCACGCTCCAATTCGAATCCGGCACCAGTGTCCTCAAGAAACAGTGTTTCCAGGCCGGGTTTGCGGGTTTCCCCTTTCGCAATACCCAGCAACAGCACACCCTGCACCTGCAGATCGGATAACACGCGCCGTGCCTGCTTCAACTGCCCCTTACCACCATCCACGATGAGAATATCAGGCAACTTGGCTTCCCCTTTTTTGAGACGGGTGTAACGGCGGGTCAACGCTTGTTCCATTGCAGCATAGTCATCACCGGCAGTAACACCCTCGATGTTGAACCGTCGATACTGGTTCCTAACCGGTCCATTGTGTTCAAACACAACGCAACTGGCGACGGTTTGTTCACCCTGGGTGTGGGAAATATCAAAACACTCCAGACGCTGAGGAATCTCATCCAATGACAGTGCGTCCCGCAATGCCTCAAAACGCTTATACAGGTTCTCACGATTTGCCAAGTGACTGGACAGATACTGCTCGGCATTGGTTTGCGCCAGGCGCAGCCAGCCGCGCCGTGCAGTACGCACGTTACTGCTGACGGACAGGCTCACCTGGTACTGCTGTTGCAGTGCTTCTACCAGGGCATCTTGTGATTCAAAGGGTTCAGCCACGATGATTACCTGGGGCATATCTCGGCCGCCCTGCCCCCCCAGATAGTACTGTGGAACAAATTCATCCAGTATCTCCGCAGTGCTCTGATCCGCCTTCAGCACAGGATAATAGGTCTTATTGCCCATCACACGCCCGCCACGGACATAGACCACCTGCACACAGGCCATTGCAGACCGGACCGCTACCGCGAACACGTCGGCGTTACCCGCTTCGGTCTCAACGAACTGCTGGGATTGAACGTGGGTCAGTGCTTCCAGTTGATCGCGAAACTGGGCGGCACGTTCAAATTGCAGCTCGGCTGCCGCTGCCTCCATTGATGCCGTTAATTCCTTGCGTACCTCGCTGCTCTTGCCTTCCAGAAACATAATCGTATGACGTACGTCTTCAGCGTATTCCTCTTCCGACACCAGGCCGACACAGGGTGCCTTACAGCGTTCAATTTGATGCTGAAGACAAGGCCGGGAGCGGTTTCGATAGAAACTGTCCTCGCACTGACGCACATTGAATATCTTCTGCAGGAGATTCAGAGTCTCACGAACCGCCGCGGCACTGGGATAGGGGCCAAAAAACCGGCCAGGAAGCTTCTTTGATCCCCGATAATAGGCCAAGCGGGGGAAATCCTGCTGCGACAGGTAGATATAAGGATAAGATTTATCATCCCGCAGCAGGATATTGAAAGGGGGTTTCAGGCTCTTGATCAGAGTCTGTTCAAGCAGCAAAGCTTCGGTTTCGCTATTGGTAACCGTCACCTCTATGCGCTCGATTTTCTCCACCAACGCCACTGTCTTGGGGCTCTGTTGGCGACCGCGAAAATAGGAGCTGACACGGTTTTTCAGATTCTTTGCCTTACCGACATACAAAACCTGATCATCAGCCCCGATCATGCGGTACACGCCGGGATGGGTGGTCAGTGATTTTAGGAAAGCGTCTATATTAATGATTGTGCCTCAACTAATTGTTGGGCAGAGATTCTACATCGAGCATTCCATGGCGAACAGCCAGCAGCGTCAATTCCACATCGCTATTGATGCCCAGCTTCTCAAACAGACGATAACGGTAACTATTGACCGTTTTCGGGCTCAGAAACAGCTTGTCGGAAATTTCCTGCACCTTCTGACAATTAACGATCATCATGGCAATCTGCATTTCGCGCTCGGAAAGCTGGTCAAAGGGTGAAGCCGAATCTTGACGGAACGGTTTCAAGGCCAGCTCCTGGGCCACATCCGGCGAGATGTAACGCTGCCCGGAATGAACAAGGCGGATAGCCTTAACCATCTCGTCCATGGCAGCCCCCTTGGTCAGATAGCCTGACGCACCTGCCTGCAGAAAGCGGGAAGGAAACGGCTCCTCGCCGCAGGCGGTAACGGCAATAACACGCACATCGGCGTTGTTGCGCAAGAGTTTTCGAGTGGCTTCCAGGCCGCCGATCCCCGGCATTTTGGCATCCATCAGCACCACATCAGGGCCTAAATCCCTGACCAGTTTGAGGGCATCCTCCCCACTGGCGGCTTCCCCCACCACTTTAATTCCCGCCACATCGGCCAACATCCTGGAAATCCCGGTCCTTACCAGGTCATGATCGTCAACGATAAATACCTTAATCACAAACTAACCCCGCGCACCAACGTGATCCGGTATCCCTCACCGGTATTCCTTGTTCAATTGTAATCTAAATTTCATTCACTGCCGAATGGTCATGCTCTGGCAAATCGCCGGCACAAGTAGATTGGTATATACAGATGATATCCAGAATGTGGAGCCCGGATTAGTGAAAATGTCACAACCCCAGTGGCCATATTTTGCAAGTGGCGCAAGTGGGCGCCTGCCCGGGCAACTAGCTTAGTTTGGTTCGACACTGTGCAATCAAATACTGGACAACGGTGTCACTGGGGTGCAGCTCAAGGCAGCTGACCCATAAGGCCTCAGCCTCCCGCCAGCGGCCGTTGCGATAATTTTCATAGGCCAGGCGATAGTTGCTGAGAGTATGCAGTTTGGCCGCCTTGTCCTGCTCTGTATCCGCGTTCAGTACTTCATAAATATGCACCGGCTCCCGGCGCCCCCGTACCCGGACATCGCCCACTTCGCGCACAATCAGGCCGTGCCCCTTACCCACCACTTCCAGCGTGTGCTCCGAGATCACCACCCTGGCCTGCAGCACCTTGGTCAGATCCTGCAACCGGGCTGCCACGTTGACGTTATCCCCCAGTACCGTGGAATCCATGCGATCCTGGGAACCGACGGTTCCGTATACCACTTCACCGGTATTGACCCCCACGCCTATCCTGATTGGCGGGTACCCGCTGTTGGCGCGATGCTGGTTGTAAATCTCTACAGTCTTCTGCATTTGAATGGCGGCCTGCACCGCATTCAGTGCGCCGAGCTGAGTTTGCTCACTTTCAAACAGCGCCATGACGCCATCCCCGATGAATTTGTCAATGAAGCCATCATGATCGTGAATGACCTTGTCGATCCTCTGCAGGTAGGCGTTGAGAAAATTCAGTAACTCCTGCGGCTGCAGCGATTCAGACATCGCGGTAAAGCCACGCACATCGGCAAACAAAATAGAGACCTCAGCCACATCCGCCCTACCCAGCTCAATGTTCTCAATACCAGAGCGGGCAATTTTGGTGAGAAACTGCTTCGGTACAAAGCGTTCAAACATTTCAGACATGGACACCAGGCGTCGCGAGTGGGCCAGCTGGAGTTTGAGCGCTGCCTCCCGCTCACTGCGCATCAGATTGATTCGATCCGCCAGTGCAAATGAAAACAGCAGCACCTGCAATGTCGTGCCAATCTGGAACAAATAGCCCCCCACCCAATAAGAGGTGATCATATTGGCACTGTTCAACACCCATAACAGAATGGACAATAAAACACTTAACCACGCCAACAGGTAGTAGCGGGCCGCGGTGAATCCCCTTTTCAACGCCAGTGAGGCGGCCAGGATCACCACCAAGACAGACACCGAATACTGGACTGACAATATTGACGCCGCATGGTAATGACTTAAAAACAGGACACCCAAAGCACTCAGCAGTGCGGTCGCCATTAACAGCCCTATGGCCTGGTGAACCCTGGGCGTGTATATGGCGGTTTTGAGAAAGCTACGGGCAAACAGCAATACAAACAGTATTCCCACCATCGCAAACACCAGGTTGCTCTTATTATTCCAGGCGGGTTGCTCCGGCCAGAAATATTCATAACCCACCCCCTTGATGGACAAGGCAAACCCCAGCACACAGACCAAATAGCAGACATAAAACAGGTAACTGTGATCCTTCACCGACCAATAAATAAAGCCGTTATAAAACAGCATGATCGCCAGAATGCCATAGAACATTCCCTCCAGCAGCGTATCGTGGTGCTCAGAGGCGATATAGGCGTCGGCCTCCCACAACGTCATGGGCAACTGAAGGGTGCCATTGGTTGTCACCTTCAGATACAACGTGCGCGGCTGCGCGGCCGGCAACTCGACTGCAAATAGAACGCTGTGATGGGGAATGGTACGCTGATTGAATGGCACTGAGTCACCGGAGAGATGCCGCCGATAAGTTCCCTCCCGATCAGGGATGTAGGCTTCAATCCGGTCCACTGCCCGGCTCAGGCCGGACAACTCCAGAATCCAGCGCCGACCGACCGCATCAGGATTGACCACCTGAAGCCGCAACCAGTAAGACGCGTTGACATAGCCGAAAGTGAGCGCGCCACTCTCGCTGCGGGAAAAAGTAAGGGAGGGTTCAAGGTCGCGAAATTCCGAAAACTGCCATCCCTCATCAAGGACATAATCAACAAAGGGATCAAGGGAATAACGCGCGGCAGCCGGATCCAAACTCAATACGCCGGCAGCCTGTGCTGTACCGCCAAAGTAGCCAAGCAAACAAAGGACGCAGGCAAGCCTTAATCGGCCAGCAAAAGAGTTGCGGGTCATACTATCTGGAGATCCATGCACCCATGTGGCCAGGCAACTTACAATAGACTCTGTAAATGTCAGTTTGGCCAGATACTTAGCGAGCAAACAAACATCCCGTCAACAATGCGGGAAACCTGTATCAAGTATAGACAATATGGGTGTGGCGACAATGAGATGGGAAAAATGGCGGTGAGCCAGGGATTCGAACCCCGGGTGGGCTATTAACCCACGGCGGTTTTCAAGACCGCTGCTTTCAACCACTCAGCCAGCTCACCAGTGAAGAGGCGCAAATAATAGCGCAAACCTATGATTCTGTGAAGGAAAACTTTCATTAAGCCCCAATCGGGCAGCTCCATCACCCAACTTTACAAATTCCACCACCGTTGGCATGTTATAGACTCTTGATTTCAGCGCTGTGCCCCCTATTATGGCACAGAACCCGTATCCCCGAGATTCGTATCAGCCATGATCTTCACCGTGCACGTGCTCGCTGCGCCCTACAGCCACCAGGGCAACCTTTCCGCCCTGCGTTTCTGCCAGGCCGCCATCGCAGCGGAACATCGGATCAAACGAGTATTTTTCTCGGGAGACGGTGTGCTGACCGGTACCGAGCTGGCCAGCCCGCCTCAAGATGAAATCAACTTGTATTCTGCGTGGAACGAGTTGAATGAAAGCCACAGTGTGGAGCTGGTGGTTTGCATCTCAGCCTGCCTGCGCCGTGGTATCATCAATGCCTCCGAGGCGGCACGCTATGAAAAATCCGCCTCCAATCTGGCACCGGGGTTCGTACTGTCGGGTTTGGGGCAACTGGTGGAAGCAGGCCTGGAGTCTGAACGCCTAATTACTTTCGGGGCCTGACAGGCAAGGCCAGGCAAATCAAAACACCGCTGAGAAGGATGTTCCCGAACCATGCGCTCCAGTCTTTTTATAAATACCAAACCACCCTACTCCTCCCAGGCCACAAAAGAATCCCTCGATGCTGCCCTGGCCAGTGCGGCCTTCGGTGTTGATGTGGGCCTGTTATTTATTGGCGACGGAGTCTTCCAGATCAAGGATGGCCAGAACCCGGCGCCTCAATCCCACAAGCGCACGGGCCCGATTTTCCAAGCGCTGGAACTTTATGAGATCTCCAATGTTTATGTCTGTGAGGAGGATCTTGTAGAACGTGGGCTATCATCTGGTGACCTGATGATCCAGGCTTCGATTATTCCCAGAAGCAAAATCCCCACAGTACTCGCCGACTTTGATCACTTGCTGACGTTTTAATACCATGATTTTGCATATCGTTAACAAAAGCCCTGCTGACAACACCGCTCTGCAATTGTGCTTGCGTGCAATGGGGCCCAGCGACAGCCTGATTCTGATCGAGGATGGCGTTTACACCCTCGCCCTGCCGGCTTCAGCTCACTCATTACCCTCGGCGCAGAAGCTCTTCGCACTGCAAGAGGACTGCGCCGCCAGAGGCCTGACCCCGGACTCAAGTAAGGCGACGACCGTCAATTACACAGACTTTGTGGAACTGGTGACCCAACATGAAAAAACGCTCAGTTGGTTGTGAGTTAACAATTCGCAGCCATTGCCTGCAGAGGAGCTGTTGAGGTGGGTACCTTGCGCGTCAATAACCTGTCCATCGCCGTGGACAAGGAAGGCTATCTCATCAACCTGTCTGACTGGGATGAAACCATAGCCACTGCCATTGCCGAAGCAGAAGGCATTGAAATGTCTGCCGCCCACTGGGAAATCGTCACACTGCTGCAGCGCTTCCACCAGGAATTTGAACATTCTCCTGCCATGCGAATACTGGTAAAGTATGTGAAACAAACCCTGGGTGAGGATAAGGGAAACAGCCTCTATCTGCTGCAACTGTTTCCCGGAAGCCCAGCCAAGATCGCGGCAAAAATCGCCGGCTTGCCGCGCCCAACCAACTGCCTGTAGTAGCCATACCATGACCACATCCACCATGAAGACCAGCATACCGCCTTCTCATGAGCACCCGTTTGCCCAATACGTTCGTGTCCTGGGCAAGGGAAAAAAAGGCTCCCGATCCTTAACGGAGGCAGAAGCCTATGATGCCATGAGCATGATCATGGCGGGACAGGTGGAAGATGTGCAATTGGGAGCGTTCCTGATGCTGCTGCGGGTGAAGGAGGAAAGCCCGGAAGAACTGCTGGGCTTTGTGAGAGCAGTACGTGAGTCGATTACACCGCAACAGAACATGGCTGTGGATCTGGATTGGTCGTCCTATGCGGGTAAGCGCCGCCACCTTCCCTGGTATTTGTTCAGCATCTTGCTATTGGCCGAGCGGGGCCACCGGGTGTTCATCCACGGCGCCAGCGGGCACACCATTGATCGCGTCTATACAGAAGATGTGCTGCGGGAATTGGGCATGGGTGTCGCTCACTCCTGGTCAGATTGTGCCTCACAGCTGGAGCAGCACCATTTCACCTATTTTCCCCTGGCTTCTCTCTGCCCGACCCTGCATCGAATTATCGAACTGCGCAACATCATGGGCTTACGTTCACCGGTCCACACACTGTCACGACTACTAAATCCCTGCAACGCCCCTGCCGTCATTCAGGGCATATTTCACCCCGGCTACCGCCCGGTACACCAGCTGGCAGCCCAGGCTTTGGGTTACGAAAAAGTGGATGTGATCAAGGGTGAAGCCGGTGAGATCGAACGCAATCCTGATAGTGAATGTCTGGTGCAATCGGTACGCGACGGAGAGCTGTCAGAAGAAATCTGGCAACCAATGTTCAGCAAGCGGCACGTGAAAGAAACCGAGCTGGATCTCGGGCAGTTTGTTGCAGTCTGGCAGGGAGCCAAACGGCATGAATACGGTGAGGCCGCGGTGGTGGGCACCACCGCCATTGCCCTTAAATTGTTGGGTGAAGCCAATAACCAGGTTTCCGCTACAGAACTGGCGCAGGACCTTTGGTCCGGACGCAACAAAAGCCTGCTGTGATCAAACCTTGAATTGACGCGCTACGGTTTCCAGTCGCTGGGTTACGCTTTGCAACTGCTCCGTGGATGACGCCACTTTCGCAGACCCCTCCGCAGCCAGCTGGGCCGATTGACTGATTTCGTCGATTGCCTGCTGAATAAAGTGTGAAGTCTGCTGTTGCTCTTCCGTCGCCGAGGCAATCTGGGTGTTCATCACGTTGATTTGCTCAACACGGGTGGTAATCGCCTCAAGTGAGTTACCGGCATCACCGGCTTGTGAAACGCTCTGCTCCGCCTTGCTCTGGCCTGCAGCCATCACCTCAGAAATCACCCGTGCGGTTTTCTGCAGTTGATCGATGACGGAATGGATTTCTTCGGTTGACTCCTGAGTACGGGACGCCAGTGTTCGCACCTCATCGGCCACCACAGCAAAGCCGCGCCCATGTTCACCCGCCCGGGCAGCTTCGATCGCAGCGTTCAAGGCCAATAAGTTGGTCTGGGATGCTATGCCCTGTATGACGTCCAATATTGCGCCCACATTCGCCGTATCCGACTCCAACTGATGGATGGTTTCACCGGCTTTCGCCACTTCCTGTGCCAGTTCATTGATGGTTTGAATGGTGTCTTTTACAATGCCGTGGCCGGTCTTGGCCTGTTCGTTGGCATAGGAAGCTGCCTCGGCCGCGTTGGACGTGTTGGACGCATTTTCATTCAGACTCTGAAACATTTCATTCATGGAGCGATTGACACTGACCGTGGATTCCAGCTGCTCACTGGATACGTTTTCACTCTCATGGGCCAATGTACCCAGCTCACGGCTGGTGGATGTCAGTGGCTCAATACTTTCCACTACGTCCTTGATAATGCTCTGCAGTTTCTCGATGAATGAATTAAACCAAAAGACCAATTCACCGAACTCGTCCTCCGAGGTCTGGCGGATACGTTTGGTAAGATCGCCCTCACCACTGGCAATTTCCTTCAGCGAGCTGACGATGCGGGAAATGTTTGCCGTGACCGACGCCGTAATGTACATCGCCACAGCAACCAGCACAATGGTGATGACGGCCGCAATAACGGCTCCTACGGTAAGCGCATCTTTCGCCTTTGCAATGGAATCAGAAATATTTGACGCAAACAGTGCATGACTTTGGTCGCGGAAATTTTGCAGGTCGTTCTTGAGCTGTTTCTGCAATTCCCCCATTTCCGCCACTTTGTCATTGAGCTGGGAGAAATCGATGTTGCCGGAAATCATACCTTCAGATAATGATCGGGCTGAGGAGTAATAACGATTGAATTTAACTTTCAGATCTTCCACTTCCCCCTTGCGATTAGGCTCAAGATCATAAATCTCAGTCAAAAACGAACGCATTTGCTCTGCATTTTCATCGGCTGAGGCCACCATTTCTATTTCACCGGCGCTCACCGCTGAATTCAATGTTTCATTGGTTCGGTCCAACAACACAATCATGCCATTGGCCTTTTCCAGGATGGGATAATAACGGTCACGAACCGATTCCAGGCTTTCGCTGGTTTCAGTGTTCACTGAGACATTGAACACCAGATTGGCGCCGAACCCCAATACTCCCACCAGCGGAATCAATAACAATTTGTACTTGATGGAGATCCGGTTAAGCCAATTCATCCTCAAAACTCCCAGCGCTTGCACTCTTCTCGTTAATTTAAGATTAGACGATGGGTGTTATTTGGAAAGTGGCGCGACTAACTTTACAGCAGTTTCTGGCTTATCCCGACCGGCTGGTTGCCGGATCAAACCAAGACAACCGTTTGTGCAGCGAAACAACCGACCCCACGATAATCAGCGTAGGCGGCCTAACCTCTTGATTTTTAACGATTTTCGGCATATCCGCCAAGGTTGACGTCCACACTTTCTGGTGCCGGGTAGTACCCTGCTGGACCAAAGCTATCGGAGTATCACCGCCAAGACCATGCTGAATCAGCTGTTGGCAAATCGTCGGTAACCCCACCAATCCCATGTAAAACACCAATGTCTGGCGCTCTTTGGCAAGGGTGGACCAGTCCAGATCCAGCGAACCATCCTTAAGATGCCCCGTCACAAAGCGCACTGACTGCGCATGATCGCGATGGGTAAGGGGGATACCGGCATAGCTGGCACAACCGGAAGCGGCGGTAATGCCCGGTACCACTTGGAACTGGATGCCTTCCTGGGCCAGTCGATCAATCTCTTCCCCCCCACGGCCGAATATAAAGGGATCTCCGCCTTTGAGGCGGCAGACACGACGCCCCTGTTTGGCCAGTTTCACCAGATATTCATTAATCTGGTCTTGCGGAACGGCGTGATCACTGCGCGCCTTACCCACGTAAATGCGCTCGGCATCACGGCGCACCAGATCCAGAATTCCGGGGCTCACCAGACGGTCATACAACACCACATCCGCCTGCTGCATCAGGCGCAATGCCCGGAAGGTCAACAAATCCGGATCACCGGGCCCCGCCCCCACCAGATACACTTCCCCCTTGGGCAAATCAATGGGAGCATCTGTCGACAGTTGTTGCTCCAACATGGCTTGCGCTTCCCGCTCTTTGCCGGCAAATACAAATTCGGCAATGGGGCCGTTCAGCACCTGCTCCCAGAATCCCCGACGTTGATTCACGTCGCTGAATTTGGCCTTTGCCTTGTCTCTGAAGCCACCCACAAGATGGGCCAGACGCCCATAACTGGCGGGAATGGTGGATTCAAGTTTGGCCCGTATCATGCGCGCCAATACCGGTGACTGACCACCACTGGACACCGCCATGACGATAGGAGAACGATCGACAATGGAAGGCAGAATAAAGGTGCACAACGGAGGGTTATCGACCACGTTCACTGGAATATTACGCGCGCTGGCGTCCGCCGATACCCGGGCATTCAACTGATCATCGTCGGTTGCGGCAATCACCAGCAGGACACTGTCCATATCCTGCACCTGGTATGCCCGCTGCTCGCGTTGCGACGCTGGATTGGCGGCCAGCAGCTCATCCATGGCGCTGGAAATTACCGGCGCCACCACCCGCACATTGGCGCCAGCCCGTTGCAGCATGGCCGCTTTGCGGGTGGCAATCTCACCACCACCAACAACCAGACAACGCTTACCCGTAAGTTGATAGAAAAGAGGTAAATAGTCCATTGGGATTCACTCAGGCTGCTGGTATTACGTCGATACCACCCATATAAGGTCTTAATGCTTCCGGTACCACGATGCTGCCGTCCGCCTGTTGGTAATTTTCCATAACCGCTACCAAACAACGACCCACAGCCAGTCCTGAACCATTCAAGGTATGCAGAAGCTCCGTTTTTTTGCTGCCTTCGGGACGATATCGCGCTTGCATGCGGCGCGCCTGAAAATCCTCAAAATTACTGCAGGAGGAAATTTCCCGGTACTTGCCCTGCCCCGGCAACCACACCTCAATATCGTAGGTCTTGGCGGCGGAAAAGCCAATATCGCCGGAACACAGCACCACCACCCGGTAAGGCAGACCCAGCTTTTGCAAGATTGCCTCGGCATGTCTGGTGAGTGCCTCCAAAGCCTCGTAGGAGGCCTCAGGTTTGACCATTTGCACCATTTCCACCTTTTCAAACTGATGCTGGCGGATCATGCCTCGCACATCACGGCCCCCGGAACCCGCCTCACTGCGGAAACAGGGTGTATGGGCGGTATAGCGAATGGGCAGATCCGCTTCACTGAGAATCTCATCCCGAACCATATTGGTAACCGGTACTTCGGCGGTGGGTATCAGATACAGTTCGCGGTCACCACGGAGCTTGTAAAGATCTTCCTCAAATTTCGGTAATTGCCCGGTGCCCTGGAGAGATTCAGGGTTCACCAGATAGGGCACATATACTTCCTCATAACCGTGCTCCCGGGTATGGGTATCCAGCATCAGTTGAATCAACGCCCGATGCATACGCGCCAGCGGCCCCACCATCACTGAAAACCGTGAACCGGAGATTTTGGCTGCGGTTTCAAAATCCATCCCCGCCACTTTGCCGCCCAGATCAACATGATCCAGAGGTTCAAAGTCGAACGTCGTGGGGGCGCCCCATTTGCGAACCTCCACGTTATCATCTTCGCTGTCACCGGCAGGCACCGATGGGTGAGGAATATTGGGAATACCCATCTGCAATTCACGTAGCTCCGCCTGCAGCGCCGTGAGCTGCTGTTCACATTCGGTCAGCCTGGTGCCAAAGCTGTCCACCTCAGCCAGCAGCGCCGTTGCATCCTCGCCTTTACCCTTGGCAATGCCGATTTCCTTGGATTTGCGTTTGCGCTCTGCCTGCAGGTTCTCCGTTTCCACCTGCAGGGCCTTGCGCCGATCCTCAAGCGCCTGAAACGCCGCAATATCCAGTTCAAATCCACGGGTTTTCAGGGCTTCCGCAATGGATTCCAGCTCGTTTCGCAACAGTTTGGGGTCTAACATGACGTGTTTCTTACTCTTGATCAGACGAATTCATTATTAGGCGGCATTGTACCCGAATCGAATCCAGGAAGCCGCCCCCGTAACGGATTTTACCGGTTTTTTAAAACCAGGCTCTGGCCAGCAACGAACCAATCCAGACGCCGGCAAAACAGACCAGGCAGTTGGCGACCACATTGCCAAAAGCCATCAGCAACTGCTGTTCTTCAACGAGCCTGACTGTTTCGAAAGAAAAGGTGGAGAACGTGGTGAAGGCGCCCATAAACCCCACCAGAATCATCAAGCGCATGGGCTCCCTGAAACTGGTGCCGGACAGTATAACGACGAAAAGCAAGCCAAACAGAAAGGAGCCAAGGGCATTCACCGCAAAGGTGCCCAGGGGAAATGCACTGCGATTGATACCGTTCAACCAGGCGGACAGACCAAACCGGGCGCTGGCGCCCATGGCCCCACCTACCGCCACCCAGGCAAACTGACTCCAGTGCATATCAGGGCTTCCTCCGGTAACGACGCCACTGGCTGGCCTGATCCAGCCCCTTCAGGTACTTCAGCTTGTCTGCGATCTTGATTTCAAGCCCCCTCGGTACCGGTTCATACCAATGTGCGTCCTGCAGGGCTTCAGGCAGATAATTCTCGCCCGCCGCATAGGCGTCCGGATAATCGTGGGCGTATCGATATTCTTCGCCATAACCCTGCTGTTTCATCAATTTGGTTGGTGCATTGCGCAAATGCAGGGGTACTTCATGGCTGGGCTGCTCCGCAATCTGGCGGCGGATGGCATTAAAGGCTTTGTAGACCGCATTGCTTTTTGGTGCAGCGGCCATATAGGCAACGGCCTGTGCAATAGCAAGCTCTCCCTCCGGGCTACCCAATCGTGTCTGAACGTCCCAGGCATTCAGCGCAATCTGCAACGCCCGTGGATCGGCGTTGCCGATGTCCTCGCTGGCCATGCGCACCACCCGCCGCGCAATGTAGAGCGGATCACAACCACCATCCAACATACGGGCAAACCAGTACAGTGCACCATCGGGGGATGATCCCCGCACGGCTTTGTGCAGCGCCGAAATCTGATCGTAAAAGGATTCACCGCCTTTGTCGAAACGGCGCAGTTCAGCCCCCAGCGCCTGCCCGATGACCCCATCACCTACTTCGTCCAGCCCCTCTGCTTTGGCCAGTTCCACACAGATTTCCAGCAGGTTCAATGCGCGCCGGGCATCGCCATCGGCCACCGCAGACATTTGGCCAAGAATGTGTTCAGGCACCGCGATTCCGTCTTCTCCAAGCCCCCTGTCTGCGTCCTTCAGGGCAGAGCTCAACAGGGACTGAATATCGCTCTCTGCGATGGGTTTCAGAACGTACACCCGGGCTCGGGACAACAACGCATTGTTCAATTCAAAAGAAGGGTTTTCGGTGGTGGCACCGATAAAAATGACCGTGCCATCCTCGATATAGGGGAGAAACGCATCCTGTTGGGATTTGTTGAAACGATGCACCTCGTCCACAAATAAGATGGTCTTACGGCCAAAGCGCAATTGTTCTTTGGCTTGATCGATGGCGGCGCGAATCTCTTTCACTCCGCTCAACACCGCGGAAACAGAAAGAAATTGAGCATCCACATAACTGGCCAGTATCATCGCCAGGGTGGTTTTACCCACTCCGGGCGGCCCCCACAGGATCATGGAATGGACATGGCCCGCCTCAATGGAGCGACGCAGCGGCTGATCCGTCCCAAACAGATGTTGCTGCCCCACGTACTCATCCAGTGTGGTTGGCCGCATACGGGCCGCCAGGGGCTGCCAGGCGCGCTCTTCATCAAACAATCCAACCACGGAATCAGCTTTCCTCAATCACATCAACACTGTCATCCAGATCCAACTTAAAGCGCGATTCCGGAATGGGCTGGTTCAGTTGCACCGGCTTGAATTCAATACGTGTGGTCTGCCCCAGGCTGTCTTCAAGATACATATCCCGCAACTGGTCACGATAAAAATGTACCCGCAACAGGGCAAACAGGGCGTCTTTATCTTTGGGCCTGAGGTCAAAACGCCACTCACCGGTTTCGTCAAACCGATAGGCCGACACCTGAAAGCCATCCGCAATCCGGCTGGGATCCCCGCTCAACAACAGCGCAGGTGTATTGCCTACCTGCTTGTCCAGTGTTTTCCGGGTGGCCTGCTCCAGATCTTCATCATAGATCCACAGTTCTTTGCCATCGGAGACAATCTGCTGAGGATAGGGGTCCGCGGTATTCCAGCGAAACTGCCCCGGGCGCTGAATCCACATGGTACCGGTAACGTTCTGCAGGGTGTTCTGTTTGGCATCCATCACCCACTGCTCAAAGGTGGCTTCCATGGATTGAATGCCATTCAAAAACTCCGTGAGTTTTTTAGGGGCCACCGCCGCCTCAATTTCAGCGGCGGAGACAAACGCACTGAAACAGGCCATGCACAATGCCATTGTATATTTCAACATAGAAATTCCCATAGTTTGTGGATCAGCCGCCAGTGTAACACCCGCAGCTGAACAGACCATTAACGGTGGAGTTAGCGTGGTGGTGGTGCAATGACTTCGCGCTGTCCGTTACTGCCCATTTCGGTGACCACCCCCGCTTCCTCCATGGCCTCGATCATACGGGCAGCCCGGTTGTAACCGATTTTCAGCTTACGCTGCACCGAGGAGATCGATGCCCGCCGTGATTCCGTTACAAAAGCCACCGCCTGATCATAAAGCGGATCGGACTCGGAGTCACCATCGCCCCCGCTACCCTCGTCCCCGGGGGCAGGCCCGGCTTCATGGGTGCCTTCCAGAATCTCTTCCAGATAATCCGGTTCACCACGGCGACGCCAATCGTCACACACCCGATGCACCTCATCATCTGCCACAAATGCGCCATGTACCCGCACCGGTAAGCCGGTGCCCGGCGGCAAATACAGCATGTCGCCATGACCTAACAGCTGCTCGGCCCCACCCTGATCCAGAATGGTTCGGGAATCCACTTTGGACGATACCTGAAAGGCCATGCGTGTAGGTACGTTGGCCTTGATCAGACCGGTAATTACATCCACCGATGGACGCTGGGTGGCCAGAATCAGGTGAATCCCCGCCGCCCTCGCTTTCTGTGCGATACGGGCAATCTGTTCTTCCACTTTTTTACCCACGATCATCATCATATCGGCAAATTCATCCACCACCACAACAATGAATGGCAAGGCTTCCAGGTCTTCCGGTTCCTGGCTGTCCAGCTCCGGTTTGAACAATGGATCCTTGATCGGCTCACCGGCCTTGATGGCGTCTTTTACTTTTTTATTGAATCCCGCCAGGTTGCGCACGCCCATTGCCGCCATCAGCCGATAACGGCGCTCCATCTCTGCCACACACCAGCGCAGCGCGTTAGAGGCTTCTTTCATGTCGGTGACCACCGGGGTCAACAAATGGGGAATATTGTCGTACACCGAGAGTTCAAGCATTTTGGGGTCAATCATGATCAAACGCAGTTCTTCCGGCGTTGCCTTGAACAGCATGCTCAACAACATGGCATTCAGTCCAACTGACTTACCGGACCCGGTGGTACCCGCCACCAGCAGGTGAGGCATTTTTTGCAAATCCGCCACCACCGATTCCCCCGAGATATCCTTACCCAACGCCAGCGCCAAAGGCGAGTTGACCCTTTCGTATTCCTGCGAAGAAACCACTTCGCTCAAGCGGATCATTTCGCGGTCCTCATTGGGAATTTCAATACCCACCACTGTTTTACCCGGTATCACTTCCACAACCCGAACACTGATCACTGCCAGTGAGCGTGCCAGGTCTTTCGCCAGATTGGTGATGCGGCTTACTTTTACCCCGGGAGCAGGCTGGATTTCAAAACGGGTCACCACCGGGCCCGGCATTACATTCTCTACCTCGGCCTCCACGTTGAAATCACGCAATTTTATTTCCAGCAAACGGGACATGCTCTCCAGCGTTTCCGCGGAAAAGCCTTTTTTACCGTGCTTATCCGCGGCGTCCAGCAGCGCGAAGGCCGGCAGTTCACCGGTCACAGGATTATCGAACAGGCTTTTCTGGCGCTCCTTCTCCAGCCGCACACTGGGCTCTTTTTTCGGTTTGGGCAGTTCAATTACCGGTGGTTTACGTGCTTCCTGCTTGGCCTTGTCTTTTTTCAGGGCCTCCTGGCGCAGCTTGATGGCTTGCTTGGCGGCCTTCTCCTCCGCCTTTTTCACATTGACTTCCACCCTGGCGGCCCGCCGTTCCTGCCAGCGTTCTTTCAATGAGCAAATCCATTCATAGAACGCGATGCTGAGTTTACCGGTGCCGTCAATTACCCTGATCCAGGACACATCGGCGAACATGGTGAGGCCAATCAAAAACAGCGCCAGCAATACCAGGGTTGAACCCAGTGTGTTGAGGGCATGCAAAGCAGCACTGCCCACTTCTATTCCCAGGATACCACCAGCCCCATTGCGCCCGGCGGAATCGATATTGGGTAAGGAACCAGGCGCCACATCAAAATGGATGTACGCCAGACCGGTGGCAGCGACCATGGTCATGGCAAAGCCCAAAAAGCGCAGACCGGCCATCAGCCAGCTCCACTGTTTATCGACATCGCGAAACACCAGCCAGGCCCGGTAGGCAATCAGAAGGGGGAACAAATAGGACAGATAGCCGAACAACGACATGAGCACATCCGCGCTCCAGGCTCCGGCACGGCCACCCAGATTGTGAATACTGCGACCACTGCCAAGACTGCTCCAGCCCGGGTCATGAACATCAAAAGAAGCCAGGGCAATAATCAGATAGAGTGACAGGAAAAACAGCACGATCATGGCACCCTCACGGACACCACGCACCAGCAATACAATCCAGGGTGCAGGCTGCACCTGTCTCTGGGCTTGTTCTTTCTTCAAAGGGCAACCCTGTATAGGTAGTGGAATTGACTTTATTTTAGCGGTAAATCAGCCAGTTGCACAAACTTCTCATAATTTACCTTAAGAGATTAGTGCAAACCCGCAAATCCGCCTTCGGCGCCACTATTCTATCAGAGCCGGCAACACAATCTTACCGTTGGAAACGTTGATTCCATCACTTAACGGAGCATAATCCGCCAGTTGCCCCCTGAGGAGTTTCTGAACATAGGGCAGTATGGCACCTGACAGGGCCTCTGACGCGGTTCTGGGTACCGCCCCGGGCATGTTGGTGACACCCATATGCAGCACGCCCTCCTCCAAAAACACCGGATCCCGGTAATCCGTGGCGCGCATGGTTTCGATACAGCCGCCCTGATCAATGGAGATGTCCACCACCACTCCGCCATCCGGCATATCCTGAATCATATCCCGAGTCACCACTTTCGGGGCTTTTGCGCCGGGGATGAGCACCGAACCCACCACCAGGTCTGCATCCCGCAAGGCTTTGGCAATGGCGCCCTGGTAGGAGTACACCCCGGTGATGTTGGGCGCCAGGCTTTCAATGACCCGCAAGGCCGCGGCCGAGCGATCAAACGCCACCACCTGGGCCCCCGTCGCCGCGGCGGACATCGCTGCATTCTGACCTGCCACACCGGCACCGATGATCACGACTTTGCCGGGCTCGGCCCCCGGCACCCCACCCAGGAGGATGCCTTTACCGCCCATGGGTCGGTGCAGATAATGAATCCCCGCCTGCACCGAGACCCGGCCCGCTATTTCACTCATGGGGGCCAGCAGAGGTAGTTTGCCGCCTTCCTGCACGGTTTCGAACGCAACGGCAGTCAAACCAATATCACACAGTGCCTGGGTCAGTGTCGGATTTGGCGCCAAATGTAAATAACAAAACAACAGATGACGGGCTTGCAACAGATCCAGATCCCCCTGAATGGGCTCTTTCACCTTCACCACCAAATCCGCTTTGGCAAACAGTTCCGCTGCATCCTCAGCCAGTTGTGCACCGGCGTTGCGGTACTCATCATCACTGAAACCACTCAGCTCCCCCGCCGATTGCTGCACCCACACCTCACAACCCTGCCCCACCAGATCCGCCACCGCATGGGGCACCAGCGCTATGCGGGCTTCCATCGGTTTGATCTCTTTGGGGACACCTACAGTCAACAATGTGCTCATCTGCAATACCTGCCTTGTCGGAGTTCTGGATACGCATGCGTTCCTGTATAGTTTGGACCTATTCCGCTGATACACAGGAACAATTTGCCTGCCACATGGTAAATTAAGTATAAAAGTGCAACCCACAGCAACTGGCAACTCCCGTGCCACCAACCAGGACATTGAATTAATGAGTGAAACCAAACACTGCCGTCTTTTGATTCTGGGCTCTGGCCCCGCTGGCTATACCGCTGCCGTCTACGCCGCCCGTGCAAACCTGAACCCGGTTATGGTGACCGGCATCCAGCCCGGTGGACAGCTCACCACCACCACCGACGTGGACAACTGGCCGGGTGATAATGAAGGTGTTCAGGGCCCCGAGCTGATGGAGCGCATGAAGCAGCATGCCGAGCGCTTCGAGACCGAAATATTGTTTGACCACATCAATAAAACCGACCTCAGCAAACGTCCTTTCACCCTTTATGGTGACAGCGCCACCTATACTTGCGACGCCCTGATCATTGCCACCGGGGCCAGCGCCCGTTACCTGGGGCTGGAATCCGAAGAGGCGTTCAAGGGTAAAGGGGTCAGCGCCTGCGCCACCTGCGACGGGTTCTTCTATCGCAATCAAAAAGTGGCTGTGATCGGTGGCGGTAATACGGCAGTGGAAGAAGCGCTCTACCTGGCCAATATTGCCAAGGAAGTGGTGGTGGTTCACCGCCGGGAAACCTTCCGCTCTGAAAAAATTCTCCGCGACCGGCTGCTGGATCGGGCTGCAAACGGCAACGTCACCCTGGAGTTGAACTACATACTGGACGAAGTGCTGGGTGACGATATGGGCGTCACCGGCATGCGCATCAAACAGGTCGCAACCGGTGAAACCAAGGAAATTGATCTGCAGGGCGTGTTTATCGCCATCGGCCACACGCCCAACACCGGCATATTCGAAGGTCAGCTGGACATGGAAAACGGCTATCTCAAGATTAACAGCGGCATCAATGGCAATGCCACCGCCACCAATGTGGAAGGCGTTTTCGCCGCCGGGGATGTCACCGACCACGTCTACCGTCAGGCCATTACATCAGCCGGCTTCGGTTGCATGGCCGCCCTCGACGCCGAGAAATTCCTGGATGAAAACCAGTAACCTCACCGCATGATCAAAATCCCCGTCCTGGGTTTTCACACCCAGGACTTCCCACCCATTGAGCACGCTCTCGACGACCCCAACGGCCTGCTCGCCGCTGGTGGCGATCTCTCACCAGAGCGCCTGGTGGACGCCTACAGCAGGGGCATTTTCCCCTGGTTCGATCAAGACCAGCCCATTCTGTGGTGGTCACCCAGCCCACGGGCAGTGCTGTTTCCCGATCAGCTCCACATATCCCGCAGCCTGCACAAGACCCTGCGCAAAAACTGCTTCCAGGTCACCATGGACCAATGCTTCGCCGAGGTAATCAAGTCCTGCTCCGAACCCCGCACCTACAGTGACGGCACCTGGATCACCGAGGACATGATGGGGGCCTACACGCTATTGCATGAGCTGGGATACGCCCACTCAGTGGAAACATGGCAGAACGGGCAACTGGTGGGCGGTGTCTATGGTGTTGCATTGGGAAAGGTGTTCTTTGGTGAATCCATGTTCAGCCGGCGAACCAATGCCTCCAAGGTCGCGTTCGTACACCTGGTGAAACAGTTGCAGGCCTGGGGCTATCAACTGCTGGATTGCCAGGTGGAGAACCCACATCTCGTGAGCCTGGGCTCCACCACCATCGATCGCGCAAAATTCAAAACCATTCTTCAGGCCCAGATTCCGCCCCTACCAGCACTGCTCCAGCTGCGTTCCCCTAAATGGGCATTACAATGGAAATATTGTGGCAGGTGACACTGGAAACATCGCTAAAATCGTTTAATACTGTAGTCATCGCTGGTGGCGGGCATCCTCCCTTAACCATAAGATAAATAAGGCTTTTACGATTAGGTTATGACAGATCTTGCTGCAGTAAAATTCTTTGTTACACCACTGCACCAGTGCAGCTACCTGCCGCGCAACGATGCCATCACCCTGTTTGCCGACCCGAAAGCCAACCTCGACCACAATCTTTACAGCGAACTCTCTGAAGTGGGCTTTCGACGCAGTGGAAATTATCTATACCGTCCCCACTGTCGGCAGTGCTCCGCCTGCATCCCGGTACGCATTCCGGTAGACCGTTACCGAATGTCCCGTAAACACCGCCGTATTTGGAATAAGAACAGTGACCTCGCCATCAATCGGGTACCTGCGGAATTCAACGATGAGCATTATGAACTGTATGCCAAATACATCGAGGCCAAGCACAGGGATGGCGATATGTACCCTCCCACGCCGGAGCAATATGAATCCTTTCTACTCAGCGACTGGGGCAAAACCTGTTTTTATGAGTTCCGCGACCCAGAGAACCGGCTGCTGGCAGTGGCGGTGAGCGATGTCATGGAAAACGGCCTATCCGCGGTCTATACCTTTTATTGTACGGAGAGCGCAAAACGCAGCCTGGGTGTGATGGCGGTGCTGTGGCAAATCGAAGAATGCAAACGGCTGGAGTTACCTGCGTTGTATCTGGGTTATTGGATCAAAGACTGCCAGAAAATGAAATATAAAACCGAATACCGCCCACTGGAAATGTATGTGAACAATCATTGGGTCTCGGTTTCCCTTTGATTGGGAAAACAAAAAAGTACCACTTATCAATCTCTTACAGAGCAAACTTGAAGCAATTCATGCTCTTCTGATTTGGCCGCCGAACAATTTCCCCACATTAAAGCCACTTTAGCTTTGATAAATCCCTGCTTTTACGGCAAAATTCCCGCCTCGTTGGCAGAGACACTGCCCAAAGTATCTGCATTATCCATGCACAGAGAGGAAATCACTGGATGTCGAAAGAAGATTCCATTGAAATGGAAGGTACCATAACCGAAACCCTTCCCAATACCATGTTTCGAGTGGAGCTGGACAACGGCCACGTTGTAACCGCCCACATCTCCGGCAAAATGCGCAAAAACTATATCCGCATTTTGACCGGTGACCGCGTTAAAGTAGAGATGACACCTTACGATCTGTCCAAAGGCCGTATCACCTACCGCGTGCGTTAATCGCTATACCGAATTCAATATAAAAACGAGCCCATTGGGCTCGTTTTTATTGTTGCTCTGTATACGTTGATAATCAGGCGGGCTCGGTGTCGAAAATCAGATCACCGTCTTCCTCCGAGATGTGAACGGTACCGCCGCTTTCAGACAACTCGCCAAAGAGAATCTTCTCCGCCAGCGGACGCTTCAGTTTTTCCTGAATGAGGCGGTTCATTGGGCGTGCCCCCATATCCTTGTCATAGCCTTTCTCAGCCAGCCAGGTCCGGGCGCTGTCATCCACATCCAGCATCACGCGCTTGTCATCCAGCTGTGCCTGCAACTCGGTAAGGAACTTGTCAACAACGCCTTTGATAATGCTCATATCCAGATTTTCAAACTGAATAACCGCATCCAGACGATTGCGGAACTCCGGCGTAAACATACGCTTGATGGCTTCCATCCCGTCGGTACTGTGATCCTGCTGCGTGAAACCAATGGAAGAACGGCTAACCGCTTCTGCACCGGCATTGGTGGTCATTACCAGTATGACATTGCGGAAATCCGCTTTCCGCCCATTGTTGTCGGTCAGGGTGCCATGATCCATCACCTGCAACAGCAGATTGAACACTTCCGGGTGCGCTTTCTCAATTTCATCCAGCAATAATACCGCATGGGGGGATTTGGTCACCGCTTCGGTCAGTAACCCGCCCTGATCAAAGCCCACGTAACCCGGAGGCGCACCAATCAAGCGCGACACAGTGTGGCGCTCCATGTATTCGGACATATCAAAGCGGATCAACTCCATGCCCATGACTTTCGCCAGCTGCTTGGTTACTTCGGTCTTGCCGACACCGGTGGGCCCGGCAAAGAGGAACGAGCCAATGGGGCGATCCGGGTGACTGAGACCCGCCCGCGCCAACTTGATTGAGCTGGACAGCGCATCGATCGCTTTATCCTGGCCAAACACCACCATCTTGAGATCACGCTCCAGGTTGGCCAGCAGTTCCTTGTCGTTCGCTGAAACCGTCTTCGGTGGAATACGGGCGATTTTGGAGACAATGGCCTCCACATCACCCACCGAGATCACTTTCTTGCGTTTGCTGGGCGGTTGCAGCCGCTGGAACGCACCCACCTCATCAATCACATCGATTGCTTTATCGGGAAGATGACGATCATTGATATAACGGGCTGACAGCTCACAGGCGGCTTTCAAGGCCTTGTTGGAGTACTTGATGTCGTGGTGCTCCTCAAAGCGCGATTTCAGGCCTTTGAGGATCTCATAGGTATCCTCCACACTGGGCTCAACCACATCGATCTTCTGGAAACGGCGGGCCAGAGCCCGGTCCTTTTCAAAAATCCCGCGGTACTCCTGGAAGGTGGTGGAACCGATGCACTTGATTTCACCGGACGCCAGCATTGGCTTTAACAGATTGGAAGCATCCATAACACCACCGGATGCTGCACCGGCGCCAATGATGGTATGAATCTCATCAATAAAGAGAATCGCGTGGGTTTTCTTCTGCAATTCGCCCAACAATGCTTTAAAGCGTTTTTCGAAATCGCCGCGGTATTTGGTACCCGCCAACAGGGCACCCAGATCCAGCGAGTAAACCACACTGTCATCGATGGCATCGGGCACTTCTTTGTCCACGATGCGCTTGGCCAGACCCTCCGCAATGGCGGTCTTGCCCACGCCGGGCTCACCCACTAACAAGGGGTTATTCTTGCGCCGGCGACACAGAATCTGCACGGTGCGCTCTACTTCCTCGTCGCGCCCCACCAGCGGATCGATACGGCCAGCCAACGCCTGATCATTCAGGTTGGTTGCGTACGACTCAAGCGGGGATTTACCCGTCCCCTCTGAAACCTGATCCTCTTCGTGAACTTCATGGCTGTGGTCTTCCAGGTTGTGGGATTCATCCGACACCTTGGAGATACCATGGGCGATGTAGTTCACCACATCGATGCGCGCCACGCTCTGCTTCTTCAGGAAGTAAACCGCCTGACTTTCCTGCTCGCTGAAGATTGCCACCAGAACATTGGCTCCAGTGACTTCTTTCTTGCCGGAAGACTGCACGTGGAACACCGCACGCTGCAACACGCGCTGAAATCCAAGTGTGGGCTGGGTTTCGCGATCGTTATCGCTGGAGGGAATCAACGGGGTCGTCTCATCCACAAAGTTGGCCAGGTCTGAACGCAGTTCGTCCAGGTTGGTCCCGCAGGCTTTCAGTACTGTTGAGGCTGCCTCATTATCGAGCAACGCCAGCAGGAGGTGCTCCACAGTCATATACTCATGACGCTTGGTACGAGCGTCTCTGAATGCCAAATTTAAAGTGACTTCCAGATCTTTGCTTAACATCTCTTTACACCTTCATCCTCAGAATATAGACAACGCACCGTGGACGATCCGTTCTATTGAAATCTTTCCACTTCACACATCAAGGGGTGTTGATTTTCCCTTGCGAATTGAATCACCTGTGCCACTTTCGTCTCAGCTACATCCTTGGTAAACGTGCCACAACTGGCTTTGCCCTGGGTATGAACCGTTAACATAATCTGAGTGGCCTTTTCACGATTCATGCCAAAGAACATCTGTAACACGTCTACCACAAACTCCATGGGCGTAAAGTCATCATCCAGCATCAGTATCTGGTACATCGGCGGAGGCGCTAAATCCGGCTTGGCTTCCTCAACCGCAACACCATCATCAAAGTCCGTATCCGGGCCGGATGAATCTCCTCCCATCCCTCTTATATTATTCAATGTTAGTAGAGAATCTTCGGCTTTACTCATAACCAGAAATCATAAAATCATGGGTTAACATATTTTGTCCTCATAACTAACCATTATTGGGGCAACGTTGGTCAGTTCAACAGCAAAAACACTTGACTAATACTTCACAATCATGATGATTGGGATCTGTGTTTAACAAAAGTTAACACAAATCACCACTGCGAAGTACATTTCTTATTTTTTGTGCCTCAGCAGTAAAAAATAATAACAATTGACTTAAGGCTACCAAGACAGAGGTAGTCCCAACAGAAGGACTTGAGTTATGGCAACCGGGAAAGTGAAATGGTTCAATAACGCCAAGGGTTATGGCTTCATTCGTCCAGACACTGGCGGAGAGGACTTGTTTGTCCACTACTCCTACATCTGCATGGACGGATACCGAAGCCTGAAAGCGGGACAGCAAGTTACCTATGACGAAAGGGAAGCGCCAAAAGGTCTTCACGCCGTTAACATCAATGTTATCGGTATAGATCAAACGAGCACCTCCGAACAGGAAACTCACGCCGACGATTCTGTGGGTGCAACTGAGTTGCATCACACAATCCACGCGGAAGCCGTTTAAAGAATCCAGATGACAGACACCCTCTTCGGAGGGTGTCTTGTTATTTGTAGACCGCTTTCAAGGGACAGGGTTCCTCTTGGTTAACCCCTGGGCCTAAGGCACAGGGCAAGGATTTTGATTGTCTGGTTTAACGTACCATCGATTAAGCAAGACAATGGGAACCTGTGCGCCCTTCCGCGCAGTAACGACTGCGATCTACCCCATACCATAAGAAAAAAGGCTGTTAAAAAACAGCCTTTTTTCAATTCGATACAACGTTTGGTGCCTTATTCTTCCATATGGGAGATGATGGCATCCCCAAACTCGGAACAACGCAACAGGGTCGCGTCGGGCATCAGGCGTTCAAAATCGTAGGTTACGGTTTTTGCCTCAATGGCGCCCTGCATCCCGTTGATTACCAAATCCGCCGCCTCAGTCCATCCCAGATGCCGCAGCATCATTTCCGCAGACAGAATCAGGGAGCCCGGGTTTACCTTGTCCTGACCAGCGTATTTGGGCGCAGTACCATGAGTTGCCTCAAATACCGCCACACTGCCACCGATATTGGCACCAGGGGCAATACCGATACCCCCCACTTCTGCCGCCAGGGCATCGGAAATGTAATCACCATTGAGGTTCAGCGTGGCAATAACAGAGTACTCATCCGGGCGCATCAGAATTTGCTGGAGGAACGCATCCGCGATCACATCCTTAACCACGATATCCTTACCGGTTTTTGGATTCTTGAAGACGTGCCAGGGGCCACCGTCAAGAGGCTCCGCCCCAAAGCGCTCCACCGCCAGTTCGTATCCCCAGTCCTTGAATGCACCTTCGGTAAATTTCATGATATTACCCTTGTGCACCAGGGTAACCGAAGGCTGGTCGTTATCGATCGCATACTGAATAGCCTTGCGCACCAGACGCTGGGTTCCTTCTTTGGAAACCGGCTTGATACCAATACCACAACCTTCTGGGAAGCGGATTTTGGTGACACCCATTTCTTCCTGTAGGAAGCGGATGACTTTCTTGGCATCTTCACTGTCAGCCTGCCATTCAATACCGGCGTAGATGTCCTCGGAGTTCTCACGGAAAATAACCATATTGGTCTTCTCCGGGCAGTGCACCGGGCTGGGCACACCACGGAACCAACGTACAGGACGCTGACAAACGTACAAATCCAGCTCTTGACGCAACGCGACGTTCAAAGAACGAATACCACCGCCCACCGGAGTGGTCAGGGGGCCTTTAATGCCCACTATGTATTCGCGCAATGCTTCAAAGGTTTCTTCCGGCATCCAGTCATCCGGGCCGTAGATCTTGGTGGACTTCTCTCCACAATACACTTCCATCCAGTGGATGGAGCGCTTCTCGCCGTAGGCTTTTTCTACCGCGGCATCAGTCACCTTCAGCATCACCGGCGTGATATCCACACCGATCCCGTCTCCTTCGATGTAAGGAATGATGGGATGGTTCGGGACATTCAGGGACAGGTCAGCATTGACGGTGATTTTGTCACCATCTACTGGGACCTTAATCTTTTGGTACCCCATGTCGTTTTTTACTCCCTATTTACATACAATTACGGTTTAGGTACGCGAAGTATACAGAATTTTGTACCCCTTCGCCTCATGAATTTCGTGGTAACCGACTGTTAATCAATCACATAATGTCTAAATCACCACTGCCTTCAAAGCGGGTTATCCTGCTCAACAAGCCGTTCCAGGTACTCAGTCAATTCTCTCCACATGAGGGTAAAACGACTCTGGCAGAATTCATCGAACAGCCGGGTATCTACCCGGCTGGACGGCTGGATTTCGATTCAGAGGGCCTGCTTTTGCTGACCGGTGATGGCCAATTGCAACATCGGCTCACCGACCCCAGACACAAGCTACCCAAAACCTATTGGGCGCAAGTGGAAGGTGAAGTTTCACAACAGGCGCTGCAGCGACTCCAAACCGGAGTCGTGCTCAAGGACGGGAAAACCAAACCAGCCAGGGCGGTTGCCATACCAGAGCCACATCGGCTTTGGCAGCGCAATCCGCCAATCCGCTATCGGGCCAACATACCCACCACCTGGATTGAGTTAACCATCACGGAGGGGCGCAATCGACAAGTCCGCCGCATGACCGCTGCCGTTGGCTACCCTACTCTGCGGCTGATTCGATGTGCAATTGGACCTTGGTCTATCGGCAATCTGCAACCCGGAGAACACAGAGAGAACACTGTTCCCCACGATCTGCTTCAGAGCAGCGGCTCCAAAACTGCCCGCACATCCCCCCGGCGTGGCCGTTACTACCAGCGCTCCCGGGCCCGCTGATCAGACGCCTTGGCGTCCACCCATTCCGTGTCCCCCGTGGAAGTCACCTCTTTCTTCCAGAACGGGGCCTCGGTTTTGAGATAGTCCATAATGAAGCGAGCGCCATCAAAGGCGGCATCCCGATGCCGGGCACTGACCCCCACCAGAACAATCTGATCGTGATTTTCCAGTGCCCCCACCCGATGAACGATGGTCACCGCTTCCAGATCCCATTTCACCCTGGCCTTTTCAGCAATAGCGTGAAGGCTCTTGACCGTCATCGCGGGGTAATGCTCTAAAATGATGCCATTCAGAGCGCCCTGCGCATTAAAATCGCGCACTAAACCGGTGAAGGTCACAATGGCTCCACTGCTGGCGGATCGCTTCCGCAGCGCCTCATATTCCGCGCCAAGCTCGAAATCACGGGGCTCAACGCGAATCTGAACCGCTGCAGGCAACCTTTCTTCAGGCTCGGTTGGCACGTCAGCCTCCCGTCACGGGCGGGAAGTAAGCAATTTCGTCGCCATCTTCCACCGTAGTTTGTTCACCGGCCATCTCCTGATTCACCGCCACCAGTATATTGGGATCACTGAGCGCCTCGTCAAACCCTGCCCCCCGGGCCTTGATCAGGTCTGTAAAATCGCCAATGTTTGCCACGTTATCAGGCAGCTCAACTGTCAACTCGGCACAGCCAACCTGATCTCTGATGCGGGCAAAAAACAATACTTTGATCATGTAGAAACCTTTTCTAGGGTGCCATCCAGTGGCCACTCTTGCCACCTTGCTTATCCAGCAAGCGCGTATGCTCAATCACCATGCCTTTGTCAACCGCCTTGCACATATCGTATAACGTCAAGGCCGCAACCGTGGCCGCGGTCAACGCTTCCATTTCGACACCGGTCTGCCCTGACAGCTTGCACACCGCACGGATACGCACCGAATTCTGATCCGGAACCGGCTCCAGATCGACTTTAACACTGGAGAGCAGCAACGGATGGCATAACGGGATCAGTTCACTGGTCTTTTTTGCCGCCTGTATGCCGGCAATGCGGGCTACCGCAAAGACGTCACCTTTTTTGTGCTTGCCTTCCGTGATCAGTGTTAATGTTGCAGGCTGCATGCGAACCCAGGTTTCGGCCGTGGCCTGGCGTGAAGTTACCGGCTTTTCGGTCACATCCACCATATTAGCCCTGCCCTGGCCGTCAAGATGCGTTAAATCAGTCATTGGGGAGTCTTTTTCAGAGTTTTATTTCGGTAAGGGTTAAGGATATGGGCAGCATTTGTGCTGACCTGCCGACCCAGCCATACGGTTCCTACGGCGAATTACATCCGGCTAATTACAAGCCAGGATACACACTGTATTATGGCACCACGACGTGGCCTATCCATGCAATATAACGAACGGGAAATTAAATGAAAACAACGGACGCAAACCAGCGGGCAATTCGTTATTTTGGTTACCCCATCAGTGCAGCGCTCTACCAGCAGGTAATCGCCACTATAGAGCAGATCCAGAAAGGCGGTGACACCGAGCACTTATGCCGGCAATCCGCGGACACTCTGATCGCCATCACCGATGCCGGATTTGATGCCTATTACGAGCAGCCGGCAAAACTGGCGGGCATATCACCACGCCTGAAAAAAGCCACCGATACCGGCATTCACGCTGTCCAGAAAGGCATTCACCTTGTGATCCGCAAGCTGCTGAAAAACAGAAAAATCAAAGATCTGGAGCGACTGGCGAACAATTTTTCCTACCTGATCTGCGTGGATAACCAGAACCCTGACAATGCCTACGCCTGTTTTCGTCTGGAAGAGGACTTATACCAAAAGGTGGTGGCCAATATGCGTCGCGTGCACGAAGACCCAAATATTGAAAGCTATCGCCGCGATGTGATTGATTCCGTTGAGGATCTGATCAGTGCCGGCATTGACATGTTCTATACCAAACCGGTCGATCAGGCGGATATCGGGCGGATCACCCGTAAAGCCGCGGATCTTGGTATCCACACCGTACAAAAAGGGTCGAACGCGGTGGTACACCGGTTATTCAAGGACATGGACTACGCCACTCTGTTACCCATGGCTGAGTACTTTGAAACGCTGCTGCACTCCGAAGTTCAAACCTACAAGCACTTCCTGCGTGCCGCCCATTAGCGCCCGCCCCGCGGACTAAATCCTGCTGTCCGGGTTGGGAATTGGGCCGAATTTGGGTAGAATTGCGCGTTCTTTGCAGCACAGATCCCGAATATAGCCTATGACCTGGACTCACCATACCACCGTGGCCACCATTGTGGCGAACAACGGCCGCTACCTGTTGGTGGAAGAAGTGGTGGACGGCGTCACCGTCCTCAATCAGCCGGCGGGGCACGTGGAGGCAGGTGAAACGCTGCTGGCCGCTGCCATACGGGAAACATGGGAAGAAACCGGCTGGCAGGTGAACCTGGAAGCCTTAGTGGGTGTCTATCAGTATACAGCGCTCAATGGGATCACCTATTTCCGCTTCTGCTTCGCTGCTACCGCACAGCAACAGGCGCCCAACGCGCAGCTGGATGAGGGCATCATAGGTCCGGTCTGGCTAACCCTGGAAGAACTGAAAGCCCGTCAGTCACAATGGCGCAGCCCCCTGGTGCTGCGCTGTATCGAAGATTTTGCCGCTGGCAAGCGCTACCCACTGGAGCTGATCTACGCACATCCGAATGAGTTCTCCGTACTATGAATAATGCAGGCAAAAAAGTCATCGTTGGCATGTCCGGCGGCGTCGATTCCTCTGTGTCGGCCTACCTCCTGATGCAGCAGGGGTACCATGTGGAAGGCCTGTTTATGAAGAACTGGGAAGAAGATGACGGCACCGAATACTGCACCGCCCTGGCCGATCTGGCGGATGCCCAACAGGTGGCGGATACCCTGGGCATCAAACTGCACACGGCCAATTTCGCCGCCGAGTACTGGGATCGGGTATTCGAACACTTTATTTCAGAATACAGCGCCGGGCGCACCCCAAACCCGGACATCCTGTGCAACAAGGAAGTGAAATTCCGCGCTTTTTTGGACTACGCCCTGACCTTGGGCGCCGATTACATCGCCACCGGCCACTATGCCCGACGGGGAGCGACCCGGCGCCAGGATGACGCAGACGCAGCCCCGTTACTGAAAGGGTTGGATAAAAACAAGGATCAAAGCTACTTTCTGCATGCGGTCAACGGCCGCCAGATTGCCCGCACACTGTTTCCATTGGGTGAGTTGGAAAAACCGGCCGTACGTGAAATTGCCCACGAACAGGGGTTCGAAAACCACGACAAGAAAGATTCCACCGGCATTTGCTTTATCGGTGAACGCCGTTTCAAGGATTTTCTGGAGCAGTATATACCGGCCAAACCCGGCCAGATCGTCACAGAAGCCGGCGAGATCATCGGTGAACACAGTGGGCTGATGTTCTATACCATTGGCCAGAGGCAGGGGCTGGGCATCGGGGGCCTCGCCCATAAATCAGAAGCCCCCTGGTTTGTGTTGAGCAAGGATCTGGAGAGTAATCGGTTATTGGTTGGCCAGGGCACCAACCATCCTGCCCTGTTCACTGATACACTGTGTGCAGAGGAAGTATTCTGGGTGCTGGACAAGCCCGCATTGCCACTACGATGCAAGGCCAAGACCCGTTACCGTCAACCGGATCAACATTGTCTGGTGAGCGAAACCGCCCAAGGTCAGATTAGTGTGACATTCGATCAACCACAACGGGCGGTTACACCTGGTCAGTCAGTGGTATTTTACGATGGCGAGATCTGCCTGGGAGGCGGGGTCATCGAACGCACCTGGAATCAAAATGGGGAGTGATTCTTGTGAGGCATAAAGAAGAGGAAAAGGCGCTGGCCCTGGCAGGGTTATTTCAGGCCGCCGCACTGGTACAACAGGTTGCCCGTACCGGGGAAGTCAATATGGATGCCTACACACCGTTGATGGAAAGCATATTTGTCCTGGACCCGAAAACCACAGAGGATGTTTATGGTGGTGTGAAAGGCGTTAAGTTGGGTGTGGATACACTGCTGTTGGTACTGAAGGAAAAAGAAAGTGCCCGCTACGCGGATGCCATACGCTACGCCATCGGTATGCTGCACGTGGAAAAGTTACTGCGGCGTGAATCAGACATCAACAGCGTGCTGCGCTCCAGATTGGAGCAGGTAACCCATCAGCTGCAGCATTTTGACGGTGTCACCAGCCAGGGCATCGTCACCAAAATGAACGACATCTACCTGGATACTCTGGCCAAGTTTAAATTCCGCATCCAGGTCAATGGCGATCCCAGCCACCTGCAGCGTCCGGAAAACGCCGCCAGAATCCGCGCCATCCTGTTGGCCGGCATCCGCTCGGCCATGCTGTGGCGCCAGCTGGGTGGAACTCGGCTCCAGTTTGCATTTGGTAAAGGCCGACTGGTTAAAGCCCTGCAAATCCTGCAGCACGAAATCACCATATCCTGAGCAAAAACGAAATCGATTGAGGAACACACCATGGAACTGAACGCCCTGACCGCCATCTCACCGGTGGACGGCCGCTACGGCAGCAAAACCCAGGCGCTGCGCGCCATCTTCAGTGAGTTCGGACTGATCCGCTACCGCGTACTGGTGGAAGTCCGATGGCTGCAGAAGCTGGCTGCCCATGAAGGCATTGCAGAGGTTCCCGCCTTTTCCGCTGGCAGCGAGGCTTTACTGAATTCCATCGTTGATGAATTCTCTGTGGCCGATGCCCAGCGTATCAAAGACATCGAGCGCACGACCAATCACGATGTAAAGGCCGTGGAATATTTCCTCAAGGAAAAAATTGCCGGCAATAGCGAACTGGAAGCCGTCAGCGAATTCATCCACTTCGCCTGCACCTCGGAAGATATCAACAACCTGTCCCACGGTTTGATGCTGCAAGCCGGACGTAACGAGGTTTTACTGCCCATATTGGAAAAACTGGTTGCTTCCATTGCCGCCCTTGCTCATCAATATGCAGACATGCCCATGCTTTCCCGCACCCACGGTCAGACCGCTTCCCCTTCCACCATGGGCAAGGAAATGGCCAACGTGGTGGCACGCTTACGACGTCAGCTGGAACAGATAAAGACCGTACCCATACTGGGCAAGATCAATGGCGCAGTGGGCAACTACAACGCGCACCTCAGCGCCTATCCTGAGCTGGATTGGGAACAGAACGCACAGGAATTTGTCAGTGGCCTGGGGCTGGAATGGAACCCCTACACCACTCAGATCGAACCCCACGACTACATTGCCGACCTCTACGACGCCATCGCCCGCTTCAATACCATCCTGATCGATTTCGATCGTGATGTGTGGGGTTATATCTCGTTGGGATACTTTAAACAGAAAACCATTGCGGGTGAGATCGGATCTTCCACCATGCCCCATAAAGTGAACCCCATTGACTTTGAAAACTCCGAAGGCAATCTGGGGATCGCCAACGCCATCATGGCGCACCTGGCGCAGAAGCTGCCCGTTTCCCGTTGGCAGAGGGATCTGACAGACTCCACCGTGCTGCGTAATCTGGGTGTGGGCCTTGCCCATGGTCTGATTGCCTACGAAGCCAGCCTGAAGGGCATCGGCAAACTGGAGATCAATGAACAACGGCTGGCGGAAGATCTGGATAACGCCTGGGAAGTATTGGCGGAGCCCATCCAGACAGTGATGCGTCGCTATGCCATCGAGAAACCCTACGAAAAACTCAAAGAGCTGACGCGTGGTAAAGCCATAACCCGGCAAGCCATGAGCGATTTTATTGATACGCTGGCCATTCCCGAACAGGAAAAGGTGCGCTTGAAAGCATTGTCGCCGGCTTCCTATATCGGTAATGCCGCCCAACAAGCCAAGCGCATTTAAAGTAGTTTATGGCATCCAAACCCCTGCCCATTCTGGGCGGTCGATCAGCGGAGTTGTTTTTGTCAGAGTACTGGCAACGGCAGCCCATGCTGGTACGGGGCGCGTTTGTGGATATAGAGAACATCATCGAGCCGGAGGAACTGGCGGGGTTTTCACTGGATGACACGGTGGAATCCCGTATTATCCTGGAGCGCAGCCCCGTTGACTGGGAACTACGGCACGGCCCATTCAACCAAAAAACGTTTAAGAACTTACCCAAGACACACTGGACTTTATTAGTACAGGCATTGGACCACCAGGTACCCGCCATTTCCGATTTGCTGGAAGCCTTTAATTTCATACCCAACTGGCGCATCGACGACGTGATGGCAAGCTTTGCTCCCAAAGGTGGCAGTGTTGGCCCGCACTATGATTTTTATGACGTGTTTCTGATTCAGGCCCATGGCCAAAGACGTTGGCAGGTGGGCCAAACCTGCACCGAGGAAACCGCCATTGTGCCCAACCTGCCGGTACGCATACTGCAGGAATTTCAACCTGAACAGGAATGGGTGCTGAATCCCGGCGATATGCTGTACTTGCCGCCGGGCATTGCCCACTATGGTGTAGCCGAAAATGAGTGCATCACTCTTTCGGTGGGTTTTCGTGCCCCCAGTGAGCATGAGATCATCAATGAATTCGTGCACTATTTACTGGCAACACCTAATGAAGGTCAGCGTTATTCAGACCCTGACCTTACTGTGCAGGGAAATCCCGGATGGCTTGCGCCTGCCGCCATCGAAAAAGTTGCCGAGACATTACACAGGCTGGTTTCTGACCGTGAGAAAATCGGCCTGTGGATGGGTGAGTACCTCTCACAAACCAAGTACGATCAAAACCCTGAACCCCCGGAAGAAGATTACGACACCACCGAAGTGCTGGATCTTCTGCACCAAAATCTGTCTGTGCGGCGGGAAGAATCCAGCCGCTTTGTGTATACCGGAGACCAGAATCACCCCAAGGGTCTGTTTATTAACGGATCGAAACTGGAATTTCACCCCTTCACCCAACAGATGATTCTTTTTCTGTGCAAGAGCCGTCACTACAATCCAGCTAAGCTGGTGATGTTCTGCGAAGCACCGGTCAACCTGCGTTTTCTCACCCAATTATTAAATATGGGTGTACTGTATTTCGAAGAAGAAACCTACCAGGAAGCCTGACACAAGGCTTCATCTTGTATTAAAGTCGCCGCCGTGCCTGATCCATCACGACCCAAGAAAGGCATTGCACTGCACGTGAGCAGTGCGCAATTCAAAACTCCGCGGCACCCTGACCAGGCTTAGAACCTCCCCGCACCTCAGCGTTTTTACTTTTATATTTCAACACTTTAACAAGCACAAGAACAGAAAAAACCAGTCTATGGCACGGAAACTGCGTTAGTTATGGCATGTGGTTATAACTAGTTAATACAAGTTTCAATAATCAGATTACACCATCGCCGGGGGGCCATCATGAAACTGAAAACCAAGTTCTTCTCCACATTAACCTGCGCCATGCTTGCAACCGCATCCGTTCACGCAGAAGACATCCGTATAGCCATTGGTCATCAGAGTATGTGTACCGATACCTATACGGCTGGCATCGTCGTCAAGGAACTCAAACTGTTGGAAAAGTATTTACCCAAAGACGGCAAATACAAAGATGCCGAATACGACATCAGTTGGAGTGATTATTCTTCAGGAGGCCCCATCACCAACCAGATGATGGCCAACAAACTGAACATCGGGGTAATGGGTGACTATCCCCTTATCGTCAACGGCGCCAAATTCCAACAGACTGATTCACTGCGCACAAAGTACATTGCCGGCACCGGCTACAATCTAAAAGGCAGCGGCAACGCCATCGTGGTTCCGGTTGATTCCGACGTATACAGCATTGAACAATTGAAAGGAAAGGACGTTTCCGTCCCGGTGGGCAGTGCGGCCTGGGGAATGCTGTTGAAAGCCATGCAGGATAACGGCATACCCAGCGCCGAGTATGGTTTGAAAAATCAGAGCCCTGCCGTGGGTGCCGCCAATATTGCCGCCGGTAAAATTGACGCCCACTCCGATTTCTGCCCCTGGTCCGAATTAATGGAATTCAGAGGCACCGGGCGCAAAATCTACGATGGCAGCGAAACCGGCGTGCCTTATCTGCATGGTGTGGTGGTACGTGAAGATTTTGCCGAGCAATACCCTGAGGTGGTCACCGCCTTTCTGAAAGCAGTCTATGAGGCTGGAGAATGGATTCGCAAAGATCCCGTTGCCGCCGTGGACCTGATGGAGAAGTGGACCGGCGTGGAGAAGGAGGTGCTGTATATCTACTTCTCGAAAGGCGGACACCTGACTCTGGATCCGACGATCAAACCCAAGTGGATCGAAGCCCTGAAAACAGACCACGGTGTCCTGGTAAAAGAAAAAGCCATTCCACCATTGGATTTCGACGAATGGATCACTGAAAGCTACATCAAGGCAGCCTACCGGGATTTGGGTAAGGACTATGACAAAGAAAAGAATGACATCGTCGATCCCGCAGTGGCGAATGCTAACCTGCCCATGGAGATCTGGCATGCCCGGGATGGCATATCCACCTACCAAACACTGCCGGAATTTCTCAGTGCCCTCAGTGAGCTGCAACAGACCGGTGCCAAGCTGAATGCAACCTACGTCTACGACAAAACCACCGGTCTGAAACTGTTTGGTAAAACGGCCTTTTTTGTAAAAACCGCCGACGGCTATGCCACCTTCCTGCGTAAGCCCGATGCGGACGCCTATGCCAGTAAAATGAAGGGCTCCGTAATGGGGTTGGACGATGCCGTCGCTGGCCTGGGCACCTCTGACAGCAATCTGGTTGCAGCGCAATAAACCGGGGAGAGTGAACTTAACATGAGTTACGCACTGGCCAAAAGCAAAGCAGACAGCAAGGTACCGGAAAACACCCCGGTACCAGCAACCTCTCCATCCGCCGCAGAACCGGTTTCGGTAAGCAACAACGAACTGCTGGCAGCCCGGGTGTCCCGGGCTGTTAACAGCGGACAGGCGCAGAGTATCGCAGTCGGTGCACTATCCCTGTGTTTTGGTATTTTGTTGTGGCATTTGGCGACCTTATACAATTTCAATTTCTTTATTAACTTCGAAAACATCCCGTCTCCGGTAAAAGTGGCCAATGCCTTTTTCGTGCACTTAACGGAGCCGGTATTCTATACCCATATACTGGTCAGCATCCGCCGCATACTAATTGCCTATGGCCTGGCTGTATTGCTGGGAGTCGTCACCGGTCTGTTGGTGGGACGTTCCCGCCTGGCCCGCGCCGCCGTGTTACCCTACATAGAAGTCATTCGCCCTATTCCGGCGGTTGCCTGGATTCCATTGGCTATCCTCATGTGGCCCACCGAAGAATCGTCCATCATCTACATCACGTTCCTGGGCGCTCTGTTTCCCATCATTCTGAACACCATCCATGGTGTCGAGCAAACACCAGAAGTCATGATCAGAGCTGCCCTGTCATTGGGCGCCAACAAATTACAGGTGTTCTGGCATGTAGTGTTGCCGGCGGCCATGCCCAGCATCGCCACCGGACTGGCGATCGGTATGGGGGTCAGCTGGTTCTCGTTACTGGCAGGTGAAATCATCTCCGGACAATATGGCATCGGCTATTTCACCTGGGATGCTTACTCACTGATTAACTATCCCGATATTGTGGTTGGCATGCTGGTCATTGGTGGACTCGGTACCCTGTCCACCTATCTGATCCGAATCGCTACCCGTCCAGCCCTGCGCTGGAAGCAAATGCAACGATGAGCAGGCGCCATGTTGAATCGAATCACCTATATCGCCCGCACCATTCGCAACAACCAATGGCGATGGCTGGCCATTACCTTGGGCACGGTTGTGATCTACTACGCCATCCTGATGGCAAGCCTGGTGCTTCGATTTGGCAATCTACCCAACTATATAAACCTGTATGAGTGGTGGCAGAACGTGTTGCGAATTATTGAATCCACACCCTCAATCAAAGACAGCATCAAGATTATTCAGGACGAATGGTTATTGGAGATTGGATACATGAACTATGAATTTGGATTGGGTATTTCCGAATGGAGCCTGTTCATTGTTCCCGTCAAGGTACTGGGTGTCACGCTGTTGGGTGCACTGATCGCCACCAACTATCTTTTGATTCACAGGACACCTGCCTGCGCCCGTTCATCACTGTCGAGCCGATCCTCCGACACCGCCACCGGACTCGGTGCCGGCCTGGTGGCCATTGCTTCGGTAACACTGTCCTGGGTGGTGTGCTGTTCAACGCCAACCTGGGTTGTGGGGCTGGCAATGCTGGGATTGGGCGCCAGCACAGCCTTGTGGCTGGAACCGCTGGGCAGCTGGCTCAATGGGATCGGTTTTATCATTTTACTGGTGGTCTGCTACGTTTCTGCCAAACCACTGACTTATGATCATCAGCGCCTGGAGGAACTCTCGTGAATACCAGCGTGGTATCAATTCAGCAAACCCTCATGCACAAACAGAGTTCGAAAGAACGCGGCCATGTCGTCATTGATTCAGTGGGCATCAGTTTTGGTGAAGGTGAGAGCAAAAACATCGCCGTACGCGAAACCAGTCTCAATATAAAACCCGGTGAGTTCGTGTGCATTCTAGGCCCATCGGGGTGTGGAAAATCCACCCTGCTGAATGCCGTTGCCGGCTACATCAACCCCTCCACTGGTCGGGTTCTGGTGGACGATGTGGAAATCCTGAACCCTGGTCCTGATCGCGGCATGGTATTCCAGCAATACTCTCTGCTGCCCTGGAAAACAGTGCTCGACAACATCGCCTTCGGCCCCCGTTTGGCCGGCCACAGCGCGGCCGAATGCAATTCCATTGCCCGCACTTTTCTGGCCATGATCGGCCTCAGCAAAATGGAACGGCGATTTCCCGGTGAACTGTCCGGTGGTATGCAACAAAGGGTAGGCATTGCCCGAGCGTTGGCCAACTATCCCAGTGTCCTGTTGATGGACGAGCCATTTGGTGCGCTGGATGCGCAAACCCGGTTAATGATGCAGGAAAGCCTGCTCGACATATGGTCGGAGTTCGGCACCACCGTTTTGTTTGTGACCCATGATGTGGATGAAGCCATCTTTCTGGCCGACAGAATTCTGATCATGAGCGCAAGTCCAGGTACGGTCATTGCGGATCTAAAGGTGAATCTGGAGCGGCCCCGGTCTCAGGAAATGGCGACATCAGAACCGTTTGTGTCATTGAAACGGGAATGCCTGCGCTACATCCGCTCCGAGAGCATGAAGGCCTTTGAGCAGCGGGAGTGTGAATAATGGTATCGCCCCGGATGACGCTCCCAACCGTTCCGCTACTGTTAATGGCTTTGCTGCTGACGACAACCCAGACACGGGCTGCCAACGAAGAATTCATGCAGCGGGAACCCACAGCAATTGCAGACTTTAAACTCTCGGATCAGTCAGGCGCGGCCTTTGGTCTGGAACAGCTGAAAGGCCAATGGACCATGCTGGTGTTGGGCTTTACCAGCTGCCCCGATGTCTGCCCCATGACATTAATGCGGCTGGAAGCCATCCGGGCACAGCTGGGATTAAAGATGATGCCGGACAGCATTCCTGAGATCGTGTTTGTTGCCGTCGATCCGGATCGCGATCAAACCATACTGAAAGATTACCTGGCGCACTTCCATCCGGAGTACATTGGCCTCACCGGTGACCACAGTGAGCTGAAGAAACTGGTGGAAAGCATCGATGGTATGTATCGCATCGAAAAACGTTATCCCGGTGAAGTCAATTATACGGTCAAGCACAGCGCCGGTGTTGCACTTATCAATCCTGAAGGCGAATGGATAGCAACCCTGAACCCGCCTTTTCACTCTCATCGTACCAGTGAATTTCTCGTACAGGTGATCCGACATGACAACGCCAGCCAGCATGCTCGCAATGAATAGGACCAGCCCGGCACTGCTGCTGATGATCGGTGTCAGCATGCAGACAGCAGAAGCAGGCATGATTGATAAGGAAGGCATGGCGCCATGGGAAATCTGTGGTTTGTGCCACGGTTTGGATGGTAACAGTCACATGCCCCGGTTTCCGAAACTGGCGGCACAGAAAGCGACCTATATCGAGGCCCAGTTCAATGCCTTCCGGCAGGGAGCAAGGACCAATGACGGTGGACAAATGCAGGCCATCACCGAAGAGGTTAAGCCTGAGGACATTGCCGCCATAGCCCAGCATTTTACCCAACAGGCTGCGCCAGAACCAGTAGAGAGGCCAATGCATGAAAACCAACAGGACGCAGATCTTCTGCAACTGGGTAAAGCGCTCTACACCTCTGGCAGAGCGGGTTTGCCGGCCTGCACCACTTGCCACAATGCAGAACGCCCGGATACACCATGGCTCGATGCGCAACATGAAGACTATTTGAATAAGCAACTTGATGATTTTCGTGAAGGCAGTCGCCACAGCGGTTCCCAAAACGTAATGCAGGACATTGCCGATTCACTTACCAGGCAAGAGCAGAAAGCCGTGACCCACTATCTTTCCCGCTCTGCCTTGAGAGCACAGGAAAACCTTCAGGACTGACGAAGAGGGAGATTAAAGCCCATGATTTTTTCTAACTTGTTATGACATGTTATTACCAACGGGATGAGAACATGAAAGATAACGCGATGCCACACCAACCGCTGTACCTTCAGATTAAAGATACGCTGAAGAAGCAAATTCTGGAAGGCAAATACGCTCCGTACCAGAAGATGCCATCGGAAAGCGAGCTGATGAACAGCTTCAGTGTCAGCCGAATCACGGTTCGCCAGGCACTGCGGGATCTGCACAGGGAAGGGCTGATATTCACCACGCAGGGTAAAGGCACCTTCGCCAGCAAACCCAAGGCCATGCAGGAAGTTCAGCACCTTGAAGGCTTTGAAGAGGCCATGAACTCGAAGGGCTATGAAACCTCTGCTCAGTTAGTAAGTATACGCGAGATCATGCCCAACAAGGACGTGCAGGACAAGCTCAACATTCACGCCCGGGATGGCGCAGTGGAAGTCATCCGGGTCCGTTACCTGAACCGGGAACCCATTTCAGTGGACACCTCGTTCTTTCCCATGCAGGTAGGCCGCCATCTCTTCTCGCGGGATCTTGGCCGCGACATTTTTCCCCTGTTGGAAAACGAATTGAATATACCGCTGGGTCGAGCGGACATCAGCCTCGAAGCCCGGCCGGCAGATGCCAATATAGCCAAGCTGCTGCAGATGGAAACCGGTGAACCCATTATGTGGGTACAACGGCTCACCCACGACATTCACAGCAACCCCGTGGACTATGAGTACCTGGCATTCCGCGGCGACTCGTACAAATACCATTTCCATGTAGAACGTGAACGCACTCGCACATCAGGCAAGCAAGGGGGCCAATGATGACTCAACTGGATGATATCACCGTAAAAGACGTAGACGTTTTGGTAATTGGCGGAGGTACCGCCGGCCCCATGGCCGCCATTACGGCAAAAGAAAAGGATCCTTCCGCATCCGTTATGCTGTTGGAGAAAGCCAATGTAAAACGGTCCGGCGCCATCAGCATGGGTATGGATGGGTTGAACAACGCAGTCATACCCGGACATGCCACACCAGAGCAGTACACCAAGGAGATCACCATCGCCAATGACGGCATCGTTTTGCAGAAAGGCGTAATGGAATACGCTGAACGTTCCTTTGACATGATCCAGAAACTCGACAACTGGGGCGTGTATTTCCAAAAGGATGAAACCGGTGAATACGATGTCAAAAAGGTACACCACCTGGGCACCTATGTGCTGCCCATGCCTGAAGGACACAATATCAAAAAGATACTGTACCGGCGCCTGCGCCGCAATCGGGTGCAAGTGGAAAATCGCTATCAGGCCATTCGCCTGATGAAAGATGAAAGCGGCGCGGTGAGTGGTTGTATTGCGTTGGGCACCCGCGATGCGGAGGTGATCGTGATCCGGGCCAAGGCCGTTGTACTGTGCACCGGTGCTGCTGGCAGAATCGGTCTGCCCGCCTCTGGCTATCTTTATGGCACCTATGAAAATCCCACCAACTGTGGTGACGGACACTCCATGGCGTACCATGTAGGCGCCGAGCTTTCCGGTCTGGAATGCTATCAGATCAACCCGTTGCTGAAAGATTACAACGGCCCCGCCTGCGCTTATGTCACCGGTCCACTGGGTGGCTATACCGCCAACGCCAATGGTGACCGCTTTATAGAGTGTGATTACTGGAGCGGTCAAATGATGATGGAGTTCTATAACGAACTGCAAAGTGGCAATGGGCCGGTCTTCCTGAAGCTGGATCACCTGGCCGAAGAAACCATCCAGGAAATCGAAGACGTCCTGCACACCAATGAACGCCCCAGTCGTGGCCGTTTTCATGATGGCCGGGGTAACGATTACCGTACCAAAATGGTGGAAATGCACATATCGGAAATCGGGTTCTGTGCCGGACACTCGGCTTCCGGTGTCTGGATCAACGAAAAAGGTGAAACCACAGTGCCCGGTTTGTATGGCGCAGGGGATATGGCTTCCATCCCACACAGCTACATGTTGGGTGCCTTTGTATATGGTGATATCTGTGGGGCAAATGCGGTGGAGTTCGCCAAGCACCGGGATCTGCCCACGCTGGATGAAACGTTCATCCTGCGCGAGAAGCAACGTATTCTCGCCCCGCTGAAACGTAGCGATGGTATCCCCCCTAATCAGTTTGAATACAAACTGCGGCGCTTCGTAAACGACTATCTGCAACCGCCCAAAATCACCAAGAAAATGGACATTGGTCTACAGCGATTGAAGGACATGGAGCAGGATATTGAGTTCCTGTATGCCCGTGATCCCCATGAACTTCTGCGCGCCAACGAAGCACAACATGTGTATGACTGCGCATTAATGGCAGCCCACGCTTCCATGTACCGGCAAGAGAGTCGTTGGGGTCTGTATCACCACTACGTGGATTATCCGCAAACCAATAACGACGACTGGTTTTGTCACGTTCAATTATACAAATCAGAAGACAATCAAATGGCCTGCAAGAAACGCCCGATTGATCCTTATGTGGTTGAACTGGATGAAGAAGAAAAGACTGCCTATCAGAAGATGCGTATTCAGCAAGTAAGTTAATCCAACAGGAGATTTTCCAATGCCAACAGCTACCCAGATATCCATGGTCCCCGTGGTGGTGGATAACGAAAAATGTATTGCCGACAAAGGCTGCCGGACCTGCATTGATGTGTGTCCACTGGATGTCCTGTGGATCGACGAGAAAACCGGCAAAGCTCACATGCGCTATGACGAATGCTGGTACTGCATGCCCTGTGAGGCGGATTGCCCCACTGACGCAGTAACCGTCAACATCCCCTACCTGCTGCGATGAGGTGAGTTATGACTGCTTATTCTGATCCCATTTTGGAATCCATTGCCCAACGCTTGCAGGACAGCGATGCCGGCATTCGCCGGGTCGCTGTTATGGACCTGGTGGACAGCGTGGATGAAGAAGGTGTGGAACTGCTGCTACAGGCGCTTTCCGACGAAGATGAAATGGTGCGCCTGGAGGCGGCCAGAGTGATTGATGAATTTGATCCGGCGGACATGATGGACGCATTGGTTGATGCACTCAATGCGCCGGATCGCAATGTGCGCAACGCCGCCGCAAAAGCCCTGGCCGACCTCAAAGATCCGGAGGCCGCCCCGGCACTGATCGCGGCGTTGAAAACCGATGACGCCTTTGTGCTGGCCTCGATTCTGCGCTCGCTGAAACAACTGTGCATCAAAGACGCCCGCCCCTATGCCATTGAGTTGCTGGGTCACGAAGATCCCGGTGTACGGCGTGAGGCGGTAGGTGTATTAGGTTATCTGCAGGAAGAAGAAACCCTGCCGCAACTCAAGGCAGTGGCAAAATCGGACGCTGATGCGGAAGTACGCCGCAGTGCCGTGGGGGCCTTAGTGTACGCCTCTCCGGAAAAGGTTGCCGATACATTGATTAGCGCAGTCTCCGATGAACACTGGCAGGTGCGGTGTGAAGCGATTCGCAGCCTGGGCCGGCTGAAAGTATGCGAGGCCAAAACGGCCCTGATTGCTGCCATAGAGGATAAGCGTTGGCAGGTACAGGAAAAGGCCGCAGAAGCCATTGGCATGGTGGGGGCCATCGAAGGTATTCCGGCGCTGGGAAGCTGCATCGACAACCCCATCAGCAATTTGCGCAAAACCGCCGTGGCGGCGCTGGGGGAGCTGGCCCATGAAGACGGACTGCCCTTTATTCGCCGAGCCCTGGACGACAACGATCCTGACGTGCGCAAACTGGCACGCTGGGCGCTGGAACGCACCGGGGCCTGAGCCGGAGCACTGCCTGAATAAAAGCTGAAAGCAATACGTGCCATAGGAGAACCCCATGACCTTTGTGGTAACCGAACAATGTATCCGCTGCAAGTACACCGACTGCGTGGAAGTCTGCCCCGTCGACTGTTTTCATGAGGGCCCGAATTTCCTGGTGATCGATCCCGAAGAGTGTATCGATTGTGCACTGTGCGTGCCTGAATGTCCGGTGGAAGCCATCTTTGATGAATCCGACCTGCCTCCGGACATGGAAGAATACATTGAACTGAACGCAAAACTGGCACAGGACTGGCCTGTCATCGACAGCAAATGCCCCCCGCTACCGGAAGCAGAAGAGTGGGCGGATCTACCCAACAAACGTGATCAACTGATTGAGCATCTATGACGGATAATAGCCTTCACCCCATTGACATAACATTGCATAAGGCCAGTGCCGAGCTGGACATCAGCTGGGCCGATGGCAGTGCCACACGGTTGTCTGGAGCAATGCTGCGCCAATTCTGTGCCTGCTCCGGCTGCCGGGCCCGCAACCTTATTGGTACACGCCTGATCACTGACAACACGGCTATCGCCGATGTGCAAATGGCCGGCATTGCCGGCCTGCAAATCATCTTCGGTGACGGTCATGATCGCGGCGTGTTTCCCTGGGCTTATCTGCGTGCCATCGAAGCAGGCAGAGCCCTTCAACACCTGGATTCCTGATCAAGTGCTGCGATGATAAAACATCAACTTGGCGATGCCCGCAGTCTGACATTAGCCCTTCTGCCCGGCATCCTGTTCTGCCTGGTTGTCGTCTTTGCGGCTCATCATATCAGCGAGCACTATGGCAGCCCTTTGATACTGACCACTGTACTGCTGGGCATGGCCTTCAACAACATCATCAAACACCACGACTTCAAACCCGGCCTGGACTGCACCGCCACCACTATCCTCAGAGTGGGTGTGGCCCTGCTGGGCATACGCATCACCTTTGAGCAAATCGGCAGCCTGGGTACGTTGCCTTTGCTGCTGGTAATGGCGGCGGTGGCAGGCACATTGTTGTTCAGCCTGAGTGTGGGTAAATTACTGAAGGTGGATACGCCCATGTCATTGCTGGCAGGCATTGCCGTTGCGATTTGTGGGGTATCAGCGGCCATGGCACTGCTTGCGATTCTACCCGCCAGACGACTGGCCACATCTCAGGTTGCCTGCACCTTAATGGGGGTCACCTGCATCAGCACCCTGGCCATGATTCTGTACCCCGCCTTTATCACCAAACTGGGCATGCCAGCAGACGCCATGGGCTTATTCCTGGGCACCACCATTCACGATGTCGCCCAGGCCATTGGCGCCGGCGAGATGATTTCACCGGCGGTTTCGGAGGCTGCCATCTACACCAAAATGCTGCGGGTATCACTACTGGTTCCAGTGTTAATGCTGGTGAGTTTCGTCATCAATAAAGACAGCGCAAGCGGTACCTCCCTGCTGCAACGTTGCCCACTGTTTCTGCTTGCGTTCGTGGTCATTCTGTTGGCGAACAATCTCTTTACCCTGCCCCCCACGCTCACCTCCGGCATGGGATCGCTATCGCAGTTTTGCCTGCTGATGGCCATGGCTGCACTGGGTACCCGCACCAACCTGCTGGATCTGCTGACCATCGACAAGAAACCACTCACGCTGGTGCTTCTGAATACCCTGTTCATCGCAGCACTGTCTTTTCTGATCATCACTCAGTCTTGATATGGCGCGCCCTTTGACCCGGGGTCACCTGCTGTAGTTTTTCAGAGCGGCCCCGGTACACACTTGTACTAGTTGTTCTAAACAGAAGCATCAACACGGCCCCCATAGCGTGCACGATAAAAATAAGATTGCCTTTTTTTAACGCTACCACTTGCAGTAACAAAACAGTCATCTGTTCTTCATTTTTCAGACAACCCACCCTGCGGCCAGCGTTACGCATTTTTATCTTTAGCATTCAGAGAGTTAAGGGCTTGCGCCCTACTACAGCCAAAGCGGTGGCACTGATTTCGCATTGTATTAGGTGCTTGATATCACAGGTTAATACAACTTTAGAGACCGCATCACCAACACACAGACACCATTTTGAGTACGTTTTACATTCAGGAGTTATGAAATGAGAACTGAAAAAGTTTCGTCATTGGGGCTTCTTTGCGCCTACGTTTTATGTCCAACCGCACAGGCAGACGATTTTCAAGCCGCACTTCAGAACGGCACCGTAAATGGCAACATCAGAGCTTATTACAATACCCGGGACTATGAAGCTGAGGGTGCCACGGACGAATCTGCATTTGCATTGGGTGGCGCATTGCGCGCCGAAAGTGCCCAATGGTACAGCCTGAAATTTGGATTGGGATACTATACGGCACAGGATCTGGGTACCAACGACGATGACCCGGCCAAGGTCAATAAGCGTCTTGGCAGCGAACTGGAGGTATTGGGTGAAGCTTACATCACCACCACCATGCTGGATTCAACCTTTACCGTTGGCCGCCAGAAAATCAACACGCCCTTTGCCAACGCCGGTGATGCGTTCATTATCCCCTTTACCTTTGAGGCCGCCAGCCTGTCCAACCAATCTCTGGACAACATCACCTTCGAACTGACGCACATCAACACAATCAAAAATCGTAACAGCGCCGATTTTGTGGATGTGGGGCGTTGGTCTACCGGCCGCTACGGGGTTGATCCGGCATCCACCGCCGGCACCACGGCAGCAGGAGTCAAATTTGCCCAGAATGAACTCAATCTTGCCCTGTGGTACTACAATTACAGCGATTTATTCACAACTCTGTATGGCCACGCTGACTATACGTTTGCCAGTTCAGGATCGATTACCCCCTTTATCGCCGCCCAGTACGTAACCCAATCCGACACCGGGGATGAGCTACTGGGCACAGTAAGCTCGGATCTGTACGGCATTCAGGGCGGCATCAAGTTCGGCAGCTCCAAACTGACCCTGGCTTACAATTCAGTATCAGAAGATGAAGACAGTTTTAACAACGGCGCCTTTCTCACGCCCTACTCCTTTTCCACCAGCCCCATCTTCACCAACAACATGCTAACCACCCTGGAAAACGTGGACGCAGGCGAAGCCAGCAAGCTCACCTTTAACCATCAGTGGAATGCCCTGGCCTTCAAGGCGAGCTATGCCGTGTTCGACTACGAACAAGCCGTTGACCGTAACGCCACCGACCTGGATATCACCTACAAGCTGGACCAATGGCAACCGGGATTGACGGTGCGCTGGCGCCTGGAAGTGGTGGACGGTGACGAGGATAATGTAGAACAGATGAACAATCGCTTTCAGTTGCAGCTGGTCTACTAAATCGTTTTTGTCGAAGCAGGAGGAAACATCATCTACCCTGTTCCTCCTGCTCCTTCCCGCCCCCAACGCCCACAACACCACAGGGCCAAGCCCCCCACATCCGCGCCGAAAGCAGCTATACTGCAGGTCAGGCAGGCCAATAACAGCGCAGCCAGCTAAACAAATGCTGTAACCGGACAGAGTTCATACTTTCATCACAGGGATTGTTGTTAGTATTGAGTTAACTTAAAGCCATTCACCAACGAATACACCGCTATGTCCATCGAACTCAAAGCAAAAGAAATGGAATTGGGCGAAAGCGCCGGCACCCACCTGCTGGAGACGCTGGAGGAATTTCAGACTGTCCTTGACGCCATGGTGCCTCAAGCCAAACGCCAGGTTAAAATCTTCACCCAAGAGCTGGAACACGGCTTCTATGACCGGGAGGCTTTTCTGGATCTGCTGTCACCACTGTTCAAGGAGCACCGCGGTTTCACAGTCAACATTATTCTGAAAGACCCCGACAAAGCAGCCAAACTGGGTCATCGCCTGGTGGAGTTGCAAAAACGCCTGCCCACCCGCTGCGAAATCCGCAGCCTGCCCCGCGAATACGAAGAGATCACCGACGAATACCTGATTGTTGATGATATGGGCATGGTGAAACGCTTTGCCCTGGGCAACATGCGAGGACACTGTGAATTTCGCTCGGTACCGGACGCAGTCAAATACGGGCGCCAGTTCAACGAGATCTGGGAGCGCAGCCAGCCCTGTACTGAGCTTAGGAGGCTGGCTCTGTGAATTCACGCACGATTCATCGTGTCGGCACCCTGCTGCTGATGCTGTTTACCATTGTTGCTGCCAACTACGCCCGGGCCCAGCAAACCACGGAGATCTACGAAACCTATCTGCCCGCCAACAAACTGGTACCCATTCTGGAACCCCTGCTGGGTCCGGACGATAAAGTCACCGCCTATCACAACAAGCTGTTTGTGAAGGCAAGCCCCGCCGTGCAGGATGAACTGCTTGCGGTGTTACAGGAGATCGACCGCCCACTTAAAAATATTCAGGTCTCACTGCGCTACGCGGATAACAGCCAGTTGGAGGCACAGAATCAGTCAGCACAAGGGCAAATAGTGGTCTACAAAGGGTCCAGCCGGGAGTCTGGTGTCGACGTGCAGGTAGTGAACAAAAACCGCTTCAGCACCCATGTGGACAGTGCCGATCATCAGATCCGGGTTTTGGAAGGTGAACAGGGTGTGCTGGAGGTGGGCAAGGATGTACCGGTTGACCAGTTTGTGTTTCTGGGGCCCTTGCAAACGGGCACTGTGAAAGAATACCGCTCTGTCAGCAACCAATTGTACGTGGTACCCAAGCTGGTGAAAGACCGGGTCCGCATCGAGGTCTACACCAGCAATCAACGCATGAAGCGCAACAGCGACAATCAAATCCAGAAAATGGACGCCCAGACCATCGTGGTGGTTGAGCCCGGAATCTGGACCCCGTTGGCAGGTACAACCCGTTCCACCCAAGATGCCTCCAACGCCGTTTCCTACTCTACCCGTCGCACCGGATCAGGGGAAAAATCCCTGCAAATTCGGGCAGATATAGTCGATTAAACCGACCCATTTAGGAGGTCAATAATCACTATCACCATGACTTATTGGTCATCGGGGAAACTATTTGACACACTTCCGTCTAAACTGCATTATCCCAGCCCTTTGCAAAATACGCTTTACATAACCAAGCCCCTGTTTTTACTGGCAGAGGTGGACACTTGGAGGCAACTACGATGACAGCACGCACCAAAATCGGTGGTCTAGAAATCGCTACCCAATTGCACGATCTGGTAGCCAATGAAATCGCACCGGGCACCGGTGTCGAACCGGCACATTTTTGGGCGGAACTGGAAAAAATTGTCGCGGAACTGGCCCCCAAGAACAAAGCTCTGCTGGCCAAGCGTGATGATATCCAGGCCAAAATTGATGCCTGGCACCAGGCGCGCGCCGGCCAGGCCATCGACATGGCAGAATACAAAGCCTTTCTGACCGAACTGGAATATCTGCTGCCCGAAGGCGATGACTTTGAGGTTGCCACCTCCAATGTCGATCCCGAAATTGCCACCATCGCCGGCCCCCAACTGGTGGTGCCTGTGATGAACGCCCGATACGCACTGAACGCGGCCAACGCGCGCTGGGGCAGCCTGTATGATGCGCTGTACGGTACCAATGTGATCTCCGAAGAAGGTGGAGCGGAAAAGGGTAAAGGCTATAACCCAGTGCGCGGCAACAAGGTTATCGCTTACGCCCGTGCGTTCCTCAACGAGGCGGCCCCCCTGGCCAGCGGTCAGCACGAAGATGCCACCGCCTACTTTGTAAAGGGCGGTCAACTGGTTGTAGCACTTAAGGACGGCTCTGAGACCGGCCTGGCCCAGGCGGAGAAATTTGTCGGCTATAAAGGTGCCGAGATCGAGCCTTCCTCGATCCTGCTGTGCAACAACAATCTGCATATTGAAATCCAGATTGACAAAAACGGTGCCATCGGCAAAGACGATGCCGCCGGTGTCAACGACCTGTGCCTGGAATCCGCCATCACCACCATCCAGGATTGTGAAGACTCCGTGGCTGCAGTGGATGCGGAAGACAAGTGCGTGGTCTACCGCAACTGGTTGGGCCTGATGAAAGGTGACTTGTCCGAATCCTTCGACAAGGGCGGCAAGCAGCTGACCCGGGTGATGAATCCTGACCGAGAGTTTACCGCCAGCAATGGTGGCAAACTGGTGTTACCCGGCCGCTCTCTGTTGCTGGTCCGCAACGTGGGCCACCTGATGACCAACGAAGCCATCCTCTACAACGGCGAGGAAATCCCGGAAGGCATTCTGGATGCAATGGTGACCTCCTTGATTGCCATCCACGACCTGAAAGGCAATGGCCCATTCCGCAATTCACGGGAAGGCAGCGTCTATATTGTGAAACCCAAAATGCACGGCCCCGAGGAAGTGGCCTTTGCGGTGGAGCTGTTTGGTCGGGTGGAACAGGCACTGGGCCTGGCAGCCAACACACTGAAGATCGGCATTATGGATGAAGAACGCCGCACCACGATAAACCTGAAAGCCTGCATTCGTGAAGCCAAAGACCGGGTTATTTTCATCAACACCGGCTTCCTGGACCGCACCGGCGATGAAATCCATACCTCCATGGAAGCCGGCCCCATGATCAAGAAAACCGACATGAAAGCCCAGCCCTGGATCAATGCTTATGAAGACTGGAACGTTGACATCGGCCTGGAGTGTGGTCTGAAAGGCCGTGCCCAGATAGGTAAAGGTATGTGGGCCATGCCCGACGAGATGGCCGCCATGATGGACGCCAAGATTGGCCACCCCAAAGCCGGTGCAAGTTGTGCCTGGGTGCCCTCTCCAACCGCCGCCACTCTGCACGTAATGCACTATCACAAAGTCAGTGTGGCAGGCATGCAGGAAGAACTGAAGAACCGTGCGCGGGCCAACCTGGACGATATTCTGACCGTGCCGGTGATGACAGACTCATCTTCTCTGACCACCGAGGCGATCCAGAAAGAACTGGATAATAACGCCCAGGGCATACTGGGTTACATGGTGCGCTGGATTGATCAGGGTGTAGGTTGCTCCAAGGTACCGGACATCAACGACGTGGGCCTGATGGAAGATCGTGCCACCCTGCGGATTTCCAGTCAGCACGTTGCCAACTGGCTGCGTCACGGTATTTGCACCGAAGAACAGGTATTGGAAACCCTGCGCAGGATGGCGGCCGTTGTGGATCGCCAGAATGCCGGTGACCCCAGCTATCGTAATATGGCGCCAGACTTCAACGGTGTCGCATTTGAAGCAGCCTGTGAGCTGGTACTGGAAGGCTGCAAGCAGCCCAGTGGCTACACCGAGCCGGTTCTGCATCGCCGCCGCCGGGAAGCAAAAGCCAAATACGGCTGCTAATCGCTCCGCCTGAGCATCCGGAACTACACAAGCCCAGAAAAGTAAAAGCCCGGCTCTGTCCGGGCTTTTACTTTTTTGTAGCAGGCGGCTCCTGATTCGTGCAGGCATGATAGGTACAGGCATGGTTAAAAGGTGTTTGCTAACGTGGTTAGTTCTTTTACCCCTTGAATAATTGCACCATTTCTGGCCTTATATAAACGTCAGCCTTCTGTCTACTGTTGATTACGGACCCGGGTTACGCAACACAGGATCAAACTACCCACCAGTATTCTCTTTTGGCTCCATCACAACACTGCTACATAACAATAATTCAAGTAGTTTGAGAAGGGTATGCCCACGTTTCTGTCCGCCGTTTTGGATACCAGCTGTTTTGTACCGGCAGAGCACCGTGATCTGGTACCACGCCATCACTTGCTGGATGCGTTGCATCAGCATCGCCATACCAATATAAGAGCATTGCTGGCTCCAATCGGCAGTGGCAAAACCACACTGCTGCAACAGTACTATAGCCGTAACCCGAGCAACTGCGCCTGGCTCTCTTTAGCTGAAGAAGACACCAGTGCAAACGGATTTTTTCATCATTTGGTCAGCGCGGTTCAGCGGGTAATACCGGATTTTAACGGGCCTGTTTTGTGTCATGAATTTGGCGATGAGGAACAGGAACCCCATGTATTCCTGGATTTGTTTTTGCAGGCTCTGACCAGGCTGGACCACCCCATTACCATCATCGTTGACGATCTGCAGCTGATCTCCGGCTTGCCATGGTACCAGCGTTTCATTGAGTTGATGTTGAACGCCAGCAACGTACACTGGATGGTTGCGGCCAGTACCTACAGTGCCCTATTCAAGGATATCCAGGTTGACGCGGACTGCTACCTCATCACCCAGGATCAGTTGTATTTCAACGCCAAGGAACAACGGGTGTTCCTGAGTAAAAACGCCGCCCATCAAGCGTTCAATCAGATTATTTCCCAAGTCACCCACGGCTGGCCCGCGGGTGTCAAATTGGCGCAGCTATGCCTCACCAAAGCAACTGCATCCGGCGTCGACCTGAACCTGCCCACCCGGGCGTTGTTCGATCACCTGGTGGACACCCTGATCGATTATTATGACGAGCTTACCACGGGTTTTCTTACACAAACCGCTTTTCTGCACCGATTTAATACCGCGCTTTGCCAAAGCTATGTTCGCGCACCGGAACTGCCACGTTCACTGGATACGGTACTGAGCAGCCTGTTCCTGTTACAGGTTACTCCAGAGCATCCACTGTGTTACCAATACAATCCGCTCATTAAACAACGATTACTTCATCGCTTTCAGATGCTGCCGCATACGGAGCGCGAAAGACTGGTGTCAGGCGCCTGCACCTGGCTCACCGAAAACGGCTTCAACAACGATGGCATGATCACTGCTGCCCATCACCCACATCCGGCCATCCAGGATGAGTATTATCGAAAAAACCTGGTGCACTGGCTGCGTTCAGGCAATCTGGCAGCGTTAAACCAAAACCAAACATCCCATAGTAAGCCCAGCCTGAAGACATTGCCCCAGGCAAAACTGGCCTGGTGCTGGCTAATGAATATGTCAGGGCGGTTGTTGCAATCAGACGCTATTTTACAAGAGCTTCTGCAGGACAAACCCATTGCTCAGGTTTTACAGCAACCACAGAACGGTGCAGAGGCAAACTGCGCAGTGGCCTACGGCGCCATTCGTTCACAACAATGCCGGCTGGATGATGATTTGGTGGAAAATCTTAAACAACTTACTAAACACAACGCGGTGTACACCTCACTCAGAGCAACGCTGAACAGCCTGTTGGCGGATATTGAGCTGCAGCGTCTTCATAGCCAGGAGGCGGAGGCCTATATTGCAGGAGCCTGCGCTATCTCCGATGAGCTGGGCTACGAATATAATTTTTGTATGGCTCGGCAAATTGCCATCCGCCTGCACTTTTTCAATAACGATCCTGCCCACGCACTGGCAGAAGCTCAGCAGGTACTATCCAGGCACTGGCGGTATCCGAATGCCGTCGGTGTATCGCTTCTGCGCGTGACACTTGCCCATCTGCTGTATCGGGCTGATACCAGGGGAGCAGGTTATGAACTGGGTCTGGCACAGTGCAACATCAACCTGACCTGGATGCCTGCCGATACCCAGTTTATGGTGTACCAGATGATCATAAGGGAAATCATTCGCCAGGGTGATACCGCGCTTGCCAAAAGCCTGCTTGCCTTCTTGCACGGTATTGCCTGCAGCAATGGCGCCGAACGTTTCAATGCTCAGCTTCATCTGGAGCACTTTCGTCTGGCGGTCATGGTCAACGATGGCCGGATGAGCGAGGAACTCGCCACGCACAGCAACCTACTGGAACGGGTAAACCTGTGCCTGCGGGAAGACTGCCATTATGATTGGATCAGTCGTTTTAGCTGGCTTACGTGCGGCATTTATTACCATCGCAACAAGCACGACCTGGACCGCGCGCAGGAACTCAATCAACAGTTGTTATACCTGACCGTTCAAAACGGGTTTCCCGTCCATTTTTTAACGCTATCCGTCATGGGTATATGGCTGGAATTCAGCGCAGGAAATCATACCGCAGCCTACATCAAACTCAATGAACTGCTGCATAAAACCAGCCCCGATGAATTGCAATCCGGCCTGTTTGATGACATCCCCGGCTGCGACACACTGATTAATCGCGCCCTGGCAGAACAGCGTATTGAATTGCAGGCACACCGCTCGGCCCTGATCAAACTTGGCTTCGGCGAGGGCGGTGAACAGCCTTAGGAACTAAGGCTTTCCTCAGCCAGCAAGCGTTGCTCGTCATCCGCCATGCGTTCTGCTGTGTACATGACCAAACGACGCAACCATTGGTGCCCGGCGTTGGGATGCAGCAGCGGACTCCAGGCCATCTTCAGCTCGAACTCTGGAATATAGAAAGGAGGGTCCAGAATCACCAGTTTCGGATTCTCGGCCTGCATCCTGGCAATTTTGGTGGGCAGGGTTGCCACCAGGTCATTGTTCTGCGCCAACAGCCCCGGCATTTGATAATGGCGGGTAAATATCGTGATCTTACGTTTGCTGCCAATGCGCTGCAGTGCCTGATCGATCCACCCCAGGCCACCGGATTTTTCCGGATTCACACCAAAGCCAACCCCCATACCGGTTTTACTGACCCAGATGTGCTGCGCACTCAGATAGGATTTCAGGTTGAAGTTTTCCGCCACCGGATTCCTGCGATTCACCAGGCAGGAAAAACTGTCGGTCCATACTGTGTTCTGATGAAACGACTGCGGGATTTCATTGAAGCGATTGATGGCCATATCCACCCGCCCCTGCTCCATATCCTGATAGCTGACGTCGCTGGGGGTAAGAAAATCCAGAATGATATTGGGGGCCTCACTGCGGATATGCTTGATCAAGGCGGGAATCAGGGTGGCTTCAGCGTAATCGCTTACCATGATCCGAAAAACGCGTTTACTGGTTAACGGTTTGAATTCCTGCTTCGGTTCCAGCAGGTATTGGGTATCGGCCAGGATCTGGCGCACCCGGGGCTGTAGCTCAAGGGCCCGCTCAGTGGGCTTCATGCCTTCGCTGGAACGGATCAATAAGGGATCATTGAACAGATCTCTGAGGCGCTTTAAACCGTTGCTCATGGCAGGCTGAGTGATACCCAACTGCTCCGCCGCCCGAGTCACATTCAGTTCCCGCAGCAGCACATCCAGGTATACCAGAAGATTAAGATCCACCCGCCCAACATTCATTAATTAAATGCCTTCCAAAAGAGTATAATTCCGGTGAATTATAGGGCAGATTTAGGTGAAGAACCATAGACCCAATGCGATTGCGGCCACCATGCCCACAACATCGCACAGCAACCCCGCCCACAGGGCATAGCGAATACGGGTGATGCCCACCACCCCAAAATACACCGTCAATACATAGAAAGTGGTTTCGGTGGACCCCTGCATCACCGCCGCAATGCGCCCGGCCAGGGAATCCACGCCATGGGCGTTCATAACATCCAGCATCAGGGCACGGGCGCCACTGCCACTGAAGGGTTTCATGAGGGCCACGGGCAAGGCCTCGGCAAATCCGCTACCCATGCCCAGCCCCTCCAATCCCTCTGCCAGCAAGGCAACCAGATACTCCAGTGCGCCACAGGCACGGAACACCCCGATGGCCACCAGCATGGCCACCAGATAAGGAATCAGCTTAACTGCCGTCTCAAAGCCCTCTTTAGCGCCCTCAACGAACTGCTCATACACAGGCACCCGGCGCCACAGGCCATAACCGATGAACAAGGCGATTACCGCCAATAACAACCCGTTGGCCAGCAGCTGAGAGGCCGTGCCCAGCTCCCCCGCAGGCAGCAAACCCAGCCAGTAAACAAAGCCCCCCATCAGCACCGCCCCTGCACCCAGATAAGCCAGCACCACAACATCGAAAGGGATTTTTTGAATCAGCATCACGGCCAACAACCCGGTCAACGTCGACAGGCTGGTGGCCAACAAAATGGGAATGAATACCTCGGTGGGGTCTGCGGCGCCCAGTTGGGCGCGATACATAAAGATGGTCACCGGCAACAACGTAACCGATGAAGTGTTCAGTACCAGAAACAGTATCTGGGCATTACTGGCCGTGTGTTTAACCGGATTCAGAGACTGCAGCGCCTGCATGGCCTTCAAACCCAAGGGCGTGGCTGCATTATCCAGGCCCAGCATATTGGCCGCCAGATTCATGGTGACAGCCCCCTGTGCCACGTGGCCGTGGGGCACCTCCGGCATGATGCGACTGAACAAGGGCGCCAGCAACCGGCTCAGCACACTGATCAGCCCGGCCTGCTCGGCAATACGAAACAACCCCGACCACAAGGCCAGCAAGCCGATTAGCCCGATGGCGATTTCCACCGACAATTTGGCCATATCGAAGGTGGATTGAACAACCGCCTGAAATACCGCGTCGTCCCCACCCAAAAAGCGCAGCATTGCAACGGCAAAGCCCACCAGGAAGAAGCCACCCCAAAGATAATTCAGCAACGGTACCAGGCCTTATAGATTAACGAGATTCACCATTTTTACCGCATCGCGGGCCGGTTTGCCATCCACCGTCTGCTCATCTGCAAATTCGTATACCGGGCGCTCAGCGCTGCGATCAATTTGCAGATTCTGAAAATCAAACAGAGAGGTATCTGCCATTTGCGACAGCTTGATATTCTGCATGGAGTTGAAGATATGCTCGATACGGCCGGGTTGCTGCCGATCCCACTCCTGCAACATGAGCTTGATGTTCTGACGCTGCAGGTTCTCTTGTGAACCGCACAGATTACAGGGAATGATGGGAAACGCCTTAACGTTTGCAAAGGCTACAATGTCTTTTTCACGGCAGTATGCCAGCGGTCGAATCACAATGTTGCGTTGGTCGTCGGATAATAACTTGGGCGGCATTGCGGACAGCCTGGAACCGTAGAACATATTCAGGAACAGGGTCTCCACCATGTCATCACGATGATGGCCCAGGGCAATCTTGGTGGCCTTGATGTCCTCGGCGAAGGAATACAGCGTGCCCCGCCGCAAGCGCGAGCACAGACCACAGGTGGTGGCCCCTTCCGGTATTTTCTGTTTGACCACCGAGTAGGTATCGCGGTTGATAATGTAGTATTCGATACCCAGTTGATCCAGGTAGTCCGGCAACACATGCTCCGGGAACCCGGGCTGCTTCTGGTCCATGTTGACCGCCACCAGCTCAAAGTCAATCGGCGCACTCTTTTGCAGGCTCATGAGAATGTCCAGCATGGTAAAGGAGTCCTTACCACCGGACAGGCAGACCATGACACGATCCCCTGCTTCGATCATGTTGTAGTCTGCAATGGCCTTACCCACTTCACGCCGTAGTTTCTTTTGCAGTTTATTGAACTGGGTTTTCTGCTTTTTGGCCTGTTCCGGACTGAGGGCGGTTTCACTGGCGGACATTTGAATTCCCGATATGACAATGTGACGGGCTTTTTACCCGATTCCGGGCAGCATGTAAACTGACCGAACTGAATGGATTCACCAAGGTTGGTGGACTGCCTGATAAGTTAATCCACTTAGTTGTACCATTGTACCAACTTGGCTATTATTCGACTCAATCAGTTTCGGAAACATTCATTATTTTCGCAACTGAAACAATAATTACACAATAAAAAGATAAAAAACGCACTACTCAAGGTTGGACTCAGCCTCCATCCTGCAACGGGTAGTCATTGTCATAACAAGGATGATTGGGGAAGCCCATGAGCACTATTGATCGTCGCAAGTTTCTTTCTTTTCTGGCCGCCGGTGTTGCCACTCCGTATGTTGTCACCTTTACCAGCGGCGATGCCAAAGCCGGACTGGTCGCGCCGGATGCACCGTTTGAGCTGGATTCACAACGGGTTTTCAGCCTCTCCGTGTCGTCCGGAGACCCAACCCCCACAGGTGTAGTGTTGTGGACCCGAATCGACCCCAGCGCCTGGCGCGCGGGACAGGCGCTGATTGTTCAGGTGGCCCGTGATGCCGACTTTCTGCAATTGGAGTTTGAAAGCATCGTGGAATCCCAGAATATCCGCCCGGAACGGGATTACTGTGTGTCCGTTGATGTGGATGGTTATCTGCAACCCAACATACGCTACTACTATCGCTTTATTTACGACAACACCCTGAGCCGCACCGGACGCTGTCGCACCGCCCCACCCTATGGTGCGGCACTGGATCACCTGAAGCTGGGCCTGCTCACCTGCCAGGATTACACCAATGGCTACTATGGCGCCCTGGCCCAGATCGCCAACGATGACAGCATCGACTTTGTCATTCACCTGGGTGACTTCATCTACGAAACTGCCGGTGATCCCCGCTTTCAGAGCCTGCCGTTTGAAGATCGGTTGATTGTGCTGCCCAGCGATGGCCTGGTTGCCCTGGATCTGGATGACTATCGCCACCTGTACAGAACCTATCGTTCCGACCCGTTCCTGCAGCAGGCCATGGAGCAACACACCTTTATCGTCACACGGGATGATCATGAGACCGCCAACGACGCTTATTGGGATTATGAACGGGATACACTGGGCGCCCCGGATCACCCGTTCACACTGGAACCGGAATTCAACAATGATCCCGCTCGCCTGAATCAACTGATGCTGGATTCACAGCAAGCCTGGTTGGAATACATTCCGGCACGGGTGCAAGTTGACTGGAGTTCCACCGACCCCCATCGCTTTTTAAAATACTACCGCCGGGTACAGCTGGGTGATCTGGTGGACCTGTTCATGCTGGACGGCCGCAGCTACCGCACCCCTCACCCCTGCGGTGAAGACGATTTTTTCCAGCGCTATGTCCCCTACGGTTGCAGCAACTGGAAAAGCGATCAGCAAAGCCTGCTGGGCGCCGATCAGCGGGACTGGCTCTTGAATGGTATCATCGGTTCCTCTGCCCGTTGGAAACTGCTGGGCAACCAAACCTACATGGGGTGCCTGGGCGTTCAACTGTCCAACGGAAAAATGCCGATCAATGTCGATGCCTGGGATGGGTTTGACTACGAGCGCAACCTCATCAATAACGAGGTCGCCCTGAATCAGGTGGAAAACTTCGTGGTGGTGACCGGTGATTTACACACCTATATCGCGTCCCATATCAAAAAAGATTACGACAGCCGCTCCATCTTTAACTTCGATAATTTTATTGGCGTGGAATTTATGACTCCGGCGGTGACCTCTGCCGGTTTGTTCGATATGGTGGGTGCCAGTACACCACAGGGCGAGCAGCAATTGCTGGCGCAGGCGGTAACCAATACGGCAGTGCGCCTGACCAATCCACACATCCGCTATTTCAACACCACCCAAAACGGTTACTCCACCATTGAGTTCAAACACAAACACTGCGATTGGAAAGCGTATATCGTGGATAAGAATGTGAACGACGGCGAACAATCAGTGAAGCTGATTCGGCATTACCGCAAGTACACCACCTTCCCCTGGCTGATTACCCAGGCAGCACTGATCTACTGAAACCCACAGGGCCGCTGAATTGCCCCGAAAACACTACGGGGCAAAGCGGTATAACGCTACTTCAACTCACTGGATGATTTACCCAGCACATTACGGGCAATAATCAGCTGCTGAATCTGCTGTGTGCCTTCAAAGATATCCAGAATCTTGGAATCCCGGGCAAATTTCTCCAGCAATTGTTCCTCGCCGTATCCCAGTGACCCGCAGAGCTCCACACACTTGAGTGTAATACGGTTGCCAACCCGGCCGGCTTTCGCCTTGCACATAGATGCCAGCTTGGAATTGGGCTGTTTGTTGTCTGCCATCCAGGCTGCTTTCAGAATCAACAAACGAGTAGCCTCCAGCTCCGCTTCCATGCGATAGATTTCCGCCTGCAATGCGCTGCTGTTGTTGAGGCCACGATCGTAGGCAAACCTGATCCCCTCTTTCTCCAATAACGCTTTGGTCACTTCCAGAGCCGCCCGCGCCACACCATAAGCCATGGCGCCCACCGGCGGCCGGGTGTTGTCAAAGGTCTGCATAACACCACCAAAGGCCTTTTTACGGGCTTCTGCGGTATCAGCAATGTCAGGGGAACCCAATATATTTTCCTTGGGAATTCGGCAGTCGGTAAACACAATGGCCGCTGTATCCGATACCCGCAACCCCATCTTGTCTTCACAGCGCACCACCTGCATGCCGGGTGTGCCCTGTTCCACCACAAAAGACTTTATGGCAGCCTTACCTTTGGTTTTATCCAATGTGGCCCACACCACCACCGCATCACCACGGCTGGCTGAGGTTGCAAAAATCTTCTCGCCGTTCAGCACCCACTGATCTCCATCCAGTACCGCACTGGTTTGCACCGCCGCCGAATCAGAGCCGCAGCCAGGTTCGGTGATGGCCATGGCGCAATGCAGCTTGCCGAATTTTTCCTTCTGCTGCGACGTGCCCACCGCCTGTATTGCGGCGTTACCCAGGCCCAGGCCGGGAATGGACAGCATCAGGCCGATACAGCCCCAGCTCATTTCGCCCGTGGCCAACACCTGCATCATGTTGGCCCCATTTTTGATGTGATCACCGCCACCGGCTTTAGACCCATCGTCGGCAGACGACATGCCCATGCTTTTCAGCATCTGGCCCACCGGTATCAATTCCTCCGGTGTATCACAGTGTTCAATCTTGTCGTACTTGCGGGCAATGGGGCGGAACACGCTATTGGCCAGTTGATGACTCATCTGCTGTGCCATTTGCAGCTTCTGGGGTAGTTCTAGATTAATCATATTTATTCTCTCAATTCTGATGCCGGACGGACTGCCTTAAATACACGCTGCGCCTTGCAGCAAAGCGGCCGCGCGCAGGTTGCGATACCAGAGTTCCACGGGATGTTCGCGAATAAACCCATGGCCTCCCAACAGCTGTACCCCATTGGTACCGATCTCCATGGCTTTTTCCGCACAAAAAGCGCGGCACCAATAGGCGTTCTCATGAAAATCCAGGCCCTGCTCGGCACGGGAGGCAGCCCGATACACCATCAAACGCATGGCTTCCAGTTCCGTGGCCATGTCCGCCACCATGAAGGCCACCGATTGCCGATGGGATATGGGCTCGCCAAATGCCGTGCGCTCATTCACATAGGGCACCACGTAATCCAGCACCGCCTGACAACACCCCACCGTCACTGCCGCCAGCCCGATACTGGACAAATCCAGTAACCGGTTGAGGTCCACATTGATGCGCGCCGATGGCGGTACCACCACATCCTCCAACGCAACCCGATTCAAACTCAATGGCCGCAGCCCCATAAACGATTCCCGGGTGATGCTGACACCCTCGGCATCCCGCTCCACCACAAAACCGGCATGGCTGCCCTCGCCTTCAACAGACGCCAGCACCAGAATAAAACGGGCCTGGTCCGCCAGCGGCACCAGATTCTTCACACCGTTGATGCGATACCCATCGGCAACGGGTTGGGCCAGGGTCTGCAACTCACTGGCCTCAAAGGTGGCACGGGGCTCCATCAGGGCTATGGTAGCCGTCTCAGGCTGTTCGGATGCCATGGGGGTGAGATACGTCTCTTGCTGCGCCTGCGTGCCAAAGTCCAGCACTGCATTGACAAAACTCAGCGGGGTAAGCGCGCCAATGGCGAGCCCCATATCCCCTTCCCCCAGATCTTCCGCGTTGAGCATGTTGGCAATGGGAGAGCGCTGCATACCGGCACCACCCAATGCCTCCGGTATCGGCATCAGGCAAAGCCCCAGTTCATTGGCCTGCTTATAGAAGCCCGCCGGCGCCTGGGCCGCTTCGTCGGCCTGACGCATAACAGGCTTGATATGGGATGCCACGAACCGGCGCAAGGATTCGCGAGTAATGCGCTGCTCTTCGGTTAAGGTCAAATCGAAGCAGGCAGGAGGTTGATCGGACATGTTGGTTCCCTCTGAGTCATAGGTGAATACCCGCGCTTTTTAATTGGTTTGATTAAACGCTTGTTTTAATCCTATGGCAGAGGTAAATCATCCAACAATGATCAAAAGTGACAAACCCAGGTCAATTCGCGTACTGGCTATCCATCTCAATACAGCAGGCTTAAGCGATTGAGCATGGCATCATGGGTTTTCCAGTCCGGCATGGCCTGGTCCATGAGCCGGTAGAAATGTCGACTGTGGTTGAATTCCAACAGGTGGCAAAGCTCATGGACAATCACCACGTCCACACAATTGAGGGGATAACGCGCCAGGTGGGTGTTGATGATGATCTTGCCGTTGCTGCGGCAGGTGCCCCAACGCCGTTTCATGGCTCGAATGTGCAGGGTCGATACAGGTAAATTCAGCTGCCTCATATGCCCCTGCCAATGGTCATGGCGTTCGGTGAACAGCGCCAGAGCCTGCTGGCGGAACCAGCCCTGAACCCGGCGTTCAATCAACTCGACGGAATCATCGGCCTGACCCGGCAACACAATATCCACACCATCCCCGTCCAGATGATGAATGATCTGCTGCTCACCCAGGAAATAAACGGGTTCACCCCAGCGATAGGTTGGCTCAAATCGCTGTGGGCGGCGGGCAATACTCTGCAGCTGCTTTTCAATCCAGTTGCGTTTTAATGCCACGAAGTCATCAGCTTCCTTACGGGACACAAAGTGCGGTACCCGCACTTCCACACCCTGCTCCGCACTCACGTATATCCCTATGGTTTTGCGCCGTGCGTACTTCACGCGGTAGGTCCATTGGGATGGAGTGTCACCTTGCGCACTCTTCTGATCAAATTTCATTCTAATCTCGTTATGAATGCCAAAAAAACGTCATTTTGCTGGCCAAAAATTAATTCGAACATAACCTGTTGATAAGAAATATCTTATTGTTTTTCAATTAGTTACATCGATGCCAACGGTAAAAATTGTTCTAACCTGAAATCAGGGAAGTTCAATATCCACCAGGAAGCAGGCCCATGCCCATCCTCAAACCGCTGCCCAAATTACTGAATGCAATCATCATTGCATCCGGCTTGTTGTTGGCGTCTACCGGCGCGCAAGCCTACTACGATGTACAACCGCTCTCAGCCTACGAGCTGGAATTCAATACCGGGGTCGGCAATGCCCGGGGCACTCTGTCCTGGAACATATCCGGCGGCGAAAACGGCCCCAACATCCTCTCGGAACTCACATACCGGGACGTCAATTTCCGCCAGTTTACCATGTCCTCCACCCTGAAAATGAAGCGGGGCTGGCTGGCAAACCATGACCTGATGGTAAGCTTCAGTACGGGAACCGCCAATGAAGGTACCGTACAGGATTCCGACTACGATGGTGACAACCGTACCCAGGAATACAGCCGCAGTCTGTCTTCTGCCGTGGATTCCAAAATGCAGGATATCAACCTGGGCCTGGCACGACGCATTCGCCTGGATTCCTATCAAACATTGAGGCCGATGCTGGGTTACACCCACAAAACCCAGAACATGCTCATGACCGAGGGCGTGCAGACCATCAACACCGACAACCCAACGGCCATCGGCCCATTCCGGGGCACCTTGAAAAGCACCTATGATACACAATGGGACAGCCTCTGGTTGGGCCTGGGTTGGAATCTGGAGACACGGCACCATCAGCTGGGATTAAGCGCCCGCTATGAATGGTTGAATTACGCTGCGGTAGCTGACTGGAACCTACGCAGTGATTTTTCGCACCCCAAAAGTTTTGAACAGTCGGCCACCGGGAACGGATTTGGTTTGAACCTGGATTACGCGTTCAAATTCAACCAGACGCTTTCCCTGTGGATAAACTGGCAGCAGAGAAGCTGGAATACCGACCCAGGTCAAGACACTGTCTATTTCGCCGATGGGTCACGTGGTACAACCCAATTGAATGAGGTAAGCTGGAAGGAATCTGGCATCGCGACGGGCATGATTCTACACTTTTAGAGCCATGGATGAACACAAACCAATAAACATCGTATTACGATACAGCCTGATTTTCATTGGCTGGGCATCGGTGGTACTGGGTGTGGTGGGTATTTTCCTGCCCTTACTCCCCACCACCCCTTTCCTGCTGTTGGCCGCAAGCTGTTTTGCCAAGAGTTCCAAGCGGTTTCACGATTGGCTGTTGAATCAACCGCAGTTGGGGCCTTATCTGCACCTGTATCTGGACGGCAAGGGCATTCCGGTAAAAGCCAAGGTCTATATCCTTATCATGCTCTGGTGCACCATCTCAACGTCGGCGTACTTTTTTGTTAATCCCATTCCGCTGAAGTTTTTGCTGCTGGGCATTGCCGCGGCTGTATCCATCCACATTATTCGCATGCCGACCCTGGAACTCCCGAACAAGGCCGGCGCCCTCGACAATCAATGCTAACCTGCTTTGCTGCCGCCCATACATTGGGGCGAAGCCGGGCTCACCGCTCCGCTACGGTTCCATTCATCCGCCGTGTAGGTGTGTATTGCCAGTGCATGCACGGGGCCTGCCACTTCCTCAGCCAAGGCCTTATAGATCATCTGATGCCGGGCCACGGAACGCTTGCCTGAGAACTGATCGGACACCACCACCACTTTAAAGTGGGTTTCGGAACCAGGCGGTACACTGTGCATATGGCTTTCGTTTACCACATCCAGCAGCACGGGTTGAAAGGTTGTCGTCAATTTGGATTCAATGGCACTCTGAACCGGTCTGGATTCTTGCATCACGTCGCTCCTCCACATTTCTGCGCCATTATACCTGATCCGTTAAGCGCGTTGATAGCGGGAACGACGCATGCTGCTTTTACCTAACTTATATTCACTGGCTTTGACCGGTGCCGCAAAGAAGTGGCCTTGAGCGAAACTGCACCCCATTTTCTCAAGTTGCGCCAGGGTACCCTCATCCTCAACACCATGAATCACCAGTTTGATGTCCTGCTCCCGACATAACCGAATCAGCGCTACCACCGAGTCGTAATGAAATTTGTTTTCCAAGCGGGCTACAATCCGCTGATCAAGCTTTACCTCGGTCACCGGCAGGCTGCTCATGTAGCTGGGGTTGCTGTAGGCGGCGCCGAACTCATCAATGGTCAAACCAATCCCCATGGCACGAATCCGATTAAGGGATTCCCGGGTAATACTGGGGTCCTCAATGATGGCGGCTTCCTTGATTTCAAATGACAACATCTTTGACGGCATGTGATAGCGAGTCAGCAACATACCAACCTCTTCCAGAAAACGGTCTTCCCGCAAACATTTCGGAGACAGATTAACGGACAGCTTGATCGGGTTTTCCTCCGGATCCACCGCCGAAAGGTAAGAGCAAATGGCCTGTTCCATAACTTTCAACGTCAGCTCGGCAACAAAACCACCCACTTCCGCCAGATAAAAAATTTCGTTGGGACTGATTTTTTCGCCCGGGTCCGTATCCCAACGGGTCAACACTTCCACACCACAGGTAAGCTTGCTTTTGAGATCGTAAATGGGCTGAAAGTACAATGTAATGTGGTTTTCCTGAATCGCTTCCCGCAGTTGATTGATCATACTGATATTGCGCGGGTTGTACTGATCCACCGATTCCAACTCGTAGGATTTTTTAAGGTTCTTTGCAGTATCCACCTCCAATGCGCGCTTTGCATGTTGATACAACGCATCGTAGCTGGCGTCAAAATCGCTTAATCGGGCGACGCCAAATGACACGCCGGGCTGCAACCCCATACCCTGATAGGAAAAAGGCCGCTGCATTGAGGATTCCACCTCATCCACCGCAAAATTCACCGCCACGTCGTCCATGGAACGCAGCAAAAACGCAAAACGATTGGCTTCCAGCACCGCCATTGGCACGTACTGTCCATTGAATTCTTTTAACGGCACAACCCCTTGAATGCTACGCAAAACAATACTCAAGCGCTTGGTGGCACGGGTCAACAGTTCATTTCGCGCCGCATGACCCAGCTTGCTTTCCACCAGGCCCAAGTGGTGTAATTCCACAAACACCAGCGTCACTGCCTCTCCCGTTTCGGCAACCGCGTCCACCACTTTGCGGGACACCGCCTCCAATACTTCTTCGCCGGGAAATTCGCGCAAGGTATCGCGCAACACCTTTTTCTGGATCTGTTCCTCGGTATACTTCAACTCCAGCATGGTCTCCTGCTGTTGAGTCAACCCCTTGCGCTTTTGGAAACGTTCCTTCTGAATCTGGGAGGCGATTCCCAGGGACAACGTAATACCCAGTATGCCCAGCGCGAACTCTTTCATATGCCGGGTGACGTCATTAACCGGAATCAATCCCAGTTGGCCGAACTGATAAACCGAATAGCCCAAAACAAAGACCGACCAACCGGCGAGAAAATATCGGGTAGCCCGATCCGACACATCCAAGGAGGCGATCACCGATGGAATGAAAAACAATAACCCCGCCACTGCGAAGCCGGCAAAAAACAGGGTCAGGGGCACGAGCCCGGTCACCAGCGCCAAGCCCAACAGAATGGCCAGACCCAGTGAGATTTTCAGACAACGCTCCACGATGGGATGATTGACTGTTGTCTGCAAGAACGCCCGGGTAAACAGCACAGCGCCGGCAAGGGCAAAGCACTGCAGCAGAGCACCAAACCCAACCCATTTGAACAAGGCGTTATCCCCGCCGAACTGTGCCAGAAATCCTTCCGTGTGAGCGGTGATCAGCAAGCCACACACAAGAAAAAAAGACAGATACAGATACATGGACTCCCGCAGGGACACCATCACGAACAAGTTGTATACGATGAGTACCGCGAGGCCACCAAACAACAGCCCCCAACCCGGCAAGGTCTTGCGTTTGTGCAACTGGTAGGCTTTCTCTTGCCAGATCTTGGCGGTGAACGACATGGCACCACGAACATCCAGCCTGATATACAGCTCATGGGTATCATTGGCGGCCAATTCGAAGGGGTAAACCAGATAACGACCCTGCTCCGGTGCAATGGCCACAAAGGCCCCGGCATGTCTGGAACCGGCCTTTGCCAGGTACATGGCGGAGCCCTGCAGGTGGGGATTCTCCAACACCAGTACCCACCGGGAATGCATACCCATGACTCTTGAGCTTTCACGAATGCGCGCCCGCAACCAGAAAACCTGGTTGGTCATGGAGTTCAGGAAAGTCTGGGACTGCAGGGGTTCAAAAGCGTGGTCCGGTAGCGCCAATATTTCTTCCAATTTGGCGACACCGGTAGGGTCTGAGGTGATTTCCAGGTAGGTGGAAACATCCAGCTGTTTAGCACCAAAACTGTTCACCAGCACCGATAACTTGGATTCGGTGGAAACCAGCCTGGTTGATGCAAAAGTGGACGATTGGAACAACAACAGGCCAACCAGACAGAGTGCCTGGCACAGTGCTGTAAAACGGATATCAGTTAATGTCAGCAACGGAATCGACAAAACCAGACGCTCCTGCCACCGACGTGCGCAATCAAACCCTTCATACAGAATCTTGACCATTTAGTGTGACACTTGACCCGTTTGGATCCCCGGTGTCTTGACGCTGGCCAGATTCCTTGGCATCTAATATGCACATATAAAGCATGGAACGTGCACTCATGTCTTCTGGAATACAAAATAGACTTAGGTTAATGATTTGTCTATTAAATTGGGCCTTTAAAGTCCATAAAGAGGAACTGTTGCACATTTTTTGACCGATTACAGTAATTATCTATCAACTTATTGAAAACTAAAGTAAATCGATTACGTGCCGATAATGAATAGTAAGAACCCGATAATCGCAGTTGTTCTGTAACAGAGGCCTCTGAAATGCTGTTGATGCCAAGAATTCACCGCCGCACCATAGAGAGATTGAAATCCAATCGCTCCATTAAGGTGTATGCCAGTGAACGCAGCAAGGCCGTTGAACAGCATCAACGCCCTCAATTTATTGATCGCCGCGCTGTAAAAGAGCGCCGGCGGCAGAATATACCGGTAAAAACCGACCGCCGACGCCAGGATCGTCGCAATGCCCATCACAAACTGAGACCTGAAATCCGTTCTTTACTGGAGAACTCCGGCGACCACAATCCGGCCACCATTCAGCGTGGCGGCGTCTACATCGACGAAGATGTATGACCAACTATTGCAACAAATCATTGGTATTTGGGCCCCCAGATGCATAGAATTGTGCGTCTTAAAAAACAGGATGACAGGAGATCGAACCAATGAAACAACCTGTACGTGTCGTCGTTACTGGTGCAGCTGGTCAAATCAGCTACTCACTGCTTTTCCGCATCGCCGCTGGTGAGATGCTGGGCCTCGACCAACCCGTAATTCTTCAGATGCTCGAAATCACACCAGCCCTGGAGGCCCTGAAGGGCGTTGCCATGGAACTGGACGATTGTGCTTTCCCTTTGCTGCACGACATGGTTATCACTGACGATCCCAATGTAGCGTATAAAGATGCTGACTACGCATTGCTGGTTGGTGCCCGCCCCCGCGGCCCCGGCATGGAGCGTAAAGACCTGCTGGAAGCCAACGCCGCCATATTCTCGGTGCAGGGCAAGGCCATTAATGAACATGCCAGCCGGGACATCAAGGTTCTGGTTGTGGGCAACCCGGCCAATACCAATGCGCTGATTACCCAACGTAACGCACCGGACATCAACCCCCGTCAATTCACGGCCATGACCCGTTTGGATCACAACCGGGCCTTGACGCAACTGGCCCAGAAAACCGGTTCTTCCATCAACGACATCACCAAGATGACCATCTGGGGCAACCACTCTTCCACTCAATACCCTGACATTTCCAAAGCCCTGATCAGCGGTGAAGCGGCAGAGCCCAAGGTAGAACAGGACTGGTACCGCAATGAGTTTATTCCCGTTGTACAGCAACGGGGGGCAGCCATCATCAAGGCTCGCGGTGCATCCAGTGCCGCCTCGGCCGCCAACGCTGCCATCTTCCACATGCGGGACTGGGCGCTGGGCAGCGCTGAAAACGATTGGGTGAGCATGGGTGTTTACAGTGACGGCAGCTACGGCATTGCCGAAGGCCTGATCTACTCTTTCCCCTGTGTTTGCAAAAACGGTGACTGGGAAATCGTACAGGGACTGGAAATCAGTGATTTCAGTTCCGAAAAGATGAAGGCCACTGAAACGGAACTGAGCGAAGAACGGGACGCCGTAGCTCATCTGCTGCCTTAAGCAGACGATTTCAGCGCAGGCACAAAAAAACCGGCTTCAGGCCGGTTTTTTTGTGCCTGCGGATCTTCCAGTGTTATTCCGGCATACTCAACGCCTGCTCAGAAACAATGATGCCGTTGTTATCCGCATAAACGTATTCACCAGGATGAAAAGTCACCCCACCAAAGGTAATGGGAATGTTCAAATCCCCACGCCCCTGACGATTGCTCTTGATGGGAATGGTCCGCAGCGCCTGAACGCCCAACTGTGTTTTTCGGATTTCATCAACATCCCGAATACAGCCGTAAATAATCAAGCCGGCCCAATTGTTCTGAGCAGCCTTCTCCGCCAGCATATCCCCAAGCAAGGCGCAGCGCAGAGAGCCGCCCCCGTCAACAACCATCACTTTTCCTGCACCGGGATTTGCCACATGCTCCTTCACCAGGGAATTATCCTCGTGGCATTTCACAGTAACAATCTGGCCACCAAACGCTTCCCGTCCACCGTAATTGGTGAACAAAGGTTCAACTATCCGCACTATATCGGGATAAGCGTCACACAGATCAGGGGTAACTATGTTCACTTCGACACCTCACACTCACGACTTTATGTGGTTGCCAGTTTAACAATCTTGTCATGGCGATACACCCTGACTTTCGGCTTGTCACCCACATCATGCTGACTGTCCAAACAGTCATTGACCATGGCACGCGCCACCACCTCCGCGTCTATGGCCTTATAGTCTGACAAACCACCCATCAATAACGGGTTGAACAAGGGGGCGAGTTTTGCCGCGGCCAATTCACCCAGCCTTTGTTCCTGCCGATCGCCTAACAGCAAGGAAGGTTGAAATATGGATAACACCGGGTATTCCAATTCACGCAGATGGGATTCCAGCTCCCCCTTGATCCGGGAATAGAAAACAGGTGATCGCTCATAGGCGCCGATGGCCGACACCAATGAAAAGGTTTTGGCTGAATGGGCTCTGCCCAATTCGGCAGCGTCCAGGCAGTATTGATAATCCACCTGCCGGAACCGCGCCCGGCTGCCGGCCTGCTTAATGGTTGTACCGAGACAACAGATAATGGCATCCACTTCAAACAGCTCCGGGTATTCGTCAAGCCGATCGAAGTCCACCAGGACATTATGCAGAGACTGATCTCGCATACACAACGACCGCCGGGTTGGGGCAATCGTCTCCGTCACTTTCTTATTATTCAACAGGTAGGAAAGGCAATGATGCCCAATCAACCCCGTCGCCCCCAACAATAGAACTTTCATGGCTTTCCCTTAAACGAGCAATAGTCTCTAGGCCGTTTTCAGAGACGACGCCTGCTCAGCAGCATCGGGCCCCTTACCACCCAGCCATTGCCGCATTTTAGCATCCAGCTCTTCTATTTTGACAGGCTTGGATAGATAGTCGTCCATTCCACAGGCCAAACACTTCTGTTGTTCACCCTCTATGACGCTGGCGGTCATGGCAATAATGGGCAGTCGGCGCCCTCCTTCCATACCCTCCTCAGCCCCTTCTTTCTCGCGCCAGGCCCTGGTGGTCTCATAACCATCCAGCACCGGCATCTGACAATCCATCAATATCAGGTCGAACTCTTTTTCTTCCAGCATGCCCAAGGCTTCCTTACCATTGACAACACTGGTTACCAAATACCCCAACTTATTCAGCAATCCTTTGGCCACCATTTGGTTGACGGCGTTATCTTCCACCAGCAGCACCCGGCGCCCGATTATCTCCCCCATGCCACTGTCTGGCCGCTCCGTGGAATCGGCAGGTTGATCCAGATCAAAGCAAGCAATCAGTGCGCGACACAGTTTTTCCCGTGTGATGGGCTTGCTCAACCATTCCACACTGAGGGTTGAATCCAGCCCCATACGCATTACATCGGCACGTTGCGCCAACGAAGAAAGCACTATGACTTGAGGCTGCATCTTGATGTGATCGGATCGCTGAATGGCATCCACCAGCGTCAGGTCCATGGGTTGCAGTACCGGCATATTAAAAAACAACAGGTCATAGGGTCGGTGCATGGCCTCGGCTTCGCTGATAATACCCGTTACCGCTTCACTGGATGCAACAGACTCAACGATCATGTCCCAGGTGGATAGCTGATATAGCAATGCTTCCAGTACGCCACCCTCGGCACCGATGATCAACACACGCTTGTTCAGCAATTCTTTGTTGAGCGCCAACTTCTGCGCTTGCTGGGTGGACAACGGCATGCGTACGGTAAACCAGAATTCCGTTCCCCGTTTTTCATCCGTGGTAAACCCGATGTCCCCCTGCATGCACTCCACCAAACCTTTACTGATGGCCAGCCCCAGGCCAGTTCCCCCCTGGGTGAGATCCCGGGTGGTCAACTTCTTGGAGAAAGCATCAAACAGATTATCCTGAATGGCCGGATCGATGCCGCGCCCATTATCTCTTACCGAGATTCTCAGTTCCGCCAGACGTTCCTCCACTTTGGACATGGCAACATGAATCACAATGTCCGTGCCGTCACTGTATTTGATGGCATTGGAAACCAGGTTGTTTATCAATTGTGACAATCGACCCTGATCACCTTTCACCCGAACAGGAATATCCTCTTCAAAGGTACAACTCAATTCCATGCCTTTTTCATGGGCCCGCGGCCCCAATAGTTCCAGTGTCTGATCAACGCAACGCTTTACATGGAAAATATTCTCGTTCAACTGCACCTGGCCGGACGTTATCCTGGAAAAATCAACGATATCATCAATCAGGCTCAATAACCCTTCGCCGGATTGCACCGCCAAATTTTGCAATTCCCGCTGCTGAGAACTCAGTTCGGTATCATCCAATAATGCCAACATGCCCAAAACATTGTTCATGGGTGTTCTGATTTCATGGGTTATATTCGACAGGAATTCAGTTTTAAACTGACTGGCGCTGTTCGCTTCACTGGCAGCATGGGCCAGGTCCCTGGCCTGTATGTGCAGCTCATGATGAACTCGCACATTATCCCAATGGCGGATGAAGAGGATGCGGGATTGCCTGAGCAACATCACAAGCAAAACGAACATACCCACAGCAATGGTCAAACCATTGATATCAGCCAGCACCGAATAGGCCACGATGGCAGGCGCCAGATTACTGAACAGTTTCACTGCGTTGCGCTGATTATAGGGAGACCACTCCACATTGTTGATGGCAGATGAGCCCACCATATACAGCGACAACAAGAATCCGTTAACGGACAGCTTGTCCTGCAAAATAACCAGGGCACAGAATAAACCCATGCTCAGTGCAATGACTATTTGTAAGCCAATGAACATATTTCGCCATCGGGCAGGGCCAGCGCCGTAACTGGGGTCAAAACGTATACACAAGTAGAACGCAGGCGTGGAGAACAGCAATAACGCAGTACCCCACGACAAAGTCAGCTCGGGATAGCGCACATAGTATTCCCCAATGGAGGCAATAAAGAAAAAAATCAGTAAGTTGGCCGCCATAAAAAAGCGGCTGTGCAACGCCAGATTGTAATCAATCTTGCGCAGAATTTTACGATCCTTCAAAAGCTTTCTGTCTTGATCCATGTGATACAGTTCTTTGCCGGCTATGTTCTTATTCAGTATAGCCAGATCTCACTATAAGCCTGCGTTTTCCAACGTTTTTTTATCACCAAACGCTATTTTGATCAGTAATAATAGGTCAGTTTGACCTGAACGTAGTCGTCGCTTTCAATCACACTGATCTTACGACTGGTATCAGACAGTTTCTGAAACTGTTGCAGAACATTCAAGCCGTACTCAGGGTCAAACAAGATCCCGATTCCATCTTCCTCAATCAAGCCCAGCAGAAAATCCACAACCTGGTTGTACGTTACTGAGTCGTCACCAAACAATTGGGACTGCAGTAAATCAGAAATGATCTCAACATTTGTGTCATCAACAGGAGGTGTACCTCGCTCAAGCACTGTGACTGCCTGAATTTCAATCTTTAAATCCGAGTACAAGCGCCGCTCAAATTCAAAAGACAGCACCTTCTCTTCTGTATCCGGATCCCACAGAAATCCGCCCTGCATGGTGGTGTCAAATTCATCATTAAAGGAGAAGCGCCCTCCCACTCCAAAATCGTGTTCAAGATAACCGGGAGCCAGATCATCCCGCGAGTCTTTCATAAACTCGTTGATCAGAGTGAAATCAAGATCGGTGCCCATAATTCCGTAAAAACTGTATTCAACACCGGTTACTGCTGCCCAGTAATGTTCTCTTTCACTGCGAACACCGATGGCCTCAAACTTCACAGCCCAACCTTCATACAAATATTCAAGCTCCAGCCCCAATTGATCTTTATGATGATAATTGGGAATGAGCATTGGGTTATTCAAATCAAAATTAAAAGAATACCAGGGTTCACGGTCCACGCCGGAGAACAGTGATAAACCCATCTCTACATAATCGTTCAGGGGGCGTTGCCAACGGACGGCCCAGTCAATATCCCGTTGGCCTGCTTCCCTGGAATACTCCGGGTTATCGGTATCCACCGGAATCGGTGTGCGCAATCGGCCATCCGGCCCGGGAAAAGTTCGTTCGCGAAATCCCAGCAATAAATAGAAATCGAAGATGCCCCAGTCATGTACCAGCGACAGATTAACCATCGGCTGACCGAGTTTTTCATCGTCGCCATCCACCAGGTCATCCTGGTTGATTACATCCACCAGATTAATGAATTCCGTTTTACCCCAGAAAACCCGGCTGATTCCCGAGCGCAATTCCCAATCGTCCCCAACATGAATCCACAGCGCTTCCCTGATATCAAAGTGGGTACGATCGGAATCCTGATAGTCCAGCAAGAGATAGGGACGGAAAGTAAAGAGATCCAAACCGTCGTTCCATGAGGTGTAATACTCAGCACTCAGCCGCAATGCGACAGCGTGCTGAGATTGGCCAAATTCTCCGGGGTCCTTAAAGTAACGATACTCAAGGCCGGTCTCCGCGGTCCATTCGCCGCCCTCGAAAAAAGGTTCCAACACTGCGTTGGCATGGCTGCTGGCCATCAGGAAGGATGCCAGCAACACCCCCAGGAAAACATTCTTCATCAGGATACCACTCACCTGAACAAACAGTAATCAGGCGTCAAATAGAAAAATGCCGCGCTATGATGTTCCAGCGCGGCTTTTTCTTAACGAGCTCGTTTGAGGCTGTTTTTATTAAAATCGGATTCAGATAATCCTGTCTTAAAGGCAATATTGGTTTGCTTGAGCACCGTACTGCGGCCAGTCTGGTGATTGACCATGAGCAATTCACTTGGCCGCCAGAACTTACCTTCGTACTGCTTGAATCCATCCGTTGTCAACGTCTTGAGATGACTGTTTTTACGATCATAGAATTCTGACTTCAGTGTTCGATAGTGCTCCTTGTCAACCCAGGAAACAATACGGGTGTAGCCCGAGTTCTTATCCACTGGATAACTCTCGACGACAAAGCAGTCCTGCCCTTCATAGGTTTCGTCCCGTAAATATTTATAGGTGTAATCCTCGATAGACTGACCACCGATATCTTCAAAAGAAAACTCGCTGCCCATGAAGGGCCCGGACTTTTTGCTGGACGCAATCTTCTTAACCCGCTTCAGAGCCGGCAGATACAGCCACTGGTCATCGTCTCGATTCTTGTGTTGATGGGTCAACAACGCAGTTCCTTTTTGATCACGGGGTGACAAAAACACCATCAGGGACATGTCGCCTTCGTCCCCTTTGCCTTCCAGCGCTTTTACCGACATTTCCCTCTCACTGGTGGCTTCCTGTTTGTTTTTCAGGATCATCAGCATTTCTGCCTGATTATCAACGAAGCCTTCATCACGATCCTCGGCTTCCTTGTAAATTTTGTAACCTTTTTCTTCCGGTGTTTCTGCGTGTAGGGGGGCAGTTGCAAATATTGAACAAGCGATAAAAAATGCAATTAACTTATTGTTTTTAATGTTACTCATACATATTAATCCCTATCTGAAACGGTCAACCCGCATATTAACACAGTGTATCCTGTATACATCAACCAAAGGGACTATATTCAATTCCGCCGGCACGCTTTGCCGGTGTTTGTTAGCGGATGCATGCCTGCTACCAATAAACCAATTGAAGCACTCTGTATACGGCATACTGAGCCTGACCAATTCAAAGCCTGCAGGATAATTTCGAGTAGCGCACCTTGAGCTGATGCCTTTTTCGGTGCCAGTTATCCATTTGCCTGGCGCTGCCCCCAGCCCGTCTCAGGCGGGTGTATTGCTTGATTTGTTGTTCAATCTTTTTGCAGGATGCCTGCGAACCAGGCTTTGCCTCCACAGATACAAACGGTGACAACAACAATAGAAACAACAGCAGCCGAATCCCAAAAGGGCAGAATACCGGCCTGAGAAAACCAAGCACCGCCACGGCTTGCGGTTGCGTGATTTGCATAGAAGTCCGAGCCTCCATCTAACCTTCCCGCAAACGTCCGAGCAACCCAAGTTTCACCACTTTGGCCAAGGGTAAACGCCAAAGGTCAGCACATTGATCGTAGACACCACCGGCATCCATCACTTGCCTGCGCACATCGACTTCATCAGCGGAAATATAGAGCCCAACGGATAACGCCAACTCTTCGGGGGAAAGGGGAAACGGCTTGGTGCGCACCGATGGTATCTCATCAACGATCAACTCGATGGTAGTAAATCGACGTTGGCGCTGTACATCTTTTCGATAACGCACACACACCAAGCGGTCACCATAGTGTGCCGTGAGTTTTTTAGTACCACTGTCTCCAGGGCGAAGGGTTTTGATAACTTCCATAACTGCCTCTCCATGACAAGTCCATGGTAGATAGACAGTAACGTGGAAAGATTTTAAGAAGATATGGCGTCCCCTAGGGGACTCGAACCCCTGTTACCGCCGTGAAAGGGCGGTGTCCTAGGCCACTAGACGAAGGGGACGCAACGTGGTGAACTGCGTCAAAAATTGGTGGAGCTAGGCGGGATCGAACCGCCGACCTCTACAATGCCATTGTAGCGCTCTCCCAGCTGAGCTATAGCCCCGTACCGGTTAACCATCTGATTTTGAAGCTTATTTTGCCTCAACACAGAGAATCACCTGAAGAGGCTGCGAATTCTAAGGACGATCCGCAGACCTGTCAATACCTTTTCGGCGATTTTATAATTCCATGGCGCGGAATTCTTTTTCCCAGGCTTTGGCTTCTTTTTTACTGGGCCCCCCCAACACATCCAGAGCATGGCGTAATCGGGCCCGGGTCATATCGGAGCCCAGAATCACCATGGCATCCATAATAGAAGGCGCAGCCGAGCGCCCGGATACGGCCACGAACAGCGGCATCATAAAGTCTTTCATCTTGAGCCCCAATGCCTGGGACAAGCCACTCAGGCTTTGACTGATGGTATCCCGATCCCAGCTGCGGACAGCCTCAAACTGCCACAAACTATATTGTAGGATTTTTCTGACCTGAAGCGCTTCCAGCTTACCGAATTCGAACTGTTCAGCCTGGATATCCAGCTGCCCTGCCACAAAAAAGTCGGCCAGTTTCACTATATCGGATAAAACTTCCAGCCGGGTCTGAATCAAGGGTAATACCGGCATCAGGTAATCTTCGTTGAAGGCCCAATCCCGCAGTTTCTGCGCCAATTGCTCGGGGGTGCAGGATTCGCGAATCCAGAGCCCATTCAACCAGCTCAATTTAGTGGTATCGAATACGGGGCCCCCCAAAGATACGCGCTGTATATCAAAATGCTCTATCATCGCCTGCAGGGTGAATTTCTCCGCTTCATCCGGCATGGACCACCCCATGCGCCCCAGATAGTTCACCACTGCTTCCGGCAAATAACCCATGCGCTTGTAGTAGTTGATACTGGTGGGGTTTTTACGCTTGCTCAACTTGCTCTTGTCGGGATTCCTCAACAACGGCATATGGCAGAGCACGGGCATATCCCAACCAAAGTACTGGTAGAGCAACTTGTGCTTGGGGGCAGAATTAATCCATTCCTCGCCGCGAATGACATGGCTGATGGCCATCAGGTGATCATCCACCACATTCGCCAGGTGATAGGTGGGCATACCATCGCTCTTCATCAAAATCTGCGCATCCACCTGCCCCCAATCCAATTCGATGGTACCGCGCAGCATGTCATTGACTTCGCATTTACCCTCTTCCGGCACCATCATTCGGATCACGTAGGGATCACCTGCGGCCTTACGTTTTTCAACCTCGGCTGCGGGAAGCATCAGGTCAGAAGGTTTCAGAGCGGTATGCCGGCCATCGGCTTTGCGCGCTGCCCGCAACGCTTCCAGTTCTTCCGGGGTGCGGTAACAGATAAAGGCATGTCCGCTGTCCAGTAATGTTTGTGCATGTGCCTGGTAAATGGCAGAGCGCTCGCTCTGCCGGTATGGGCCGTATTCCCCCCCCACATCAGGGCCTTCATCCCAGTTCAACCCCAGCCAGCGCAACGATTCCAGAATCATAGACTCAGATTCATCCGTACTGCGAACCTGGTCGGTATCCTCAATGCGCAGGACAAACTTCCCACCCAGCTTGCGGGCGAACACCATGTTAAACAGGGCTATATACGCGGTACCCACATGAGGGTCGCCGGTGGGAGAAGGTGCGACACGGGTTCTTACTGACATCGGGTTAATCCTGTATTCGGGTTTCAGGGGCGCCATTATAGCCACTCCCCCTGAAGGTAAAAAGAGCTGCATGAAGTGCTATACTATCAGGCCGTTTAATGCGCCCCTGGCCTTGCAGTATTCATATCTCGCTGAAATGACTCAAAAAACTATCGACAGACGCTTTTGTATTGCCCCCATGCTGGATTGGACAGACACCCACTGCCGTGGCTTTCACCGTCTGTTGACCCGGCAGGCTGTGCTTTATACGGAAATGGTAACCACCGGCGCCCTCATCTATGGGGATGTGGAACGTCACCTGCGCTTTGGCCCAACCGAACACCCGGTTGCATTGCAATTGGGTGGCAGCGACCCCGCTGATCTGGCCCGCTGCAGCAAGCTGGCACAGGATTACGGCTACGATGAAGTAAACCTGAACGTGGGCTGCCCCAGTGACCGGGTACAATCAGGCCGCTTTGGCGCCTGTCTGATGGCGGAACCCGGTTTGGTGGCGGAGTGCACCGCCGCCATGAGGCGCGCGGTTACCATACCCGTAACCGTGAAATGCCGCATAGGCATCGATCAGCAGGATGACTACGCCGATTTGCAACGCTTTGTCACCACGGTTGCCGATAGCGGTGTTTCCACCTTCATTGTACATGCGCGCAAAGCCTGGCTGGATGGCCTGAGCCCGAAAGAAAACCGAGACATTCCGCCGCTCAACTACGAACGCGTCTATCTGCTGAAACAGGAACTTCCCCACCTGGAAATCATCATTAACGGCGGCATCAACAGCCTGGATGAAAGCCTCGGGCACCTGAGCAAAGTGGATGGCGTCATGATGGGCCGGGCCGCCTATCAAAGCCCATACATTCTGAAGCAGGTGGACCAACGAATTTATGGTGCAGGCCGCCCGGTCATCAGTGATGGTGAACTGATGGATCAACTCTACACCTATATAGAACAGCGTATGGAACAAGGTGCCCAGCTTAAATTCATCAGCCGGCATATTGTTGGCCTGTTTCAGAGCCGGCCCGGGGCTCGGCAATGGCGACGCTTCATCAGTGAAAACGCCTACCAGCCTGGTGCCGGGGTGGAGGTTATTCGAAGGGCAGCAGCCTTCATCCCGGATTTGTCATATGATAACAGCATACTTGAATCTTCTGTTTCCAACCTAAGGCCATGATATGGAAAACAAGCTGGAGCAACTGAAAAACATGACCACTGTGGTGGCTGACACCGGGGATATTGAAGCCATTCGACGCTATCAGCCCATTGACGCCACCACCAACCCCTCGTTGTTGCTGAAAGCCGCCGCCATTGAAGACTATCAACCCTTGCTGGCGAAAAGCCTGCGCGATGCGCAAACAGCACAGACCCGGCACCATATTACGCTGGCCTGCGAGCATCTGGCAGTGAACATCGGCCGCGAGATACTGAATATTATTCCCGGAAAAATATCCACCGAAGTGGATGCCCGGCTTTCCTTTGATACATCCGCCACCATCAATACCGCACGCCGCATCATCAGCCTGTACGAACAATCCGGCATCGATCGCGAGCGTATCCTGATTAAAATTGCCTCCTCCTGGGAAGGCATTCAAGCCGCAAAACAATTGGAACAGGAAGGCATTGAATGTAATCTGACGCTGCTGTTCAGCTTTTATCAGGCCGTGGCCTGTGCAGAGGCGGATGCCACGCTGATATCCCCTTTTGTGGGCCGAATTCTGGATTGGTACAAAGCCAATACAGAACAGAAAGAATACCTCCCGGCGGAAGATCCAGGGGTGCTGTCGGTTACGTCTATCTATCAATACTATAAACAGTTCGACTATCACACCATTGTGATGGGGGCCAGCTTTCGCAACACCGGTGAGATTGAACAGTTAGCCGGCTGCGATCGGCTCACCATTAGCCCAGAGCTTATGGGAGAGCTGGAAGCCGACAAGGATACTCTGGAAAGAAAACTCAGCCCGCAAATGAGCTGTGCGCAACAGGAAAAAATCTCATTGTCTGAAAAGGCATTCCGCTGGCATATGAACGAAGATGCAATGGCTACAGAAAAACTTGCGGAGGGAATCCGGAACTTTGCCAGGGATCAGGTGAAGCTGGAACAACTCATGCGGGCGATTGCAGAGTAAGTGTGATCTGCTCTTAATTGAATCGGTGATATTTGCTGTCACCGCAGCAATATTTTGAGTCCGGAGACATACCGTCGTCTGCCGGCTGTTCCAACGCAGCCACTACATCCCTGAAGGTTTCGTGGTTACGCTCATTCATGTCCATCAGGATTCGGTGAGCCTCCAGTACTTTCTCGAAGGCGTTGCGCTCGTCACAGGGAATGTTGGGCATCTCAGTCATGGAAGGGCTTTTGACCGGGGCTTCATGAACAATATTAAACACTTTCTCGAACCCCATGGTGTCGAGAATTCGGGTAACATCAGGCTCTGTACTGATGATCAGCGGTTTACGCTTGAAGCGTTTTCGGGTTTGTATGGCAATTTTCGCTAACAGGCCCAGTGCGGTGCTGTCGATGATCTGGGTTTTACTCAAATCAATAAGCACGGAATTCAACTGCTTATCCCGAAACATATTTTCAATGAAGTTATCCAGTGTCGCACAGATTGGAACCCTGATTTCGCCAATCAACTTGAGCACATAGGTGCCCTGATGAATTGCATACAGTGCTTTTCCGGTGTTGGATTCAGCCATGGATCTACTTAACTGCCCTGCTTCACCCGCTTCCACGAGTATAAAAAAGTCTACCTTGCCCCCTACCTTGGTGAGCAAGAAACCGTCATAAGCGCAATATCATCGGGAATCGCATCTTTGTCGCGTAAGTCCAGGTGATCTAAGAGCTGACCTATATTATGAATCCCCTTGGATACGATTTCCATAAGGTATTGCTCTTTTTCTGCCACCGATTGCTGCGGCATCACTTCCAGTACGCCATCTGAAAAAACCACTAAATCGAACTCATCACCCAAACTAACTTCCTGATTTTCATAAGAAACATCATCAAACAAACCCACTGGAAGGCCCTTACCCTCCAACGCCAACGCACTGTTATTGGTCACCAGTATGGGGGGCGGAAAGTGGGCGGCACTGCAGTACACCAGTTTGCGCGCGGTATAGTCTATATATCCGCAAAATACTGCCAGATGTTTGCCCAAACCCAATGGCAGGAGTTCCTCGTTGGCCTGTTTCAATATTTCCGCTGGCCGCAACGGCTCCGGTTGATCGGTGTTGTAATGCTGTTTAACCCGAATGGCCATGGTTTTGAGCAGCACGGTGACAAATGCCGATGAAGCACCATGGCCTGAGACATCGGCCAGATAAAAACCGATACGATTGGGGCCAAGGCTAAAATGATCAACAAAATCACCGCTGAGATAGAGAGAGGGGATGATCTGGTACTCCACCTGCAGCCGGCCATAACGCTTCTTCGTCTCAGGCAACATCTTCAACTGAACTACCCGCGCGGCTTCCTGATCTTCTTTCAACAGTCTGAGACTGTCGTTCAGCTCGCGGTTTTTCTGTTCCAGTTGTGCCCGGTAATGCTGATTCTGCACCTGCATTTCATGATCATCCAAAGCCCTTTTTACCGCATGTAACAGCACTTCATGGTCAGAAATGGGTTTCAGTAAAAAGTCCGTTGCCCCCAGGCGCAGAGCCTTCACCACGTCGTCCATTTCCCCCGCATCTGATATCATAATGACCTGAGTGCTGTAATCACTGTTGGTTATTTCACTAAGGATGGAAAGACCATCAATGTCTGGCGAGGCGACATCACAAATAACCACCTGGGGGTGATGCTCAGACCAGAAACGTAAACCGGGCTCAGATTCACATTCAACATGCACGTGATAACCCTCATCACGCAGACAACTTGAAATGTGAGCCTGAAGATCTGACAATTGATCGATCAACAGAATGGTTATGTCGGTTCCCGATGCTTGGGGGGACTTCATACTGGCAGCAATCTACTCTCTACATTAAAGACACGGTATAAGTGTCTGACATCCCATTTGTAAGATCAAAAATTACTCTCAAAAATCACACAATGCAACCAAAGGCTAAACAGAGTGTCGCCAAAGGCCTGCTAAATAATTTAGCGATCTAAAAGATAGCGATATCTGAACGCTCTGATATACTCAATTGGACTTGCATGAGGTACGTTGCCCTACAAAAATCACAATAATAAGGCTGAACATAGCGAGAGAGGACACATGGCTTTGTCAGAAAGATCCTACGAAGAAAAGCGCGGTTTTATCCGAATGAAGGTAGACACCATGGTCACCTTCACTAAAGTGGATGCAAAAGAGCGATACGAAGGTCGCTGTCGCAATCTAAGTGGTGCCGGCATGCTGCTGGAAACTGAAAAAAAGTTGGAAATTGGTGATCGCTTGCGGGTCAGCATTCCTTCAGAAGGGCCCGACTTCTCGCCGCTGGATGCCGTGGTGGAAGTGGTAAGGGTAACCCCACTCCCCAACCTGCATTTCTTCAGGCTTGGTGTGGTCATTAAGAAAATCTGCAATTAAGAAAAGGCCCGCTAAAGCGGGCCTTTTCTTGTAGTCATTGCCTGTTGACTTCACTGCTTAACGTCATTGGCTGCGAGATTTTTGTGTTTTCTGGCGCTGGCGATCGCTTCAAAACCTTTCAGGTCCGACGCAAACGCCTCCTGAGTTTCAAATATCAGGCGCTCCAGCTCACTGGATACCCTCTCATCCGGCAACACCCGATCGTTCACAATCCCCATGCCAATGCGGACAAAGAAATTATCCAATCCTTCAAACGCGGTTTTAAAGGTAATCGTTGAAGTACCGCCGCTGGGGGATTCATCAAACTGAGCGCCGACAAGAATACCCTTGCCTTCGTTTCCCTTACAGGCCACTGCAATAAACTCTTCGATAATCTCATCGATATCTTTCGGTAACACCACGTCAATCATGGACGTAGGCATGATACCCAGAGCATTGCCCTGTACACGAATATCCGGCACATCCGACATCTGACCCACCAATTTTGCACCTTCTTTGGTAGACAGGAACTGGACTCTGGCTTTGGCATTATTAATATGGGTCACTACCCCAAGAATGGTCATGGTACTGTCCATATGTGCCGTAAAATTCCAGGGTTTGTCATCTTCAATGGGCGGTGCGTCCAGCATCACTTTGCCGCCCTTTATGGGAACAATACGGCCATCGGCAATAAATGCCTGAAAGGTTCCCCGCAGGGTTCGGCTATCCAGCTCCGCACTGAACAACTCCCCTCGCTCATCTTCCAAACGCAATGACCCACGGAACAGACGATCCATATTCTGCAGATGACCGACAATATGGGGATAAAATGCCTTCATACGCTCAGGGTTGATGGTAAAAGAGGCCTTCAGTTGCCGATATGGTTTATTCAGATCGTGGTATACCAAGTCATCAATAGAGCCAAGATGGGAAAGCAGTTCCCACATGGCAGGGAACGATGCCCACAGGGGGGCAATAATATCGATATCTTCCGAACCCAGATCAGGGTTCATCTTGATTACCTTATCGCGATACTGCTGAGTGGAGACGCCGGATTTTTCTATTTGAAAAGCGGGCGCGCCGTCCACCACAACCCGAAAGGTTTCCACCGCAGCATCCTGCACCGACGGCCAGCGCATCTCCCCTACCCCCATTTGCATGTTGCCACGCATCAGATAGTGATCGCCGAAACTGCCATCAATTTTTTTAGCCTGTACCTGAACAGAAACGTCACCTAGAGTGCGGGGTAAACCATCCGGTCGAACCCCGATTGCAGTGGGATCCGGGCCCACCTGATAGCGGTCACCCTGACGTGCACCGTACACCCTCAGCGCCCGCCATTGGCCCTGTTGCTCAGGCAGCATTTCATAAAAGTCGCTCAGGTTGAAGGATTCCAGATTCTCCCACATCTGATCGACGAAGTTCTGTGTCTGCTGATGGAATTCCATCCTGCGCAACACAGTGCGGTTCAGGTCGGCCATCTCCCGCATACGAATGATGGCAACATCAGGGTCACCTTCTCCCGCCAGTTCGACAGATGCAGCCCACCCTCGATCCAGTACCTCAGGCGGAACGGCCCACGCGGAGCCAGACAAAGAAGCGGCCGCCAAGAGGGCCGAAATAACGTTCATTTTCATAGCAATTCCCTAACTCGTTTTTGTTATGTCCCTTGGGAACTATGTCCATAATGTGTCAGAGCACGACGTAAGTCCAGATGATGATGCCCCGTGCATCTGTTCAATTGGGCCATTAATGCCTGATAGCCGCCCTGTGGAGACCATTGGCCTCACTCCAGGGCTTCATCCTCCGGATACTCGTCATCAAAGTCATCAAACAGTTCATCGTCCTCCAGGAAGTCATGATTCATCTGGCCATCACTTACCAAGAAGTCCCGGCGCTGCAGATACGCATCCCGGAAGAAGGTATAACGGTCGCCGGCAATGAGTTTTTCCGCATCCAGCAATCCGGCCCGTAAATCCACAATATCCACCGCGCGAATACTGTATCGGGTTAAATCGTGATCTACAGTGTTGTATGGGGAGATATAATAGTCAGGCACCAAACCGGCGCTGTCCCGCAACGTGTTCGGGCCCAACAGTGGCAGCACCAGATAGGGGCCTGAACCAACCCCCCAGTATCCCAGTGTTTGCCCGAAATCCTCGTCGTGCCGATCCAGCCCGATTCTGGAACCAATATCAATAAACCCGAACACACCTACCGTCGTATTCACAATAAACCGGGTGGTATCCAGGCCTGCCTGCTTAAGTTTGAGCTGGAGCAGATCATTAAATATGGTCCTGATCTCACCCACATTGTTAAAGAAGTTGGTCACCCCATCCTGCAATGGATCCGGCATGGCTTTATCGTATCCCGTGGCCACCGGTTTAAGAACGTAAAAATCCAACGTGTCGTTGAACGTAAACACGGCCCGATTGAACCCTTCCCACGGGTCTCTTTCCGCAGGTGATGCTGCCTGAGCCCAAGCGGTACCGGCCAACAGGCAACCCATCAGCAAAGCCAGGCAACCCTGGAACCGGATAGTATTTAACATGGTCGTCATCTAGAGGGTCCTTTCCACACACAAGCGCCCGATTCTAACCCGAGTGGCAAACCATGACAAAGAAACCCTGTTTAGTGCTGTGCTGCTGCTTCCCCAGCGCGCCGCCGATATGTCCGTGCAATCCAATAGTCAACACTCAGATAACGCCCGGCACCCATAAAAAAGAGCGTTAGCAACATGATGAAATAGGTAGTCGCAAACTCAATCCCATTATTCAGAATCACGAAATTGCCCTTTTCGGTCAACCACTCATAGTTGCCGTTTTCACGCAGAATAGACCGCGCCCTATCAAGGCGTTTACCAACCTCAACACTATTGTGCAGACTTGCTTCGGCGCCAGGGAAACCAACGGGAGCCAACACACTGGCCACACTGGTGGCCGGATCAGAGGGGGCAATGGCAAACCAGCCTTTATCCCAATGGGCAGTGACGGCTGCCACCAGCATGGTAATCATCAGTGGTATGGCAAACCAGCGCACTGCAACTCCAAACAACAAGGCAAAGCCGCCCAGCAGTTCCGCGCTGGTCGCCAGCAAGGCCATCAGTTCAGGGGCCGGCAGCTCCAGAGAATATTGGAACCAGGCAACAATATCATCGAAGTTATGAGCTTTATGCAGGCCAACAGCGATAAAAACCGGGGCCAAATACAAACGCAACGCCAATGGCGCAAGAAATTCAGCCTTACGGGTGCAATCCAAAAGGTCATGCAGCTTATTCAGAACACCAAGCATTGAGTTATCCTTTTATGGTTGTTAACTCGGTTCCTAATATGATGCCGTTGTCACGTAATTGTTTCAGTGCCTGTTCACCGCCCTGCATCACAACCTGCTCATCAAGGCCCGCCAATTCCGCTGCCACGGTTTTCACGGCATCGTATCCGCTCAAGCCCGGATTTTCATCCAGCACCAAAAGTAAGCGTGCCGTGACACCATTGATTTCCATAAAACGCACCACATCGCCACTATCCCGATAAACGATCAGAAAAGTGGGAATGTCCGCGGGCTGTTGCGGAACAAAGTCCACACTGATCCGATGCACTGGGTATTGATAGCTCACCACATGGGCCAGCGGGGATACCAGTGGGCGCCCCTGCATGAGATCACCGCCCTGGTTGAAGCCGGTCGCAGGGATTTCATCGGTGTCGGTTTCCACCGCCAACTCCATCCACTCGTAATGCGCCAGTTCCACCATAAATGGAAAATCATCTGCCTCCGGCACACGTGCAGTCTGAAGATAGCCTAAAAACTCCTGACTGATTTCAAGAAAATAAGGCGATTGGCAACGATAGCGGCTGAAAAAATCACGCACCATCCGGTGCCACTTTTCGTCGTGGGTCAGGCTGCGTAATACGGGAAAGGCACCACTGATAAAACCTTCTACGTTATTGTAAAAAAGGTCACGATAGATCTGCATACGTCGGTCTTCAACACCTTGCGGGCCCGGGACTTCGGCAGGATTGCGAAGGTGGGCAGCGAACTCGTACTGCAGCGTCTTAAATGACAGGCCATCTCTCATGACGCTATTCCTCAAGCCGTTTTCTCGTTTGCCGGCCGATACCTGGCCTGAATCTGATGAATCTTATCGACTTCACCCAACAACTCAACGACCTCGGGGATATTGAAATCACGCTCCAACAGCGTCGGTTTAACACCGAACATGCGGTAAGTCTTTTCCAGCAACGTCCACACCGGATCAATCACATCAGAACCATGAGTGTCCACGATCAGATCCTCGGCCTCGTTGTAGTGACCGGCCACATGAATATACTGAATGCGTTCACCGGGTATTTGCTGGAGAAAGGTTTCGGCATCATAGCCATGGTTGACGCTGTTCACGTAGATATTATTGACGTCCAGCAAGAGACCACAATCAGCCTCATTCAGGACGGCACGTAAAAATTCGATCTCGGTCATCTCCTGACCCGGCGCAGCATAGTAGGAAACATTCTCAATACCCATTGGGCGCTCGAGAATGTCCTGCACCAAATGGATTCGCTGAACAACATGCTTCACCGCCTCAGCGGTAAAGGGAATGGGCATCAGATCGTATAAATGTCCGTCATCACTGCAGTAGCTCAGGTGTTCGGTATAAACATCGATCCGATGTTCATCCAGAAAGGCTTTTATGGATTTTACCAGCTTCACATCGATGGGTTCCGGACCACCCAATGACAGTGAAAGCCCGTGGGTCACAAAGGGATAGGCCTCTGTCATGGCACGTAACTGCTTACCGTAGCGCCCACCCAAATGAATCCAGTTTTCCGGCGCTACTTCCATGAAATCCACTTGCCCAGGCTTTTGTTCGCAAAGCGGGCCAATAATGGCCCGCCGCAAACCCAGTCCGGCACCGTGAATGGTTTCAGGACTGCTGTTTCTCATGGCTTATTTACCACACTTGCCTTCACCACATTTACCTTCCTTCTTGGCTTTCATCCCTTCGCCACAATTGCCTTCTTTGGCTTTCATATTCTCGCCGCAATTGCCTTCTTTGGACTTCATATTCTCACCACAATTGCCCTCCTTGGACTTCATATTCTCGCCGCACTTACCTTCTTTGGACTTCATGCCCTCACCGCAATTGCCCTCTTTGGCCTTGCCCTCATGATGGGCTGCGAGCTCATAGCCGGCAGTGAGTGCATTGGTTGCAAAGGGATTTTCTGCCGCGTTAACAGGGGTTGCTGTCATTGCGGACGCTACCAGTGCGGCACCCACACCGGCAGCAAGAGGGTTCAGTGAATTGAACTTAGCCATGGTTTTCTCCTTGGTTCGTATACTACTCTCTGGTTTGAAACGGGCGTATGCCCACAAAGTTCACCTGCGATGACAAAACAGTCAATCACACAGTTACTGCAAATTAAGACTGGGTAATACGAGAGATGTTTCATCCATGTTTCAGGTTTTTTTTGTTTTCCCTTAGATATTAGTCAATTATCACCATAAAATCACAATTTGACGTGATAAAAGTGGTCGCCATAAAAAAAGCCACAGTCCCGGGACCGTGGCTTTGCTGATTCGTGAGGGGCTCATCGAGCGGAGCTGTTGGTTTGTGTCTAGTGTCGCTTCACGATAATGCTGCCCGCCGAATAGCCGGCACCGAAGGAACAAATCACGCCGATTTCGCCCGCCGCCATATCCTGGCGGTACTTATGGAATGCAATCACCGACCCCGCGGAGCTGGTATTGGCATACTCGTTCAGGATAACCGGTGCCTCTTCAGCGGTGGCTTCGCGACCCAGCACCTTTTTGGAGATCAGCAAATTCATGCCGAGATTGGCCTGATGCAACCACATACGCTTCAAATCGTCGGTTTCGATGCCCTCGTCGGATAGATGGCTGACAATCATTTCCGCCACCATGGGTACCACCTCCTTGAACACCTTACGCCCATTTTGGCGGAACAGCTTGTCCCGGGCCCCAACACCACTTTCATCGCAGCGGTTTAAAAAGCCGAAATTGTTACGGATGTTATTGGAAAACTGGGTCTGCAGTCGGCTACCCAGAATTTCCCAATTGTCCGCACTGGTACTGGTCTCCAGTCGTTCAACGATCATTGCCGTACAGACATCGCCAAAAATAAAGTGGCAATCGCGATCCTCCCAGGCCAGGTGCCCGGAACAGATTTCAGGATTCAGCACCAGAACCGAGCGGGCGGAGCCGGCTAGAATAGCATCCTTCGCAGCTTGCAGGCCAAAGGTTGCCGAAGAACAGGCCACGTTCATATCGAAGCCGAAGCCCTTTATGCCCAGCGCATCCTGGACCTCGATGGCCATGGCAGGGTAGGCACGTTGCATATTGGAGCAGGCGACAATGACCGCATCAATGTCATCGGCGGTTTTATTGGCTTGCTCCATGGCGTCGCGAGCCGCGGCGACAGCAATTTCACATTGAACAGACTGCTCCTCATCACTGCGCTCTGCAATAAAGGGATGCATACGTTTTGGATCAAGCACACCGGACTTGTTCATCACATAACGGCTTTCGATACCGGAAGCCTTCACGATAAACTCTTCGCTTGAGTACGATAACGGTTCCAGCTCGCCTGCTTCGATTGCCGCTTTGTTGTCCTCGTTGTATAAATCCACGTACTGATTAAAGGTTGCCACCAGCTCTGCATTACTGATGGATTCCTGGGGTGTGTAAAGTCCCGTACCGCTGATGACCACTGTGGGGGGCTGCGTAGTTTGCGACACTTCTACCTCCGGCATTGTTATCTTTATCGCTTTTACCGTGCTGTAATTGCGTTGTCTTGCATGTTGAATTGGATGCTCATGGCCGGGTAAACAAAAAGGGCCATTGAGTGCAATCAGTTGCCGTTCTCAGCAGAATGTCCCTGATTTCTGGGTTCGGGACCATTCCCATCCTTCGCCTCTTCCCTCAACCGATTCATTTCCAGCATCCAGTTTACCATGAATGGGAAGTGATCATGCACTGCATCGGGATGGGTCAGCATGCTGATCTGTGAGTAATTGTGTCTGTTTCCCAAATTCATGCCCAGCACCACCAGGCGGCCATTATGGTGGCCAATCTCCCGCATGAACCCCTTCACATCCGCGGCATTACAGCGCGCCAGGTCCGCACTGGGGGCAAAATACAGCGTAGGCGGGAAATTCAGACCTTTGCTGAGGGCCTCACCATAATCGAATTGATCCTGGGGATCGATCCAGGCGCCCCCCTGCAACCAGTTGCTGCTGTCCTGCTGTATACCGAGGAACTCATTCTCTGCACCGATTCTAAGCCCCCGCCCCGGCATGTATCCCTTGCAGCGCGCCACCAGTGAAGCCAGCCAACCCCACATACCATCCAGCCAGATCAGACGGGACAGGCTGCGCTGGATGGCAACCCGGTGGCTGCCAAAATGGATTAGCCCATTAAGGCTCGCCTGGTAGCCCGGGAAGCGCGCCAGCACGCTACTGGCCAAAACGCCCCCCCAGGCATGGGTTATCCAGAATGCCGGGGCTGCGCCTTTCAAGGCCTGGATGGTATCGAGTATCGCGGGAATATCCTGATTGACCGCATCGCCAACGCGGTAGTTAACCCAGGCACTCACCGGAGGCCAGGAACGGCCCTTGCCCCGCAAGTCAGGTATGAACGTGTCAAAGCCCTGCTCTGCCAGATAATGTGCCAACCCCCGCCCCTGGCGGGAATAAAAAATGGTCCCATCTTCCAACAAGCCATGCAGAAGCAACACGGCGGGCGCATCAGGATTATCCGACAGGCGGCGCAAATGTAATTGCTGCCCGCCGGGCAAAGGCACCATTAATGAGGATTCGATCTTTCTCACCGCCATAACCGCAGTCCTTGCAGGTCGTGTACGCTCATACTGCCACGCTCTGCCACAGCTTTTGTAATCGCTTATAGGATACAGGATAAGGGGTCTTCACGCCCTGGGCAAACAGGGAAACCCGATATTCTTCCAGTGCCCAGCGCCACTGCTCAAGGGATTCATCCAGCACCCCTTCTTTCCGGTGTTTGTTCGCCCGATTCTGGTACTGCTCCCACAGCAGATCGAGTTCATCAATAAGCTGTTGATCACGGTCGATCTTGCCCTGCAGCCGTTGCCAGCGCAGCTCGATTGCCTCCAGATACCGGGGGTAATTCAGCAATGCCGTATACGGAATGATATGCAGCCAATCCGTGGGGAAGAGCCGCTCCAGTTGCTTGTTGATATCCGCCCTTGTTGCCTTTTTAGCAGGCGATTTATCTTGCGCCACCAGGTTTTTCACACGGTGGTGACCTTCCAGAATACGGGTAATCAGGTCTTCAACGTCGGCTGCTGCCTGAGTCAGCCGGGAGCGACCGGACTGCAGTCTGGCCTGGAACGCCTGCTCAGTTCTGACCGCAGGCTGCCCGGCAACAAAGGCACGATAAAATGCCATGTCCACCACACCGTCGGAGAGTGCTTTACGGTCACCAAACGGCGCGAACTTGATGGCTGCGGCCTCCGCTAAACCATGCTGCTTTTTGAGATAGCGAACCTGTTGCGGCAAAGCCAAAATGCACAACCGCAACAATCCCTGCTCCATTGCCTGCTGCGCTGCAAACGGCGTATCGAATAATTGCAGGGCCACACCATTGCCCTGGTCGGTGAGCGCTGGATAGGCTCTTACCACGGCCCCAGCTTGCTTCTTTTCATATACCTCAGGAATAGCATCGAAGGCCCAGCTATCGAATACCTCCTCACTCAGGCTATCCTGGGTCAATTGTTGCAAGGATTGCTTAAACTCCCCTTGCAGGGCTAATTTTACCTGCCGAATATCCCGGCCTTCCTTTAACACCTTGCCGTTGCGGTCCAACACTTTCAGATTGGCCAGCAAGTGCAACGGCAATGCTGCTTCATCAAAACTTTGCTCGGTTACATCCACCCGCTTTTTATCACGCAGATATTGCGCCAATTGTAATTTCAAAGAGCGATGCCGGTTGGGGCCTGTAGTCAAAAATGCATCCGCGAAATCCGGGGCAGGTACAAAGTTCTTGCGCAGCGCCTTAGGCAGACTTTTGATTAATGCGATACACTTCTCCCGTTCCAGCCCCGGCACCAACCATTCCAGCTTTTCTTCATCTACCTGATTAATCAACGTAACAGGCACAACAATATTCAGGCCATCCTGATGCTTGCCCGGTTCGAATTGATAATCAATGTTAATCCGCCCACCATCCACTTTCACCTGATCGGGATACGCCGCCATATCGATAGTGTCGGTATCGGTGCTGATCAATTGCTGTCGTTGTAAAAACAGAATCTCAGGATCATCACGCTCCGCTTTTTTACGCCAGCTCTCAAAGCTTTGACCATTCACTACCTGTTGGGGAATAATCGCGTCAAACAAGCTATACAGTGTCAGGTCATCGATGAGAATGTCCCGGCGCCGGGATTTTTGTTCCAGATATTCCAGCTCTGCGATTAACTGCTGGTTGTGCTGAAAGAAAGGGGCTCGGGTATCATATTCATGCATTACCAATGCATGCTGAATAAATAATTCACGACAACGACCCGGGTCAATATTGCTGTAATTGACTCGTTTGCGCGGATTGATGATCAGACCAAACAGGCTGGTTTGCTCGTAGGCAATGGTGCACGCCGGCTTTTTCTCCCAATGCGGTTCAAAGTAGGTTTTTTTAAGCTGCGCTTTGCCCACCTGTTCCACCCATTCTGGCTCAATGCGTGCCACTGTACGGCCAAAGACCTTATGAGTTTCCACGATCCCCGCTGCCACTATCCACTTTGGTTTCTTCGGGTTCAGCGCCGAACCCGGGAAAACAGACAAGCTACGGTTGCGGGCTGCCAGGTACCCTTTTTTATCATCCCTGACAGCCACATGACTCAACAAACCACTTAAGATCGCACAGTGAACTTCTTCATAACGTGCAGGTTCGGTATTCTCCCGCCAACCCAATTGATGCACCACCTGTTTCAACTGCCGGTACACATCCTGCCATTCCCGTATGCGCAGGTAACTCAAAAAGTTGTCCACCAACCAGCGTCGGTAGCGATTATTGGTCAGGTCTGATTTTTGCTGCCCGCATTGGTGCCAGAGGTTCACAAAAGTAAGAAAATCGGACTCTTGATGCTGAAAGCGTTTCAGGGCTTCATCTGCCGCACCTTGACGGTCATGGGGCCGTTGCCAGGGTTCCTGCACACTTAAACCACTGGCAATAATCACCATTTCCTGCAGGCAACCGTGCTCCTGAGCGGCCACCAGCATCCTAGCAATTCGGGGATCAACCGGAAACTTGAGCAGGTCATAACCCAGGGCGGTAATCGTCCGTTTTCGATCGACCGCGCCAAGTTCTTCCAACAACCGGTAACCATCGTTCACCAACCGCTGATCAGGCGGATCAACAAAGGGGAAACGGGATACTTCGCCCAGCTTTAATCCCTGCATCTGCAGTATCACTGAAGCCAGGTTGGTACGCAGTATCTCAGGCTCTGTGTATTCCGGTCTATTCAGGAAGTCATCTTCTGAATACAACCGAAAGCAAATTCCCTCGGCAACCCGTCCACAACGCCCGGCCCGTTGATTGGCACTGGCCCGGGATACCGGTTCGATGGGTAACCGCTGTACTTTGGTGCGATAACTGTACCGACTGATGCGGGCTACGCCGGTATCAATGACATAACCTATGTTGGGTACGGTAATCGAGGTCTCTGCCACGTTGGTGGACAACACCACTCGCCGGCCGTGGTGAGGCTGAAAAACCCGGTTTTGCTCAGCATTACTCAAACGGGAATACAGCGGCAATATTTCAGTGTGGGCAGGCCCTTGTCGGCGCAGGCGCTCTGCCACCTGTCGAATATCGCGCTCACCAGCCAGAAACACCAGTACATCCTGCGGCCGGGAAGGATTGGCATGCGATCTCTCCAGTGAGTGGATCTCTTCCAGCACATGCAATATACCGTTTTCTATTGCACTCTCCTCGTCGGAGACGGCGGTTTCATCGCCCCCGCTATCGTCACCCAGCGGACGATAGCGAACTTCCACCGGGTAGGTGCGGCCGGATACTTCAATGACCGGTGCATCCTGAAAATAGCGGGAAAATCGCCAATGATCGATGGTGGCGGAGGTGATAATTACTTTGAGATCAGGGCGGCTTGGTAACAGCTGCTTGAGAAAGCCCAGCAGGAAATCTATATTCAAGGTGCGCTCATGGGCTTCATCGATGATGATGGCATCATAATGATTAAGGAAGCGATCCTGGGCCACTTCCGCCAGCAACATACCATCGGTCATGAGCTTGATGTGGCTGGTCTCCGACACCTGATCCTGAAAGCGGATTTTGTAACCCACTTTATCACCAACCTGAGTATTCAGTTCCTCGGCAATACGCTGAGCAACCGTGCGTGCTGCCAGCCGGCGCGGCTGTGTGTGACCGATATAGCCGGTTAATCCCAGCCCTGCCTGCAAACACATCTTAGGAATCTGGGTGGTTTTTCCGGAGCCGGTTTCGCCGGCGATAATCACCACCTGGTTGTGCCGGATTGCATCGACAATGTCATTGACCCTGGATGCCACCGGCAATGTATCCGGGTATTCCCATTGCGGAAGGCTGAGCCTGCGCGCTTGAACCATAGCCTGTGACTGCTCTAACGCTGACACAAGCCGTGCCAGATCCCGATCAACCGGTTTATTATGGGCCAGGCGCCGCTCGATGCTCTGCAATGAACGGCTGAAGCGAAATCGATCCTTGCTCAGGCAACCGGCAATCTGTTTACGTAGAACGGGAAGTGTGTCGGAAATCACGCCAAAACCTCATGTGTTATGGCGCTGCATTGTACCGGAGATAGACTGGAAAATGCAGGCCGCCAGAGAAGTCGGCCTGCGGCTTTACGCAACCAGCAGCTTACTGCCCCCGCAATTCACGACGCAGAATCTTACCCACATTGGTTTTGGGCAGGTCAGCACGGAATTCCACCAAACGGGGAACCTTGTAGCCCGTCAGGTTTTCTTTACAGTGCGCTATTACTTGTTCGGCGGTCAGGCTGTCATCGGATTTCACCACGAACAACTTAACTGCCTCGCCGCTTTTGTCATCCGGCACACCGACAGCAGCACACTCCACTATACCCGGGTGCGTGCAGGCCACATCTTCCACTTCATTGGGATAAACATTAAATCCGGAAACCAGAATCATATCTTTTTTACGATCCACTATGCGCAGGAACCCATCTTCCTGGATCAACGCAACATCACCGGTTTTCAGCCATTCACCGTCTTTGGTCATGGTTTCTCTGGTGGCTTCCTCACGCTGCCAGTAGCCTTTCATCACCTGGGGGCCCCGAACGCACAGCTCACCGCTTTCGCCAATCGCCAGTTCGTTCTCGTCTTCATCAACAATTTTGACATCAGTTCCCGGTACCGGAATACCGATAGTGCCCACCTGAATGGCGTGAGGGGGATTCACACACACAACAGGCGAGGTTTCTGTCATACCAAAACCTTCCGCAATACGGTTGCCGGTAACGGACTCCCATTGATCGGCAACGGATTTCTGCAACGCCATACCACCGGCAATGGTCATTTTCAGGGAGCTGAAATCCAGCGTCTTGAATTCAGGATGATTCATCAACGCCACAAACAACGTGTTCAGGCCGGTAAAACAGGAGAATCGATGATTGCCCAGCTCTTTAACAAAAGCGGGAATATCACGCGGGTTGGTAATCAGAACGTTCATCGCACCATGGGACATCATGCCCAGGCAATTTACAGTAAACGAAAAAATATGGTAAAGCGGCAGTGGCGTAATAGCCACTTCCTGGCCCGGCCGCAACGTTCTCAGAATAAAGTCCATCTGCAGCATGTTGGATACCAGGTTTTTATGGGTCAGCATGGCACCCTTGGCAACACCGGTGGTACCGCCGGTGTATTGCAACACTGCGATGTCTTCACCAGCAGGTTGTGCAGTCTGGCTAAAGGTGGCAGCAGCACCCTTCGCCATGGCTTTGGTAAACGGCACCGCGCCTTTGATGGTGAAGTCGGGCACCATCTTCTTGATATGCTTAATAACAAAATTCATCAGTACTCGTTTCAGGGGGGGCTGCATGTCCGCCACCTGGGTAATGATGACATGTTTGATCCCGGTCTTGGGCAACACGTCAGCCACCGAATCACCAAAGTTTGCCAATGCCACCAGAGCCTTGCATCCGGCATCATTGAACTGATGCTCCATCTCCCGGGTGGTGTACATGGGGTTGGTGTTCACCACCACCATACCGGCGCGCAATGCTCCGAATATTACAATAGGGTATTGGATCAGATTCGGCATCTGCACCGCTATGCGGTCGCCTTTTACCAGCGTGGTGTGATGCTGCAGATACGCAGCGAAATCTGCGCTCAGTTTATCCAGCTCGCCGTAGGTGATGGATACACCCATGTTATGAAATGCAGGGCGGTCTGCAAACTTCTTGCACGCATTTTCAAACACATCCAATACGGATTCATAGTCACCGTACTGGATGTCCGACGTGACGCCTTCAGGATATTTGTCCGACCAGATCTTCTCTACCATTTTGTTATTCCCCGACTCTCACTGAGGTTTAGTGACTTACTTTGGGATAGTTATGTCCATGCGAAGCGCGCGAAAGATTATCAGTTTTGGCGAAAATGGGCCAGAAAATCACCCGATCTTTGCCACAATTTACGGTGAATTCAGGGCCCAGTCGTACCGGTAATGGACATCACCAGCATGACCGGATAGTCGAGCAGCCAATTCCGGATCAGCGTACTGCAGCAGATGCCTGACAACACCCGCTTCACTATTGCCAAAATCAGTTTGGTACCAATCGTAGATGGAAGACAACACCAGGTCACCATCGTCGAAGCTGACCCCGCGTGGATGATTAACATAATCTTTTGCCCCTTGGTGCAAGAGCGCCTCCGTATTGCCGGCGCTATAAGCTTCCGCTGCCAGATTCGGACAGCCGACACTGGCGCAGTTCACCGCATAATGAATTCGATTATCCTGCCAGATCGGACGTAAAATCCTGTGTTCAATATCGTTCAGACTCAGGGGTTCACCGGCCGCCTCCACCAGCTTTTCATTCCAGGGGCCAAAAGAGAAAAAACCGAACTTGATATCGCGAATACTCTCCACCGGATAGTGATCCAATATCAGCTTCACCGTGACTGCATTGTAAAGATTAATCCAATAGGCCAATTGTTCGGCCTTGTTGAACTGCAGGACAGGGATCTGTTGCAATTGCTCTACATAGCCATCAAGGCGGGATTTGTCTTGCCCGGTTACGGCGGCATAGTCGAAGCGGGTTACCACAGGGGAACCTAAGGTTTGCAGATACCGTTTGAGCAAGGTTGTCCAGGGGGAATGATCAATGACCGCAACACTGGATTGGTTGCTGCGGTTCCACTTTGGCCACAGTTCTGCAGCAGGGGCCGCATGACTGTTCTGCAAATACAACATGGCAAACAGCATTACGATGATTAATTTAGCTAGGCAGTTAAACGTGGCCTTGGGTTGACAGTGCATCTGTGTGTTCCATAGTTATAAACATATAACCCTAAATCAGGTGGTTTCATGGCAAACACGCAGGGCAAATCGTGTGATGTTCTGATCATCGGCGGTGGAATCAGCGGCGCTGCCATCGCTGCGGAGTGCGCGCAGCGGGGTTTGGCGGTGCTGCTGTGTGACCGGGGCGACGTGGGGGGAGCCAGTTCCTCACAGTCCGACCAGATTTTGCCGGGAGCCCTGCACTTTCTGCGTAGACACAACTTACCCTATTTTAATAAGGTCATCAAAGAGAAAGCGTTGCTGCAGCAGAGGGCACCACATTTGTATTGTGAACGCCCCTTCGTCGTGGTGCCATCGCAACAGGTTGCCCATTCCCCCATTAGCCGAATCTGGCTGTGGTTATTTCAACATTGGCTGCAGGGTGGCAAGCGCCCGACCCTGACAAAACGCCACGCCAGCCCACACCAACTGGCGCCACTGGCGGCGGGCGCCCACCCAGCCTGGGTGCTGGTAGAGAGTATGGTCGATGATGCCCGTCTGGTGATTGAAAACCTGTTGAGCGCTGCCAGCCACCAGGCATCCATCAGAACGCAGCAAACCTTGGTTCATGCCCGGCGCACCAATGGCCTGTGGCACAGTGAGCTACAGGGGCCTGACGGCCAGATCACGACACTCACAAGCCGTTGCCTGATTAATGCTACCGGTGCGCAGATAGCCGAAGCCCAGGAAAAAATTGAAGGAGCTGAGAGCCGTTGTTGGGTGGAACTGAAACGCAAGTTGTTTCTGGTTATCCCCAAATTCTATCAGGGTGATCAGGGATATCTGTTTGAATCAGACTGCGGCCAAATCAGTGTCAGCCCCTACCACGATCATTTCTGTCTGGTGGCCACAGTAACCGGCGTGGAAAAAGTGGCCGCCCCGTCTGCCGCAACGGAAAGCGAAATCTCCGATTTACTGCGACGACTGAACGAACATCTTATAACTCCTTTGTCCGCTGATTCAGTGTTACGCAGCTATATCATTCAACAACCCCTGTACAGTGATGCGTGCCAGGCAACGGCGGACGGTGTGGAGGACTATGCTCTGGATCTGAACTGTGCCGATGGCCAATCCCCTCTGATATCGGTGTTCGGGGGTAGTTTTGCCACCCATCGGGCCATGGCACAGCAGGCGGCGGAAATGCTGGGACAGTACGTGCAGCTGCAGGCAGCCGCGGCCCCGGCAACGCCCCTGCCGGGGGGCGATGTGAATGCCACTTCATTCGACCAGTTCATTCTGGGCATTGCCAGCCAATTTCCCTGGCTGCCCAGCCACTTACTGAATCACTACTGCCGCACCTACGGCGCCCGCGCCCGCTTGCTGCTGGCCGGCAGCAAGCGTCTGGCCGATCTGGGGCCACAACTGACACCGGGGCTGTACCAGCGCGAGGCGGAATTTTTAGTGCAGCATGAATGGGTTAGATGCGCTGATGACATTTTGTGGCGGCGCACCCGGTTGGGCCTGTATGCGGAGCCCAACGACCAGGAACAACTGCAAAAGTGGATCAGCGAACATTTACCCTCCCCATCCGCAACCCAAGCGTATACAATGTGGTGCAACCCAGTATCATCAGGTCAAATACAGTAACACTGACCAATCACACGCAACACCCGGGAGACCACCATGCTTGCTGAAAAGCACTTTCTTACCAGCATCGATGGACACAAAATCTTTGTCAGAAAGTGGAGCAATCCCAAGCAAGCCAAGCCCCGTGCCGTGATCCACATCAACCACGGCATGGCGGAACATTGTCGCCGCTATGAGCCCATCGCCGAGCGCCTGGTGGCCGCTGGCTACATCGTTTACGCCCACGATCACCGGGGTCACGGCCACTCGATTCCCCAAGGAGGCCTGGTGGGCCACTACGCTGACAGAAACGGGTGGAAACTGGTGCTGTCAGACGTGCGCAAGGTCAACGAGTACCTCCACGCCCAACACCCCAGCCTGCCCCATGTGCTGCTTGGTCACAGCATGGGATCGTTCATTGTCCAGTGTTACTGCATACAGCATGGTGATACCGTGGATGCAGTGGTGTTGTCCGGCTCCGGATATTCCACACCGGGAGCACTGCGGGCACCCCGTATGCTGATCAAACTGGAAAAACTGCGTGGCGGCCCGAAAGGTCGCAGCCCGCTGATCGACTATCAGACGTTCGGCTCTTTCAACAAAAAGTTTGGTGACACCCGCACCGAAGCGGACTGGTTGACCCGTGACGAAGCGGAAGTGGACAAGTACCTGTCTGACCCCCTCTGTGGATTCCTGTGCACCAATCAGATGTGGCAGGATTTCCTGAGCGGCCTGGAAACGCTGAGCAAAATCAGAAATCTGAACAGTATTCCCAACAACCTGCCCTTCTACCTCATTTCCGGTGAACGGGATCCTCTGTCCTTCCATTCCACTCGACACGGCATCAACAAGCTGGCCAGCCACCTGCGCTCGTCAGGTCAGCAGGACGTCAGCGTGAAACTCTATGCAGACGGCCGGCATGAGATCTTCAACGAGCTGAACCGGGACGAAGTGATTGACGATTTACTGGGGTGGCTGGAATCCCGCCTGCCGCAACCGGCTAAAGCCAGGTTAGCCGCGTCCGCCCGGGCCTGACGGCAGATCAACTACTGATCAATCTCTAAGAATCCGTTACATTTATTCGCTGTCCACCTTGGGTGCAGATCGATAATATCACTGCAGATTCAAGGAGAGCTGAATATGACCAGTCTGGAAAACACACCGTTTGATGAATTGGAAGTGGGTATGACTGCCACTTTTTCCAAGACCGTCTCAGAAGAGGACATCAAATTGTTTGCCATCCTGTCCGGGGACACCAACCCAATTCACCTGGACGAGGAATACGCAAAAACGACCCCATTCGGTGGTTGTATAGCCCACGGCGCCATTTGCGCCATCATCATCAGTGCGGCGGTAGCCACTCAGTTTCCCGGCCCGGGCAGTATTTATGCTGGCCAGGAGATGCGTTTCAAGAAGCCGGTACGACCGGGTGACACGCTCACTGCGCATCTGGAGTTACTGGAGAAAAAGCGCCGTGGCAATATCGTTCTGATCGATAATGTGATCAAGAACCAGCACGGCGAGACGGTGTTTCTTGGCGTATCCACCGTGGTGGCGCCTTCCGAGAAAGTGATCGCAAAACCAGTCACCCTGCCCAAGGTGGAACTCTACAACTGAGTTCCACTGATGCGAACCACAGGCCCTCAACGTGCCAGGTAACGCATGCTCTCTTCCAGTCCCTTCAGCGTTAAAGGAAACATTTTGTTTTCTACCAGTTTCTGGGTCCAGGAAACCGAGGTGGTATATTCCCAGGTGTTCTCCGGCTCCGGATTCAACCAGACCACCTTTTCAAAATGATCAGTAATGCGACGCATCCAGGCTTCTCCGGACTCTTCATTCCAATGCTCCACGCTGCCACCCACTGAACTGATCTCATAGGGCGACATGGTGGCGTCACCCACAAAAATCACTCGATAGTCGCTGCTGTATTTGTGCAGTAAATCCCAGGTGTCCGTTCGCTCTGTCCAACGCCGGTTATTGTCCCGCCACACCCCTTCATAAATGAAATTATGGAAATAATAAAAATCCATGTGCTTGAATTCAGCACGACAGGCGGAGAACAGTTCTTCACAGGTCCGCACATAGGGGTCCATTGAGCCCCCCACATCAAAAAACAGCAAAACCTTAACGCCGTTACGCCGCTCCGGTACCATTTTGATGTCCAGGTAACCCGCATTACGGGCGGTGGATGTGATGGTGTCGTCGATATCCAGCTGATCCGGCATGCCCTGACGGGTGAACTTACGCAACCGGCGCAACGCCATCTTGATGTTGCGAACGCCCAATTCAACGGAATCATCCAGATTACGATATTGGCGTTTTTCCCAGACCTTAACCGCCTTACCGTTCTTACCCTGACCGGCCATGCGAAAACCCGCCGGATTCTGACCGTAGGCACCAAAAGGTGAGGTGCCACCGGTGCCAATCATTTTATTACCGCCCTGATGGCGCTTTTTCTGTTCTTCCAGCCGCTTCTTGAACTCTTCCATCAGTTTGTCGAGATCGCCCATTTGCTTGAGTTTCTCAAACTCTTCCTTACTCAGGGTCTTCTCTATTTCCTTGCGCAGCCACTCATCCGGGATCATGGATTCAAACAGGTCATCCATGACTTCCAGGCCGTCAAAATATTTCTTAAAGGCCCGGTCGAACTTATCAAAGTGCTTTTCATCCTTTACCAGCACGGTGCGAGACAGGTAATAGAACTGATCCATGTCAGCGTACACCGTTCGCTTTTTCAGCGCCGCCAGCAAGTCGAGAAACTCCCGTATGCTCACCGGCACTTTGCCATTGTGCAGTTCGAAGAAAAAATCGATCAGCATAATCAGCTCTCACGTCGATGCATGAATGCCAAACGCTCCAACAGATGCACATCCTGTTCGTTCTTCACCAGTGCTCCGTAGAGGGGCGGAATGGCGCTCTTGTTATCGCGATTACGCAGCACATCCTCTGGAATGTCGTCGGCCAACATCAATTTGAGCCAATCGATCAATTCAGAGGTGGAAGGCTTTTTCTTAAGGCCCGGTACTTTGCGCACATCAAAAAACACTTCCATGGCTTCTTTTACCAGGGATTGCTTGATGCCGGGGAAATGCACCTCCACAATGCGCTGCATGGTTTCCTTGTCCGGAAAATCAATGTAGTGAAAGAAGCAACGCCGCAAAAAGGCGTCCGGCAGTTCTTTCTCGTTATTACTGGTGATGATCACGATGGGACGCTTTACGGCTTTGATGGTTTCCTGTGTTTCATAAACATAGAATTCCATCTTATCCAGTTCTTGCAGCAAATCGTTGGGGAATTCGATATCGGCCTTGTCGATCTCATCGATCAGCAACACCAACTGTTCGTCGGATTCAAATGCTTCCCACAATTTGCCTTTCTTGATGTAATTTTTGATATCGTGAACCCGGTCATCCCCCAATTGGGAATCCCGCAGCCGGGATACAGCATCATACTCGTACAAGCCCTGATGAGCTTTGGTGGTGGACTTGATGTGCCACTGGATCAGGCGCATACCCAGCCCTTCCGCCACCTCTTCGGCGAGCATGGTTTTGCCGGTGCCGGGCTCACCTTTGATGAGCAATGGGCGCTGCAGGCTGATGGCAGCGTTGACCGCAAGCCGGAGCTCCTCGGTGGTAACGTATTTATCGGTGCCTTGAAATTGCATAGTTGGTTGCCTTGAACTGCGTTTAATTTCCGACATTATAAACCAGACGGCTCCCGGAATCAGGGAGCCGATGTGGTTAAAACATCTACTTTAAACACCGTGTTCAGGCTTGAACATGGCCATTGACGCCACATAAGTGGAAGATTCGATCAGATTACAGCTCAGCTTCCACGATTTGGGAAATTTCCTGCCCTTGCAGCACTGATGCGGGGCTGGCGGTCGGCTGGGCCGCCCCCGACGCCGCTGCTGCGGTGTGGGCTGCCTGCTCCTCCTGCTGTTCAAGATGTTGCTGGATGGCGGTGGCCGCAAGTGACAGGGCCTGTTGACAGGAGTGCAGGCGGCCACTCACCGAATCGAGCTTGGCCGCGGCCTCTCTGGCGGACATGGCATCAAGCAATGCCTGGCCCCGCCTGGTATGGGTCTCCACCTGATTTACCACGCTTTCCAGCGCGCGCAATGTGTCGGTGGTCGGCCCCTGCGAGTTGAGCATGCCCTGACCCACTTCGCAGCTGGCCATGGCCTTATTGAAGTGCCCCTGCGCCCGGCCAACGGTTTGCGCAGCGATCTGGCGCGCCGATTCCGCCAGGGCAATTTTCTCCACCAGGCGATCACACACCCGCATCCGCACCGCCACTGACCCTACCCGCAACACGGTGGGGGTCACCGCCAGCGCCTCATCCCTCAAGGTCTGAAATCGTTTAAGCGATGTGCTGGCCTTTGCCAACTGGCCTGCGTCCAAAGCAGCCTGTGCAGCGGCGCATTGAGCCAGGCTCTGTTCCACCACCGGCATCGCTTCAGCCCGGGCTATATTATCTTCAATCAGGGCACAGCGCTTGTGTTCACGCTGGATAAAGGCATTGTTTTCCAACAGGCTTGCATCAATGGCCTGCGCCCGTTCCAGGTGCGTTTGATAGCGTTCGAATTGCTGGCGGGCCTGTTTGCTGTCGGTGCGGCTCAAGCGCGAGGCCTGATTACAATAGGCAATCCCCTCCCGGAACAACGCATCCGCCGCCGCAGCCGAACCGGTTGCGGAGCTTGCCATCAGGTGAGTAAAGGGCAGCAAAGTGAAACAAGAAAGGCTCAACATCCAATATTTCATTACGCGCATCCAACCATTCCATATACAACTATCAGAAGGCTAGCAGCGATTACCGGGCCTGCGCTGACAAAGCTTGATCAAGTGCACACTGCCTTCGGCACTGGATTCCATTTTCGGGAATCGAAAAATAAAGTGTGATCAACCACACACCTGCTCTGTGATTGAAAATGCACATAAGGGGTGTAGAATCAAATGCCAACCAGTGTACCCATCAGGATTTGATCATGGCCAAAATATACGAAGACAACTCCCTCACCATCGGCAACACGCCGTTGGTTCGCCTCAAGAATCTTACCTCTCATACTGTGTTGGCAAAAATCGAAAGCCGCAATCCCGCATTCTCGGTAAAGTGCCGCATCGGCGCCAATATGGTGTGGCAGGCAGAAAAAGACGGGCTGCTGAAAGCCGGCATGGAACTGGTGGAACCCACCAGCGGCAACACCGGCATCGCCCTGGCTTTCGTCTGTGCCGCGCGGGGCTATAAGCTGACCCTGACCATGCCTGCCACCATGAGTCTGGAACGGCGCAAGGTGTTGAAAGCGCTTGGTGCCAACCTGGTGCTTACCGAGGGCCCCAAAGGCATGAAGGGTGCCATCGAAAAGGCCGCCGAGATCGTCGAGCAGAGCGCTGGTAATGCCATTATGCTGCAGCAGTTTGAGAATCCAGCCAATCCGGCCATTCATGAACAGACCACCGGCCCGGAAATCTGGAATGACACCGATGGTGACGTGGATATTGTAGTGGCCGGAGTGGGCACCGGAGGCACGATTACCGGCATCAGCCGTTACATTAAAAACACCCAGGGCAAAGCCATACAAAGCATTGCGGTGGAACCAGTGGATTCCCCGGTCATTACACAAACCATGGCCAACGAAGCACTCGCCCCTGCCCCCCATAAAATCCAGGGCATCGGTGCAGGCTTTGTCCCAAAAAACCTGGACATCAGCCTGGTGGACAGCGTAGAACAGGTGAGCAATGAAGATGCCATTGAATACGCCCACCTGTTAATGGAAAAAGAAGGTATATTAGCGGGTATATCCTGTGGAGCGGCCTTATGTGCGGCATTACGCGTTGCCGACAAGCCGGAAAACGCCGGCAAAACCACGGTGGTGATCTTGCCCGATTCCGGCGAACGGTATCTAAGCTCCATACTGTTCCAGGAAAAATTCACCGAAGCGGAAAACGTGCAGTGATCAATGCAAATTGAAAAAGGGTGCTGTTAGCACCCTTTTTCGTTTTGCAGCCCGGACTGCCCCCGTTTCTCAATCATTTTCTCCCACTCTTCAAAATCCGTATTTTCTGCTTCAAAAATTTCGAATCCGGCAAAATACCAGCCGTCATCACCGCAGGGAGAAATCCACTTTACCTCCGCGGTCAGAACAAAGCGGCCATCTTCACCACTGATCTCCACCAACACATCGGTAATCAACCCCTGCTCGACCGGCTCACTCATGTAGATTTTGAGGCCTTTGGCCGAGAGATCCACCGTTTCACAGGCAATCACTTTTTGTATGTAATCCCCCTGCTCGCCATCCAGGGTCAGTTCCAGATAAGCATCTGCCTTGCGGGTGTGGCGTTGTTGACTGCGTTGATCTTCCATTCTGTTGCCTCGTAATGGCCTTTATTTCTTTTCTTTCTGAATAGTGCGTACAACCCGCTCCAGGGTGCTGTCAAACGCCGCCCCGGTATCCAGAATGGTCACGGCACCATGCACCAATAATCGCGCCAGTTCCTGCCGCTGGATGTCCAGCACCTTGATCCCCAAGCGGTTGACAAAAACCATCTTTTCGGAGGCCCGAATCTTGACGGCCAGCTTACAGCGCTGTTCACCCTCACTGGTTTCCTGCGCTATCCACCCCCCCACCTGCAGGGTATCCACTGCCGCAAGTGCCGCAGACAGTTCCTCTTCACTAATGGGGTGCGGCACCACAAACGCTTCCCCGCTGCTGGAATCCTGTGAATCCGCCTCGTTCTGGACATCATCCGCCCCTGACTGCGGCCCTTGGGCAGGGGCTTCGAGCTCGGCTTGGTCATGGTCATGGTCAACCAAGGACAGGGACGAATTCTGCAGCAGGTCCTCTATGCGGGATGAGGATCGCTCTTCGGCTTTTTGTTCTTCCAGTTCCGCAGCCCGGTTCAGCTGTTCACGCATCTCAATCCATGATTCTCGAAGATTGCCCAAATTTGTATCCAACTGCAAATCCCAATAGAGTTTTTTCTGCACCGGTTGTACTACGCCACCCTCCAGCGCCAGGGCCAGTTGACGGGCGCTTTTCTTGGCAACGGTTTTACCCGTTTGACCCACCAAAACCCACGGGTCATCACCACTGGCTTTCAACACAACCTTGCACAGCTCATATTGACCAGCAGAGGTCTTCAATCGCAGCCAATCCTCTTCCTCAATTTGTTCGATGGCTTCCAGTGCTTTGGGGCTCACCCGATCGAGCTCGGCTTCCACCACGCGGGTCACGGGAACCTCCATTGCAGGCACTTCCGCCACCGGGGGAACCGCCCCGCTGATCAGAGCTGTCAGAACCAGTTCCAGCGGTTCCATTGCCTGTTCCATTGCCGTACTGGCGCTGCTGACACTGATCAGCGATGCCCTGATGTTTTTCATGAGCACCTGATAAAATCCCCGATAACCATCCCGTTTAGCATCATCCCGACAACCTTCACACAACTCAACCAGCGATTCGAAGGTACGCAGCTGCCTTTTCCAGCCGGGTCCATCATCCCCTTCCCGCATCGACATCATCAGCATCGAGCGACGCCATTCACCCAGCAGGAAGTCGATGACTTCCGGTGGCAGATGCCGACCGGCGGCAATGCGGTTGAACTCTTGCACCACACGGGGTTCCGCCACTTTTTCCTTACGCTTTGTGACCTCCAGCAGGCGCAGCCGCTCTTCTATCTGCTCCACCTTTTCTGACTGGCCGGCCATCCAGGCTTGTGCCTCTATGCAGATGCTGTTTACCACGGCCACATTGCCCTGAAAACCATCCAGCATGCGTTTGGCATATTGGTTCAACTTATCCCAATAAAGGGTACGACTTTTGGCCGTGCTGCTGAGTAACGTAAGGTAAGCCTGGTTGAGAAAGCGCCGTAGCAGGTTCTGTGGGGCAAAGAAAAAGGAATAATCTGCCAATGCATAACGCACCGTTAATAAACGCAGGCAGGCAAACCAGGCGCCGGCCTCCGCATCCATGGCGCGCTGGGTTTGCAGCTGATCAAAAAGAGCATCCAACAATAAAATCCCACCCCAGTCCGGGGCAGCGATGGGCAAGGCGATTTGAAGTTCAGAACATTGATCCACCAGCGCATCGCTGACACGAGAGCGGGTATCCGTATGCAGCAGACTGGATTGAATTTTTGCCAGATAATCATTCAGTACCGCCTGCGCATGGCGCGTGCGCTGGGGTGTGAGACGGATTTTGTCGGTGACGGGTTCCTCGGCATTGATGCGCAGCAGCTCCACCACCAGGCGGGCACCGATACGGACCTGATCCTGCGGAACTGCATCCTGCATCAGGGCCGCACCCTTTGCGGCATATGAGCACTGATGGCAGCGGCCATCTCTGCCAGGCGTTTGCGGTGCGCCGCCAGGCCAAAGTAGTTTAAATAGCGGCTGGCAAATGAGAACGCCGTTTTATGCAAATCACCTTGGCGCCGCGGCAACACATGAAAGTGAACATGGGGCACGTGTTGATTGGCGGCCGGGCCATCATTAAGAAATACGTTATTGCCGTCACAGGGCAGGCCACTTGCCTTTTGCGCCTTGATCACCCAATGGGCCACCTCAATCAGATGGGCGCGAACGGCCGGCGTCAGGTCTCCCAGATAGGTGGCATGCTGCCGTGGGATAACCAGTACATGGCCCGGGCGCATGGGAAACAAATCCATAAACACCACACAGTCTTCATCTTCATACACCATGCAGGCCGGTGCATCACCTTTCAATATGGAACAGAAAATACAGTCGGACATGTGGGCCTCAATTACCACGGTTATTCTTTGGTGGGATTATCCAGCATGAATTCATCGTTATCAAAACCGGGATACTTTTCTTCGACGCTACGCTCATCGTCGTCATCGTCCGACCCTTCGGTTTTATCTTTCTTTTTCTGTTTTTCGTCTGCTTCCTTTTCCTGACTGTCGCTTTCCGCATCCGGAAATACCGTGGGCTGTTCCAGCATGTCATCGATCGCCTGGTTCAGTTGCTCTTCCGTTTGCTCGGAGGCTTCCTGCTCACTTAACATCATATCCAGTTCATCAAGCCCTTCGTCTGCCCCCAGGTCATCATCAAAATCATCATCCACTTCAATCAGCTCATCCTCCTCCAACTCCATTGGATCGGCCTCATTGACGTAGGTCTCTTCCGGTTGCGCCGGCTCGGGGGGCGGAACGACTACCGTTGAACCAACACCCTCATCGGCATCGGTGGTTCGAATCTGAGTCGCTTCATCTTCATCACCCAGATCCATCTCCGTACCGGAATCCAGATCAAGCTCCAGATCAGCCACCGGTGCCGCGGCAGGCTTTGCTTTCTGTTCCGCTTTTTTCTGCTGAATCTGCGTGATCTCTTCCACTACCCGGCTCTGTTCTTCCTCCGTCTTGCGCACGATCTTGATGTAAAAATAGATGCCTCCGCCAATCACCAGTATATTGCCGATAATGAACACTCCCGCCAGCAACAACCAGTTGGTTCCCTCTTCGTCCGCCGTATTCTGCTGAACAATTTCACCCTCACCCATCAGCATGGGCTCGGGCTCAGGTACCGGTTCAACCTCCGGTAAGGGCGGAATATCATCCGGGGGTAGCTCTTCCACCTCCAGGCTTGGGATTTCCATGGCGTTGGCATCAAAGGTCTCAACCGGTAATAACGGCTCTGGCTCATCCACCGGTTCATCCATTACCACCTGAAGCGGGGTGTAATCCACCTTGTACGGGCCCTGCATCAGTTCAAAGGGCTTATCATTGGCAGAAGTACCCGATACCTTGATCAAGACTTCGTACTCCCCCAGCGCACCGAACGGCGGTACATCGATTCGATAACCACCGGCTTCCGGCAGCGCCTTCTGAATGCTTTTTTCACCATTGGGGTCGCTGATCTGAGCTACGATTTCAACGTCCTCGGGGTTTACCAGCCCGGCAATGGGTTCAGCCATCAAATAACGCAGTACCTGCCCGTCCTGATCGCGGTATTGGGTGTCCACTTTGAGCACTTCTCTGTGTACGGTCATCCTCAGGGACTTTTTGCGCTTGAAGGTTTTGCCATCCACCAGGACTGTGAAGGTATGCTCACCTTCCGTGATGGTACGGCCCAACCGGGCACTGAACACACCATCTTCCGGTACGACCTTTTCACCATCGGGCCCATCGGACAACTTGCCTTCAAAGGTTTCACCCGCTCCGGTTTCCTGGCGAAAGGTTATATCCATGAGTTCAAGGAAATTGGGGTTGGTAATAACACGGCCGTATTCATCCAATGACATGGTCATGGTCAGCCGTTCACCCTCCAGCACATTCTCCGGCAAGCCCTGCATGGTGACATTGAGATCTGACACAACGGTGACACGGTTGGCCGGATCCAGATCCGCCACCACTTTCCAGGTGCCCGGAGTGGGGTTGTAAACCGTGATGAGATCATATTGCTTGTCGGCAAACCAACTCACATTGCGGCTGCCCTGCGAGAGACTGTAGTGTATGCCTTCGGGGCTGATCAGCTCGGTTTCCCGGATTGAGGATTTACGGAAAATCAAGGCGGTGAATTCCTGGATGGAATCGTCAATGGTGAAACTGTCCCCCTCAATCGGCACCTGCTCCGGCAAATTCACCTTGTCGGAGGTTTCAATAAAAATCGACAACAGCTCATCTGCATTGCGGGCCAGAGAGAAGGAACCACCGGTCCGCAGGGCCACGGATTTCAAAAATTCCTGATCCGCCCCTTCCGACAGGGCCACTGAATGAATACGGAAGCCCGCTTGCTTCAGGCGGGGAATCACCTCATCGAGAATACGCGTCCGCTCCGTGGCGTTGACGGCAGGATCCTTGGAAATATCCACCATGCCGTCGGACAGCAATACGATGGTACGCTCCCACTGGTCATCGGGAGTGGTTTGCCCCATGGCGGCCTTTTCCAGCGCCAGACCGATATTGGTGAACAAACCCGCGGAATTAATAGCCTCCAGCTTACCCACCGCCTGCTCTTTCCACTGCGGGGACACCGGCGCCACAGGAACCAGGTTGTTAACGTATTGGCCAAACGACCACATACCGAAACGACTTTCGTCTTTCGCCAGGTTTAACAACAACTTGGCCGCTGGTACCCGCAGGTTCTGGGGGTCGTTCTTTTTCATGCTGCCGGATATGTCGATCAACACTCGCATATCCGGCTTGGCCTGCGCCCCCTTGGTCTGCGCCCCATAGGCACCCTGAACAGCAAACAACGCCGTCCACAGCAGCAGGATCAACATTATTCCGGGTAGGGAGGGTACTCTCACGCAATCTCCGTCAAAAACGTTACGCCAACATGGTTTAGTTATAGCAGCTTTGGCGGTAATTTCCTGATCACGGGGTGAAAAGGTGACGGCAAGCCATTGAAATTAAAATGCAGTCTTTTTTTTCTGCCAGTGACGGAACAAGCCATCCGCCAGTAGCACCAACAGCCCCAGAATCAGGCCATAGAGGAGAAACGGTATCGCCCGCAGGGTCTCGGTTTCGGTTTCACTCACCAGGGTGACATCCAGCAGCAATACGAACAGGGCAGGCGCCCAGTCCAGGCTACCGTACATAACCGGGGCCGGCACTAGAATGGTGGCCGCCACCAGCACTCGCAGTGTCTGCCGTGGCAGTGGCCAGGGAATGGGCCGGGTCATGCGCCACCAGACCGTCATCAGGCCGGTGGCCGCCAGCAAATAAATGCCCCAGGTGGTAAGGTATTCAAGGTAATCCAACATGATTCATCCAATCCTGTTTAGCTTAATAGCGAACCCAGCGGATAATGTGCTCTTCCCACTGATCATCCGGTATACCGGCCGAGGGTACGGCCCGGCCCCGCACCGAAATGCCGGCCCGGTGTACCGATTCACGATCACCGCTGATCAAAGGATGCCAGTCTTGCAGACCCCGCCCCTCATACAGGGAGCGATAGGCACAGGTGAATGGCATCCAGTGAAAATACTCTTTGTCTTCGAGCCGCACTTTGACACAATCGTCCACCAGTTTAAAACGCTTGGCATAGTTTCGGCACAAACCACTGTTGATATCCAGCAACTCGCAGGCCAGCCGGGTATAAAACACCTCGCCGCTGTCCTCATCTTCCAGTTTCTGCAGACAACACAGCGCGCAGCCATCACACAGCGACTCCCACTCCTCAGCCGTCATTTCTTCCAGTGATTTGGTGTCCCAGAAGCGTTCTGCCATTCAAAACAGACCTTCATGGGGAGGCATCTGTAAATAGTAGCCGTTTTGCTGGATACCCTGCATGACCAGCTTCACATCCACCCGCGCCAGGGAACGGTCGGCAGTCAACAACAGATCCATAACATGACCCGGCGTGCCGAAAGACTGCAACAGCGCCTCGGGTACCTGCTCGAAAGGTTCCTGTTTGGGAACATAGATGTACATACCTTCTTTCTTGGGGCTGCGATACACAGAGCACATGATTTTTTCAGTCATGGTCCAGTTCGTCCTTATTGTTGTTGTTTGACGGTAAAACGAATGCATCCAGGCTGGGCTGCAGTGCGGTTTCCCGCCAGCCGCCCGCAAAGGGAGAGTCGGTTGTCAGTGTGCCTGCCATCCTGGCTTTCAGATAATTCACCAGCTGCGCCTTACTGGCCAGTAGGTCCGCCGGTAAACCCAGGGTCTCGGCACAGCTGGCAACCACGTCCCGCAGCGCCTTGTAATCCTTCTGCTGGCTCTTTGAGAGCGGGCGGGGAATAGGGAGCGGCGGCTCGCCCGCCTGCAGGCCGATGTGCAGCTGCTGCAACAATTGATCCCCATAACGTCGAATCTGACTGCCCTGAAAACCCAGTTCCGACAGCAGCGCTTTGCTGCTGGGTTGTTTCTCTACCAGGGCATACAGATTCGCGTCCTTGGCAATAAAGGTTTTGGGGATATTGTGCTGGCGGGCTGTCTGCTCCCGCCAGCTGGCCAGATGACGTAACGCGCCCTGCAGGGCCGGCTTCAGTTTCCAGCCACTGCCGAAGCCCAAATACAGCCATTCGTCCGGAGTTTTGTGCTGGTACTTGGCCACCAGTTGCTGACACTCTTCAGCGAACCAGGATTCGCGCCCGGTCTGTTGCAGCTTCTGTTGCAGAATATCCGCTACCTGATGCAGATATTTGACGTCGGCTTCCGCGTAATGGAGTTGGCGGGCCGTTAACGGGCGCTGCAACCAGTCAGAACGGGTTTCCTCTTTGGAAAGCTCCACGCCAATGATGTCCATGAGCAGCCGTTGCAACCCCATCTGACGATCGAAACCCACCAGGCTGGCGGCAATCTGGGTATCGAACAGGTTACTGGGCAGGCGCTTCCACAGCCCCAGAAACACATCCAGATCCTCACCGGCACTGTGCATCAATAACTGCATGTCCGGGGCGAACAGGATATCTCCCAGTGGCTGTAACTGCTGGGTGGAAAAAACCGTGGGGTCCACCAGAAAGACCTGTTGGCGATCGGCAATCTGGATTAAACCGGGGCGGGAATAATAGGTATTGGTGCGAACAAACTCGGTGTCTACGGCCAACCGGGTACAGGATTGAATCTGCTCCACAAGCGACTGCAATTGGTTGGGCTGATCAATCCACTGGTAACTCACTAGTACACTCTCTGAAGGCTGGGGCGATAACCAACGCATTATAGAGAGAATGGCCGAATATGACTACCTGAACCCGCTAACCATTTGATTCTACAGGCCAAGCTGCTTGGCAATGACTTCGTTCATGATCTCGTAAGTGCCACCACCAATGGCTAATATGCGATTATCCCGATACAGCCGTTCCACCAGGGACTCCTGCATGTACCCCATACCACCAAAAATCTGTACAGCATCGTAGGTGACCTTGTCACTGACACTGGTGGCAAAGTTCTTGGCCATCGACACTTCCTTGACCACGTTCTCACCGGCGGCAATGCGGGCGGCAATGCGATAAGTGAATTCCGTCGAGGCTTCTGTCTGGGTGGCCATGTCCGCCAGTTTATGACGCAGGGTTTGAAACCGGTTGAGGGTTTTACCAAAGGCTTCCCGTTGTTTCACATACTGCAGGCATGCTTCCAGCGCCAGCCGCGACGTGCAGTTGGCCATCACCGCCAAATTGAGACGTTCCATCTGGAAGTTGGTCATGATCACATAGAAACCGGCGTTTTCCTGGCCGATGAGATTCGCCGCCGGTACCCGGCAATCGTCAAAGAACAGCTCAGCGGTATCGCTGGCCCACCAGCCCATTTTTTTCAGCTTCCTGCCCACACCAAAACCCGGGGTGCCCTTTTCCACCAGCAACAGGCTGATGCCACCGTAGCCGGGATCACCGGTACGGACTGCCACGGTGTAGTAGTCTGCATTGACACCACTGGTGATGAAGGTTTTGGAGCCGTTCACCACAAAGTGATCACCCTCTCTCGCCGCTTTGGTGCGCAGGTTAGCTACATCGGAGCCGCCACCGGGCTCGGTGATGGCAAGGCACTGAATTTTGCGACCGGCAATCACGTCGGGGCAGATGCGGGCCTTGAGCGCGTCACTGCCCCACTTCACCACCGGTGGCAAACCAATATCGATGGAACCAAGGCTGGCCGCTACCCCACCGGAACCGGCGGCCATGATCTCTTCACTGGCAGCGATCTTGCTGAACATATCGAAACCGGTGCCACCGTATTGCTCCGGGTAGCCGATACCCAGAATGCCGGCGTCACCGGCTTTCTGATACAGGTCTCTGGGCAATTCACCAGCTTCTTCCCAGCGCTCTACATTGGGGGAGATCTCGCGGGCAACAAAGGCCCGCACCGATTCCCGCACCAGGTTCTGGGTTTCACCAAAGTAGCGTTGGTAGTCCGTCATGATCTGTCCTCTGTGTTACGTCTTGCTGGACTATAACCCGGACGAACAGCACCAAGCAAGCGCTTGGTTTGAGCCATGAAACACAGCGACCAATCACCCTTTTTAATGGCCAATCAGCATATTTCCGATCATGCCCCCCAGAAAGCCGAACACCGCTCCCATGGGCGGTAACCAATAATTTTTCATGGTGGTTTGGGGCGCAATGTCTTCAAACAGCAGGTAAAGGATACCGCCCCCTGCGAACGCCATAATCGAAGCGGTTACATTGGGGTGATCCTGCAACAGGAAATAGCCGGTGGCAGCGGCCACGGGCCCAAGAAAGGACACCAGAAACAGCAGCCCAAGCACCGCCCCAGGCCGGTGGGAGGCATCCGGTTTGGAAGTGGCTGTCATTTCCCGGAAGGCATTAAAGCCCTCCGGCAGATTCTGAACGCCGATAAACAATGCCAGCAGAATACCAAGCTCACGGTTGTAGACAAACACTGCCCCCAGAGAGATGGCTTCCGGCACAAAATCCATCAGCATGGCCAGCAATTGAGCCCTGGAACCGCCCTGCTGACTCAGATAGGCATCCACCGCACAAAACACCGCCCCGCCGGCAATAAACACCGCCGCCAGTAACCAGGGCTCCAGGCGCTCGATGGCATCCGGCAATAAGGCGAACACCACACCCGCCAACAGGATGCCGCCGCCGAACCCCACCAAGCCATGAAGAAATTCCTGTGACCTGACTCCGTTGCCCAGGGGTACACAACGCGCCAGCACGCCACCCAGGAAAGCCATCAAACCTGAGCCCCAGGCCAACAACAAAACCATCCACAGGGCGTTCACTGGCAGGCCTTCGGGCTGTTCACACTGCTACTCGATCACGCGACGGCCCTGCAACGCCAGGGTGAGCGTGTTGCTGTCCACATACTCAAGATCGCCACCCATAGGCACGCCGTGCGCAATTCGTGAGGCCACTACACCATGACGGCGCGCCATCTCAGACAGGTAATGAGCAGTGGCTTCCCCTTCCACTGTGGTACCGGTGGCGATCACCAGTTCGGTGACTTCACCTTCCGCCAGGCGTTTGTCCAACAGATCGGCTCCGATCTCTTCAGGCCCGATGCCATCGATGGGTGACAGGTGCCCCAGCAGCAGGAAATAGAACCCGCGAAAACTGCCGGACTGGTCGATGGCAATCACGTCCGCCGGCGTCTCCACCACGCACAACAACCCGGGATCACGGGACATCTGGCTACAGGTATGGCACACCGGCGCCTCGGAGAAGTTTCGGCAACGCTGGCAGCGGCCGATCTTGTCAATCGCCAACTGTAACGTATCGGCCAGTTTCTGCGCCCCCACCCGATCACGATCCAACAAATGCAGAGCCATGCGCTGGGCGGACTTGGGGCCAACCCCGGGTAAGCAGGTAAGCGACTCGATAAGACGTTGGGTCAGCGGACTAAAGCTCATTCAACACCAGCAATTTCAATGAATTATTAAGGAAACTTAAAGCCAGGTGGTAAGTTGATTCCAGCCGCCAGACCACCCATTTTGTCCTGGTTGGTTTGTTCAACCCGTCGCACCGCATCGTTCACCGCCGCCGCCAACAGATCTTCCAGCACTTCCTTATCTTCGCCCAGCAGGCTATCGTCGATCTGCACCCGCTTCACATCGTGTCGCCCGGTCATGGTCACCTTTACCAGCCCGGCGCCGGATTCACCGTTGACCTCCACATTGGCCAGTTCCTCCTGCATTTTTTGCATGCGCTCCTGCATTTCCTGCGCCTGCTTCATCAAATCACCAAAAGGGCCTTTCATGCTGTCACCTTCTCATATCTCACTAGGGTTCAATCTTCATCTACCGGCGTTACCGAATTAAGATCCAGTGTAGCGCCGAACAGGTTCTGCAGATCCCGGACAAACGCATCCTCTTGCATCAGGGCGATCGCAGCTTCTTTTCTTTTCTGCTGATATGTTGCCAACAGTTGATCCGGGGTGGGCATGCTGGGTTCGGTCACATCCACTTTCAGTCTAATGGATTGACCGGCATTTGCCGACAATGCCTGCGCCAGCAGATCTCGATTCTCATCTTTGTACAACACTTCAAACCGGGGGCTGATGGCCAGGGTCCACAGGCCGTCTGACTTACTTTCCAGGGAACAGTTGCGGGCAAAGTTTCTGACCGGGCCATCCAACTCCAGAACCCCTACCAGATCTGCCCATTCGTCCCCCAGTTTGATGACCTTGGTTTTGACTTTCGCCTTGGGCTGGGGTGGTGCATGGTTGGAAACCGTCTCTGCGGCAGCGGATTCACCGGGTAATGGCGCGGCAGGCGGCGTCCTGGCCGGTGCCGCGGGGGTGCTCACCGCGGCGTTGGCCGATGGCGGCCTGGTGTCACGCCCCTCGCCCAACGTGGCTCTCACCTGTGCCATATGGCCGTCAGCGCCGCCCAGCGTTTGCGTTGGGATAGCCTGAGCCGTTTTGGTGGCAGGGTTTGTGGAGGCCAGCCCTGCCGCCTCAGCAGGGCTAGAGGGCTTTCCCGGCTGTGGCACTCCTGCAGGCTGGGTGGCCGTGCCGCCGGCCATGGGTACGACACCCTGGGGCCGGAACATCAAAAGCCGCAACAGGGTCATTTCGAAGCCACTGCGGGCATCCGGTGACAAAGGCAGATCGCGCCGGCCCAGGAGCGCCGTTTGGTAAAACAGCTGCAACTGCTCCGGTGCGAAGCGACCGGCGTATTCCAATATTCGGGCTCGATCACCATCACTGTCGTCCACCGCTTCCGGGGCGATCTGGGCCACCGCCATACGGTGCAAGGTGCTGATCAGATCCGCCAGCACCCCCGCGTAATCGGGGCTCTGCTCCGCCATTTCCGCCACCCGCTGCAGCAGCTGCTCAGCCTCATTTTGCGCCAGCGCCTCGACAATGCCAAACACATACTCACGATCGATGCTGCCCAGCATGGCGCGCACATCTGCTTCCTGAACCTTGCCATTACCAAAGGCAATAGCCTGATCCGTCAGGCTCATGGCATCCCGCATACTGCCATCAGCCGCGCGCCCCAACTGCCACAGGGCAGGTTCTTCGAACTCGACAATTTCCGCGTCCAGCACTTTTTTCAGGTGGCCAACAATGCGCTCCGGTGTCATGGCCTTGAGGCTGAACTGCAAACAACGGGACAGGATGGTGATGGGTAGCTTCTGCGGGTCGGTGGTGGCCAGCAGGAATTTGACGTGCTCCGGTGGCTCTTCAAGAGTCTTCAGTAAAGCATTAAAGCTGTGACCCGACAGCATATGGACTTCGTCAATCAGATAAACCTTGTAGCGGCCACGGGTGGGAGCATACTGCACGTTTTCCAGCAGCTCACGGGTATCTTCCACCTTGGTACGGGAGGCGGCATCCACCTCGATCAGATCCACAAAGCGGCCGTCGTTGATCTCCTGGCAGGCACTGCACTGGCCACAGGGCTCGGAACTTATGCCGGTTTCACAATTTAGGGATTTCGCCAGAATGCGGGCGATGGTGGTTTTCCCCACGCCGCGGGTACCGGTAAACAAATAGGCATGGTGCAACCGACCATGATCAAGGGCGTTGATAAGGGCTTTCAGTACGTGCTCCTGCCCCACCATCTCGCGGAATGTTCGGGGACGCCACTTACGCGCAAGGACCTGATAACTCATGTAATTTTGGTTCTGCTCTGGGTGATATCTGGCAGGCCGGCAAGGCCAACAAAAGACGCCCAGTGTAATACGGCAGCACGCTTTGATAAACCAATGAATTGATTTTAAAAGCAGGATTCGGGAATGGAGGGAAGTGGAGGCGACTCTATCAGCCACACCCCGGCACACGAGTCGCCTGCTACCGTTGCTCCCTTCCGGGCCTGGCGGGGTTCACAGGTTATCGTTGCGAGGGGACCAATAGAGCCACCATGACAAGGTGGGCGATTATTCCTTATTTCGTGAACCATTTCAAGGCAAGCAATTGAAGTAACAGTATTTTGTGCAGAATGCGCTAAGCTAGGGGTGAATACCACTCAATACAGGATGAACTTTGTGAAAGCGCTGAGCCTACATTTTCTGATGCCCCTGGTGCTACTGGTCTGCAGCGCGTCGACTCAGGCTGCTGATCGCTGGACCAACCAAACCGTCGATGGCACCCTGATGGCCATCACACCCACTTATCAGTTGCAGGTGTATATGGTGGCCTCCCCTACTGAAACCGTCTGGGCCAAGATCAACATTCCCGTGGATAGGGATCAACTCCCGGAACTGCACAAGCACCGGAAGTCACCGAATTTCCCCTTCATTGATGTAGGCGTGGACGTGGACAAGTACTATCGCACGGCCCAGGGTCACATCCATGATGAGCGCGCGCTGATCACGGTGGAAATCGACCGGCGCCATTGGGATGGGCTGAAAAAAGGCAGCAAATTGATCCTTAGTCTGCCCGATGGCACCGAGCTCAAGGAAAGCCTGCGTGGTTCCGGCGCCGCCTTGCGTGCCGTCGAGCGGCATTGACAGCGGGCAGACTCCACCCGCTTACCGACTAGGGTTGCACGTGCTGAAAAACAAAATCCAGCAACCTGTCCGCCACCTGGTTCTGATGCAATGCGGGCATGTTGACGCTGGCAAACATCGGATCCAGGTGGGACTGGCCCTCCAGGTCAACCACCTCCAGTAAACGATCGGGCTCATCCGGCATGGGGAACGATAAGCCACCGCCTTTTGCCATCAGCAGCAACGTTGGAACCTGTTTATAGGCCTGCTGAAAATAAGTATGCAGTCCGTACTGTGGTGCAAAGGGTTTGCTGGCTGCATTAATATCCACCACGATGCGCACCGGGAAGTACCATTCCGTTAAATTGGTTTCCCCGATATAAAGAGCCCTGACAAAGTCCTCCATACGGACCATTTCTTCAGTTAAATTGGTGTACTCAACCATACCGGTCTGATCACCGTATGTTGGGTCCGAAGGGGTTCCGATCTCATCCATGTCGGCCCAACTGTAAAGGGGCCCCTGCCCAAGGCTACGCCGATTGGGGCCGGCATCAGCGGCAATATGCTGCTGCTTGGGGCCGGATACCGCATTCACCAGATCGCCCAAAATGGGAATACTGCGCATCAGGTTGAAGAAAGGGGATTTCGTCACCACCGCACCGCCATTGAGATGACCAAGACTGGTTTGCAGAAAGCTGAGGATGGAAAAATGGTCGTCAAACATGAGCCCAACCTGGGCCTCATTGGTATAACGAAAGTCATCAATAAAGGGTCCCCAGGCATAATTGTTGGCGTCCCGGGTATGGAAGAAACGAAACAGATTTTTCAGCACCGGTGACTTGGGCAGGCGATCCAGCACTGTGCTTTCCTCATCCGGTGCCTTGGCCGCCAACAGGCCCACCGCTTCCGGCAAGGCTATGGCTTCAGCACTGAATACCAGGGGAATATCGATGTTCTTGGGCAATATGCCGGTTTCAATCCAGCGCAGTGTTCGACGGTAACCAGCATCGGCTTCGGTATCACCTTCTGCCGCGGCTTGCGCCGTGGCCTGCTGCAGGGTCGCCTGCACGTCCATCACCGGCACGGTGGCGGGCGACGCACCTACCGCATCTGTAATATTGCCAATCGTGGTATCGAAGCCGATGGCACCGGCCACCATGTTGGCACCCTGGTCTTCCGTGGTAGCCACATCCCCATCCAGATCCCAGGCCAGGAACATGGAGGTATGCGCCCCACCCAGGGAGTGTCCGCCCACGAATACCTTCTTGCGGCTCACGGCCGGATCGGGAATCATGGCCTGTATCACGGCGTACATGTCTTCGGTGGATTGTTCCATGCCGAAATCCACCAAGAAAGGCATATCCCGCCCCTGTAGAAAACCCGCGAAAAATTTACCGTTAACGGGTTGCTGGAAATAGTAATACCCCAGGATCAGGTCCTCTGCCTCCTGCACCGTTGCAGCCTGCTCGGCAGCCTGCATTCCGGTCAGATCCTCCAAACAGTTGGCACGCCGGTCCATGGCCCAGATCTCTATGTCCTGGCTGCGGAACGTTTTTGCCATATACACCAGCTGCCGGCCAATATATTCAAAGCCATTGGCCCCTTCCAGAATGCCGGGCACCAATAACACAGCGGCATCGGCCTGGGCCGCATCCGGGCCGCTGCCCCGGGTTTTGAAGCGGAGGAAATTCACATCCCGGCACTGCTCGGGCAACATGGGATCATCGATCTGGTGGATGGCGGGCACTGACTCGTAGGTGACCGACACAACCGCATCAACCTCAGAATCTGACCACAAGGGCTGTAACTTATCATGTTTGGCTTCGGGTATGGGGCCTTCCGGGCTATAACAGCCACCCAGCAACACAGACGCAGCCATGAACAGGATCGCGGAAGTCTTGGCAATGCTCATCCCTGATCTCCTTCTTATGTATTATTGTTTTAATACCCCTCGTTATAACGTAGAGCGGCTGCGATGGATTGTTCAAAACGGTCAACTTCAGCAAAAGAAAAAGCCGCGAATCCGGGGATCCGCAGCCTTATAAACCAAGCAGCCTGGGGGTTGCCGCATCTTACTTTTGCGATTTGGCCCAGGTATCCCGCAAGGTGACCGTGCGGTTGAACACCAACTTATCCGCGGTGGCATCCTCACTGTCCAATACAAAATAGCCTTCCCGCTCAAATTGATAGGGCAGTTCAGCTTTGGCATTTTGCAGTGACGGCTCTGCCATGGCAGTGGTAATGACCGTCAGCGAGTCTGGGTTGATGTGATCCACAAAGTCCGTACCGTCTTTGGCGGCATCCGGGCTTTCATGATTGAACAGCCGATCATACAGTCGCACTTCCACCGGTAATGCCTTGGCGGCAGACACCCAGTGCACCACACCTTTCACCTTGCGGCCTTCCGGGTTTTTACCCAGGGTTTGATCGTCGTAGCTGCAACGCAATTCGACCACCTCGCCCTGCTCGTTTTTGATGACCTCATCGCAACGAATCACATAGGCACCCCGTAAACGCACTTCGCCGCCCGGAATCAAGCGCTTGAAGCCTTTGGGAGGCTCTTCTTCAAAGTCACTGCGATCAATGTACAGCGTGTTGCCAAAGAATATCTCACGACTGCCCAACGTTTCGTCCTTGGGGTGGGCCGGTATGGTGAGGGACTGCTCTGCAACCTGGTTCCAGTTGGTAATCACCACCTTAAGTGGGTGCATGACGCACATTGCCCTTGGGGCATGTTTATCCAGGTCGTCACGAATGGCGAACTCCAGCATGCTGACGTCCACCACCCCTTCACTCTTGGTCACCCCGATCATTTCGCAGAAATTGCGAATGGATGCCGGTGTGTATCCCCGCCGCCGCATGCCGGCGATGGTGGGCATTCGGGGGTCATCCCAGCCGCTGACATGGTGTTCATCCACCAACTGTTTGAGCTTGCGCTTGCTGGTGACCGTGTAATTCAGGTTGAGGCGGGCAAATTCAATCTGCTGGGGATGACAGGGCACATCCAGCTGATCCAGCACCCAGTCATACAATGGCCGATGGTCTTCGAACTCAAGGGTACACAGGGAGTGGGTGATTTCTTCCAGCGCATCAGAAAGACAGTGGGTGTAATCGTACATGGGGTATACGCACCATTTATCACCGGTCTGATGGTGGTGAGCACGCCGCACCCGGTATATAACCGGATCCCGCATATTGATATTGGGGGATGCCATATCGATCCGGGCCCGCAGCACCGCGCTGCCATCAGCGAACTCACCCGCCCGCATGCGCTCAAACTGCTGCAAATTTTCTTCCACAGTACGGCTGCGGTAAGGGCTGTCCTGACCGGGCTCAGTCAGTGTGCCCCGCATGGCACGGATTTGCTCGGGAGTGGATTCATCCACATAGGCCTTATGCTGCTTGATCAGCTCCACGGCAAACTCATAAAGCCGGTCGAAATAATCCGACGCATAGCGAACATCGGCATGCCATTCAAAACCAAGCCAGGTGACATCCCGCTTGATGGCTTCTATATATTCCTGGCTTTCTTTTTCCGGATTGGTATCGTCAAAGCGCAGGTTACAGGTGCCGCCGAACTCCTCCGCCATGGAAAAATTCAAGCAGATTGACTTGGCGTGCCCCACATGGAGATAGCCATTGGGCTCCGGGGGAAACCGGGTGGCCACCCGACCATCGTTTTTGCCTGAATCCAGGTCTTTGCTGATGATTTGGCGAATAAAGTGGGCAGGTTTAACTGGCTCGGATTTGCTCATATGATCTCAATAATCCCGTCTGATACGCCAGGTAAAATGGCTGGCGGCTGCTACTGCCGCGTAGTATAGGGGATTCAGGAGCACAACCCAATAAGGCGCGTCAGAATGCTGTGCCAGCATTGCAAATCTGGCACAGCGCCCGGCCAAGCGTCTCCACTTAACCATAGCAGCCCGGGTATCTTAACCTGACCGCTATTCTGACCGCTTGATGGTTCCTTTTTACGATAGTTCCTTTTTACATAGGAATACGGACCACCACACCACCCATGGTGTCACCGATTTTGAAATCGGTGCGGGGGGAATCCTTGTGCTCATTATGGCAATCCACGCAAGGGGTCGCCACAGCCACATCCGGGTACACAGCGGTGTAGTACTTCACACCACCCAGTTCTTCCTCGCCGTAGTAGTTTTTGCCGGGGTTGTCCACGATATACTGCAGACCCGCCTTTTCCGCTTCCGTCACCGGTGCATTCTGCTTGTTGATGGGCCACAGCGATTGCAGCGAATAGGTGAACGCGTCGGTGCGCTCAGCCACTGCCTCGGCGCCGAAACGGAACATCTGAGCCGGCAGCGGAGCACCGTTTTCCAGATCTTCCCAATGCTCATCGGGTTTGATGAATTTGCCCTGGGCTCCCAGGCGTTTGATAATCAGCTTTGTATAGTTAGCCCGGTCGGATGCCATAACGGCAAACAGGGAGTCGGCCATGATCTTAGGATCAATCCCAGCCGCCTTCTCCTCACCCCCACAGCCTGCGGTCAGAACCACAGAACCGGCTAACACCAATGAACCCCACAGTTTAGTTACTTTCATGATCACTCCTTCACTCTCTCTATTGCCATTTTAATACTGTCGATGGAAACGCTGGGCCGCCCCTGGAAGTTGTTCTCAATGAGCGCTGGATCCGCGAGGGCATCCAAGGCAAATTGCAAACCGTGACAGTCCAGGCAAACGGTCCGAATCATTTTTTCGTTTGGCCTTAAATTCGCGTTCTGGTTGTGCTGGGTATGGAACTCCCCGGGCTCCTGCTCGCTCTCCAGTTTGGGCATGTGGCAGGTGGCGCAGGTCACCCCACTGCCTGCCGGCAACTCACCGGCTGCCTCGCGCAACAACAGGGCGTAATGAGGCGATGCCTTATATTCATTGGTATGCCGGTCATCATGGCACCCCATACAGGCCTCCACTGCGGCACTGGCGCCCAACGGGTAATCGTGAGCCCCATGACAGGTGTTGCAGGTGAGGCTCTGATCATGAACGTCCGCCTTGAATGGCAGCCGGCCCTGGGCCGGGGTCATGGGTGTGAGCAATCTCACTTCTGGATTCTGCAAAGCCTTCAGTGACGGATTTAAGGGGAATGATTCCACCGCATCCCGCTTTACCGCCAGACGCATGCCATGCTTGCCGGTGAGAAACCCTTCTGCCTGCGCTTGATGACAATCCAAACACACCAACGCATCCGGCTGTTCGGTAAATCGCTCCCCCGCGCCATGACAGGATGAACAGTTACTGTCCTCGGTGGCATGGGCACTGTGCAACCACTGCTTTTCCGCCTCGGCGGCCTTGAATGTCTGCACGGGGTAATCCGGTTGCGGGGCAGCATTCACTGCCGCGGGCTCGGCAACATAGGCTTGCATTGCAGCAATAATCGGTTGCGCACTGATGGCAGGCTCGTTGGAATGCTGAAGCAGGAAATCCTCATACAGTGCCCGATTGTCATGGTAATTATGACACCCGGCGGAAGCGCAGGTATCAAATGCCATGCCTTCATGGGACGGGCGATCTTCCGCAATATCCTTGTGGCAGGCCACGCAATAGTCCGTCGCCATGGTCACCCCCATGTCCCGCGTGATACGCGGTTGGTGTTCACGATGGCAAGCAACGCAATAGCGTGCATCTATTTGCTCCAACCGATCCGCATTACGGGGATCGGTAAATTTCGATTTGGGGTGCGAATCATGCGCCGCTTTCAACTCTGCCGCATGGCATCCAACACAGGCATCCTGCAACACATCCCCGCCACCAAATGGTGATTGATGACAGGTGGCGCAAGCCATTTCAATTTGATGGTGGCCATGCGTGGTTTCACCAATCAGAAAAGTTTCTTTTTCCGTTTTCATAAACAGCTCATTGGCCCAGATTCCCGCCATCACCAACACTGCGATTGTCAGTAGGGAATACAACAGGGTTACTTTTCTAACACCCTTTTTCACACCGAAACCTCAGCTACCCATCAAAAGAAATACACGCTCAACACATGAAAGCCCAACAACACCGGCAAAGGCCAAAACAGAACAATGTGAGCATGGGTAAACCACTGTCGCATCTGCTTGCCGGTGTAACCCATCTTGGTATAGCGCTCGCCACCGATTACCGCACCGGCGAAGGCACCCACCAGGGCCAGCAACAGGAAATCGAGCATTAAATACTGGTTAATGTTCTCACCCAGTGAAAAGCCGGTGTGTAAATACAGAATCACCAGCGCCAGAACGCCGAGCACAGTGTGAATAAAGCGCCACCAGGGAAAGCCTCCCAAGGTAAACTTTTTGATCCGCTTGCGTAAGGAAATCAGAATACCCGCCACACTGATGCCCAGTAACGTAAAGCCGGTAATCTGTTTCAACAACGAATCCGTCCAGAACGACTCCAACCAGCTGGCGGATTCAAAGTGCTCCGAATAGACGGGGCTCGGTAACAGGAAATTGGCCACCACCAGTAACGCGCTGAGCGCAACCACTGCAATCAAGGGTTTACCGGTTGCCACCACCGGTTCCGGCACAAAGGGTGCCCCCGCCAGGTCGGCCAGTAACGGCTTACATGAGCCGCACACCGTAGACGCTCCGGTACACTGCGCCAGATCGGCAACCGACTGACAACCCTGCAACTGGGCTTCCACCAAGGTGCCTTTATCCACCGCCCGGCAATTGCAGACAATAGCGGACGCAGGCCATTCCCTTACATGGGCGGTATCTTCCTGTGGCCAGATTCGACCTTCGGATTTAAAGCGGGCAACCTGCCAGGGAAAAATCCGTTGTTCATTAACTACCGCCTGCTGCAGGCGACTGCGCTCAGCGCACGCGCCTACCGCAACAAACCCTTTTAACCGACTGCGTTTCAGAAACAGTTTGCGGTAATCACCATTCTCATTGTGAAAGGTGATGGTCTGATCGATCTGATTCTCATATTCATCGCTGATCCAACCAATGGTGAATATCGGCAGATCGAGAATTTTCAATTGCGTGGCAGCAATGGAACCCGTATAAGTCGCCGAGCCCTCACACAGCCGGTCGGCCAGAATGGCAGCCTGCTCCAGGCCGGGTGCCAGCAAACCATAAATGTCACCCCGGTGCTCTGCACATTCCCCGATGGCAAACACATTCTCCTGACTGGTTTGCAGGTGATCATTCACCACAATACCGCGACCTACCTTTACCCCGCTACCGCGGGCCAGGTCCACATTGGGTTGAATTCCGGTGGAAAAAATAACGGTGTCACACTCAATGGTTTGCCCATTACGCAGCAGAACCGCAGTAACATTGCGTTGACCCACCAATTTGCGCACACCGGAGTTGAGGAACACTTCTATTCCATACCCTTCCAGTGTTCGCTTAAGAATGGCGCCACCTTCGATATCAAGCTGCCGGTTCATCAGGCGATTACTTTGGTGAACCAGGACAACCTGGGTGTTATTGCGCTGCATGGCGCGAGCGGCTTCCACTCCCAGCAACCCGCCACCCACCACCACGGTGCGCCGGGTGCGCACGCTGCGGGCCATCAACTGCTGGGCGTCGTTCAGGTCTCGAAAAACATACACACCGGACAGCTCAATGCCCGTCACATTGGGCACCCAGGGGTTGGAACCTGTGGCAAACACCACTTGATCAAAGCGGTGGCTAACCCCTTTGTCGTCCAGCAGTGTCTGCCTGTGCTGATCAAGCTGTACTACACGCCGGTTAATGAACTGAAAGTTGTCCCGCTCATCGCGAATTTCGGGAAACAGTATCTCGCTGTAACGGACTTCCCCCGCCACCAGAGAAGAGAGCTGGATACGGTTGTAGGGTCGCCAGGGCTCGTCGCCGAACAGTTTGATGACGCCGGGATACCCACGATTGAGAAGCTCCCGTGCAAACTGAACACCCACCGGCCCGCTTCCGATGACCACCATGACCTTATGGTTGGGCAGCGGATCAGGAGTATCGGAACTCGGCACTGTTCCATCATCCCATTGGCTAATTAACTGGGGCTCGGCCATGACAACTCACACAGACAGTTAGATGGGTTTGCCTTTACAAGAGCTGTGCCAAATCCAACCAACCTTTCAGTTTAGGCCTGAAAATCTCTTTTTTGCACCGCATGCAGGCAGGCTAGATTTTCCTGTTCACCAAATCGGTTCATAATTAACGGGAAATGAAATATCAGACCGAAAATGAGCGCCTCAAAATAGCGTCATCAAAAACTGAAAGGGCACCGTATAGGTGCCTTTTTCCCGTTCAACCCTGCTACGGGTTATATCAAAAGGTAGAGCGGATGCTGATTTCACCCACAATCACCTTTAACTCCGTTTTCATGTTGTAGCCGGCATAGGGGTTATAGATGAAATTATCGATGGCTGTGGAAGTGGAATTGGTACTGCCATTGGAGGGAATATCCTGCTCTGAATGCACGTAGCCGAGGGAGCCTTCAATAAAGGTGTCCCTGGACCAGTGGAACGCAAAACCAGTGGAGTAGAGCTTGGTATCCCCAATCGGCACGAACAGATCCTGCTTATCTTCCGGAATGGAGCTGCCGCGGGGTTCGTAGCCGAGGCGAAACGCCAGGCGGTCAGTGTACTGGTACTCGAAGCCGATGGCCCAGGTCCACACGCTTTCGTAGTCTCTGGGTAATACCAGGCTGTCGGCGCCGAGATACCCCCCTGTTGTGCCCTGATCCAGACTTTGAACAATGGCTCCCAGCACCCCCAGAAACTGCACGGATTCCTCAAACTGGATATTCCATTCATCCCACACCGCTGTATCGGTCCACTTGATATCGATGTTGGTTTTAAGGCGGGGTGTGACCTTGATGGATGCCCCGACAGAAAAATGCTGGGGGTACTCCAGGGTCAGGCTGGCAGGGGTTTCATCCACTGAGATCTCCTCCAGGCCCACGCCTCTGGCAATCAGCCCCACCACTGTAGGGTCTTGGGCCAGGTTATTGACAAACCCCTGCACACCCGGGGAATAGTCAATACGCACATCGCCATCAATGCGGTCCCGCGCACCGCTCATGTACACCATTCCCAGGCTCAGCCAGGGTTGCACATCCCACAACACCCCCACATTGAAGGTGGTGGACAGGGGCCGCTCAAATTCCGCCTCGATGTACGCCATTCCCTGAAAGGGCGATAAACGAGCCGGATCCTCCAGATCCTGGGGGCAGATGATGTCATTCAGGGGGTTGGAGACAATACTGCCGTCCGGATCAAAACAGCCACCCTGCTGCAGCGTATCAAATGCACCAAAGGTGAAATTGGGTAGCCGCATATCGAAATTCAGGCCCACCCCCACATAACTGAAATTGAGCGCTGCACCAACAAACAGGGTGTCGCTGATGCGATAGCCCACCGACGGTGAGAAATAGGTTAAGCGGGTGATCCCCACTTCCTCCCCGGAATAAATACCGGGATCATCAGGCTCCCGTTTCAAGCCCAGCAACATCGGCGCGAACACACCGGTAGCCAGCACCATATTCTGCTCTTCCACTTCAAAACTGGCACCACCGGTGGCCGCCAATAGTGCCGGTATTTCCGTGAGGCCGAAAAAAGGCAGCATCACGGAGGTGCCCGAAAGCTCACTGGTCTGCCCATTCACCAGCGGATCAGAGAGGGTCTCCGGGAACAGTTCAAATGCGGTCTGCAATTCAGGGCCGGGTGAAAACTCCGCTTTCAGTGAGAAATCCGCGGCAATGCCCTTGATCTCGTACTGCCGCCCGCGCAGCTTGGCGAGGCCGGCGGGGTTAAAGTGGATGGCATCGATGCCAGGGGGATCCGCCGTTACTGCATTGCCCAAAGCCAGTGCCTTTGGGTTACCGATAAAGATATTTTGCGCCAGCTGGGCATGGGATTGAGTGGGCAACAATAGCGTACAACTGATTCCGCACATCAATAATGCAGAACGCACCGGGTTTGGGCTCATAATCTGACTTCTCAATTATTATTATTGTGTTTTCATTTTGCAGGTGGCAAACACCCTTTAACGAAAACAAAATATTCGATTTAAATCATTTCCGAACATTATATTTTCGATTATAGTGTGTTCACAATCCCTTTCTTACCAAGTTTCGGCCTGTTTCAAGCCAGGGAATTGTTCGAATCCGAAAACCACCCGCACAAAGCCACAAGATTTAAGACGAATGACCTCCATTACAACTTACCAAAAGCGCCTTTGCAGCGTTGGCCAAAACCGGCCTAATTCCGGCTTAAAAAGGATACTGACTATAGTTATCAATCAGTTGGCAATTGCCGTCAGCATGGTTATCGCCCTCATTGGCTGCGCCAGTGTGCCTACGGAAGGCCCTCACTACCTGCAACAAAACACGGCGATTCCGGCCGACTATTACGACGTTTCGATTACCACCCATGATGGCCAACAACTTCGCGCAACCGTGTTTCAGCCAGTGTTGAAACCCGGTCAAACTGCGCCACTGGTCATTCACAGCCATGGTTTCGGTATTTTTCGCATGTCAGGGCCGATCAGTGTTTACGGTCAGCTGGTGTTCAGTGGCGAAGCCGCACTGCAAGCCTGGAAAGCAGGTTACTGGGTGGTGAGTTACGATCAGCGGGGACATGGCGACAGCAGTGACATCAATCGCCTGATGTCTCCCCAGCACGAGGTAATCGATCTGAGCACAGTGATCGACTGGTCACTGGAAAACCTGGTTCGAATCAGCCGCGACCCTTCCGGTGATCCATTGATCGGTACCCTGGGTGAAAGCTACAGCGGTGGCGCCATGCTGCTCAATAGCCGCAATGAACCCCGCATCGATGCCATGATTCCCATTACCACCTGGTACGATTTTCCCGCCAGTTTGGCCCCCAACACGGTTCCCAAAAGTGGCTGGCTCACCACCTTGCTCATGGTCAGTAACACGTTGCACCCCGGGTCCATGGATCCCATCATCAACCGCTCATACTGGGACGCCAGGGACGGAGAATTAGGGCCTGAAATAGAAGACTACCTCAACCAGAGATCACCAAAATCCTACTGCTCAGATTACACTCAGGTCAGCGCCGATACCCTGCTTATACAGGGCTTTCGGGATGTGGCCTTTCCCATCAACGAAGCCCTTGGCAACAAAGCCTGCCTGGAGCAGAGTGGCCGGGATGTCAGGCTGATTGGTACCCAGGGAGGCCATCTACTGCCGTTTACCCAGTGGTCCTTTCCCACCCCGGGGTATGAAATCGAACCGGTGGTGCACTGTGGCAACCAAACCCTGGAGCTTACCCAGGTGGTAGTGGACTGGTTGGACGAGAAACTGAAGGGCATTACCGGCAAAGCCGACCACATTCCCTCCCTGTGCCTGACCCAGGACTACCAAAGGGGCATTGTCCTGAGCCATGTTCAACGCGGGGGAAGAACCTTCACCGTTCCCCCCAGCGAGATACGCTCCGGTTTTACTGGATTTTTTGAAGCGCCTCTGTGGCCATTGGAGCGCATGCTGGGATGGTTTACCCCCACGGACCGCTCCCCAACGCTTGCCACCCATAACAACTCCGGCACGCTGCGCCCTGCCTTCACCCCGCTTTATGTGGCCCAACAGCCCCAGAATATGGTGGGCATCCCCCTGTTCCGGGGGCATCTTGCCAGCCAGGAGGCTGACCCCATGGTGTTTCTGGGTGTGGCGGTAAAAAGGGCCAGGGGCCGTTACTATGAATTAGTCAGCGACCAGGTAACGCCCCTCAGGGGCGCAGGTGATCACCAAGTGGAAATGATGGCCATCAGTACTCATCTGGAGCCCGGTGACACCGTCGGTACCTGGCTGTTCGGTTATCACAACCAGTATCGATTCAGCCACAGCGGATGGTTCATGAACGCCACCCTGGAAGGCCTGATCCAGCTTCCACTACTGGATGCCGAGCCAAAACGGGTTAGTTCCGGCAACCAAATGAAACATTGAATTCTGCGCAATTCATTGGTTTTGTTTTACTTCTCTCCTATAATACGCCCGTTTGAATTAGCGGGCGCCCCCAATCATCAGCACTTGGGGCCATCCAGATTGGGCCAACTGTTCGGCCGCCCTCCTTACATTTATCCATAGGCTTGCCAGAGGAGACACGCTATGGAACGTGAATCGATGGAATATGATGTCGTCATCGTGGGTGCGGGTCCTGCCGGACTGTCGACTGCATGTAAACTGAAACAGTTGAACGAGGAAATCACCGTCTGTGTGGTGGAGAAAGGGTCCGAAGTGGGAGCCCACATCCTGTCCGGTGCCGTCATCGAACCCCGTGCCATGAACGAGCTGTTTCCCAACTGGAAAGAGTTGGGGGCTCCCCTGAACGTCCCGGTTAAAGGCGATGAAGTCTACTTTCTGACCAGTGACAGCAAGGCGTCCAAGGTTCCCCATTTTGGCATTCCAAAGCCCATGCACAACGATGGCAACTACATTGTGAGCCTGGGCAACGTCTGCCGCTGGCTGGCCGAGCAGGCTGAAGGCCTGGGCGTTGAAATCTACCCCGGCTTTGCCGCCGCTGAAATTCTGTTCAACGAAGACGGCAGCGTCAAAGGCGTAGCCACTGGTGATATGGGCGTTTCCATGAGCGGTGAGCAAAAGCCAAGCTACCAGCCCGGCTTTGAGTTGCACGCAAAATATACTGTTTTCTCGGAAGGTTGCCGCGGCCATCTGGGCAAAGAGCTGATCAGGCACTTCAAGCTGGATGCGGGCAAAGATCCCCAGCATTACGGCATCGGCATCAAAGAACTGTGGGATATCGACCCTGCCAAGCACCAGGAAGGCCTGGTGGTGCATGGCGCCGGCTGGCCACTGGCCGAAAACGGTGCCACCGGCGGCTTCTTCCTGTATCACTCGGAAAACAATCAAGTGGTGGTGGGTCTCATTACGGATCTCAACTATGACAATCCCTACCTGAGCCCGTTCGACGAATTCCAGCGCATGAAACATCATCCGCTGTTTGCCGACACCCTGCAGGGCGCCAAGCGCGTTTCCTACGGTGCACGGGCGGTTATCAAAGGTGGCTTGCATTCACTGCCCAAAATGACCTTCCCCGGTGGTCTGTTGATTGGTTGTGACGCCGGCACACTTAACTTCAGCAAGATCAAAGGCACTCACACTGCCATGAAGAGCGGCATGCTGGCAGCCGAAGCCGTGGTTGAAGCACTGGCACAGGACACCCCTCCAGCCGAGCTGACTGCGTACACCAGCAAGTTCGAAAGCTCCTGGGTGTTTGATGAGTTGTTCCGCAGCCGTAACTTTGGTGCCGCCATGCACAAATTCGGCACCTTTATCGGGGCCGCGTTCAACTTTATCGACCAGAATATTTTCAATGGCAAACTGCCGGTGAACCTGCACGACACCACACCGGATTATGCCTGCATCAAACCGGCAGCCAACTACTCACCCATCAACTACCCCAAGCCTGATGGCAAGTTGAGCTTCGACAAGCTGGGTTCGGTGTTTCTATCCAACACCAATCACGAAGAAGATCAGCCCTGCCACCTGCAGTTGAAGGATCCGTCCATTCCCATCGAGGTTAACCTGGAGAAATGGGCTGAGCCAGCACAACGTTATTGTCCGGCAGGCGTGTATGAAGTGGTGGATAATGAAGACGGCAGTAAGCGTTTTCAGATCAACGCGCAAAACTGCGTACACTGCAAAACCTGTGACATCAAAGACCCCAGTCAGAACATCAACTGGGTGGTTCCTGAAGGTACCGGTGGGCCCAACTATCCCAACATGTAGACCAGCATGTAGATAAACGGGCCCAAAAAAAGAGCAGGTACTATACCTGCTCTTTTTTTTTGCGGAGGGCGGGAAGCCCTGCCCAAACTCGATATCCGCTAAAAGCGCCCGAGACTGAAACGACAGCCGCGACTGTCTATGAACAACTCATTGCCATCACCGGAGCCCACCTCAGCCTGGTCCACCAATTGATAGAACACATTGCGTGATATAAGCGCCTCCAGATTTTTCCGCACCAGAATATATGGCGCTGGTTCGCCACTTTCAGGATCCACATCCACCCGAATTGGATGATCTTCCCCCGCCACCACAAAATCACCGACGTTGGTTTGGAAGCGCAGCGCCGGCCCCTGCTGCTCTTCTACCTGCTCCACCAACACTGCCACAAAGGGCGCATCTTCAACCTGAATCCGGTACTTCTCCACCGGTGTGACCAGGAAGTACTCATCCCCCTCCCGCCACAGTATTGTGGAAAACAGGTTAACCAGGGATTGGCGCTTGATCTCAGAGCCCAGATAAAACCACTTACCATCCCGCTGGATTCGCATATCCAGATCCCCGGAAAACGGGGGATTCCATTTTTCCAGGGGCGGCAGTTTTTTTTCCGTCTCTGCGGTCTGTTCAACCTTGTCGGCCAGATCATTAAGATTGAGCTTGTCGTTCATGATGTACCTGTTGAAAAGTCCTATTGGTTTAGCCAGCGTTCCAGTATGGATTTCAGTTCTTCTGTTTTGAATGGTTTTGAAACGTAATCATCCATCCCCGCCCGCAGGCACTGATCACGATCACCGGCCATAGCATGTGCGGTCATCGCGACGATGGGAATTCTTGTGGACGCTTCCCGTTGCTCCGTTTCACGAATGCGGCGGGTAGCCTGGTAACCATCCAAGACCGGCATCTGACAATCCATAAAGATTAAATCGTAACGCTCCTGATTCAGCATTTCCAACGCAGTGGCACCATTTTCCGCAACATGAACATCAAATCCCATTTTTTCCAATCGCCCCCGCGCCACCTGTTGATTCACCAGGTTATCCTCCACCACCAACAGTTTCCTGTTTGAGAGTGAAACAATGTTGCTGTCTGTAGGTTGGACCTGCAATTGGGCTTTTTTATCCCCGATGGCATCCTCTAATACGGCAAGCAAGCGGTCATAGCGCAGTGGTTTGCAAATAAAGCTGTGCTGCAACCGTTCTTCTGCTGTCAGTGCCTGTCTTTGGTAGGTAGTACCGCTTATCATGATCTGCACATTGTTGAAGCGCTGGGTAACAATACTGGCGGCGAGCATGGAGCGAATCACGTCGACACCAGCATTCATACTCATAATGACGCCGTGGTAATCTTTTTCCCTGGATTCCAAGCGCCCCACAAAGCTCTCCATATCCATCACCGCATCCGTACGGGCTCCCATTGCCCCCAGATACGATGCAAAGCTGGACTGCGCCGCACGATCAGGCTCCAGCAACAGCAATGCCGCCGACTCTGCCGCCAGTACTCGTTCTGCTCCCGCCACATTGTCCTGCTCTTCGAAGTGTACCTCAAACCAGAATGTGCTGCCCTGACCATACTGACTGTGCACGCCGATCTTTCCCTCCATCAGGCGGGTTAATTGCTTGCACAACGCGAGCCCTAACCCAGTGCCTCCGTATTCACGGGTGGTGGAAGCATCCGCCTGCGAGAATTTTTCAAAAATCAGGCTACACACCTCATCTTTGATGCCCACACCAGTGTCACAGATTTCAAACCGGTAGCGCTTACGGGAACCGAAGTCTCCCACCAAGCGAAACGTCACCATCACATGGCCACTGGGGGTGAATTTCACCGCATTGCCGATAAGGTTCAGTAACAGTTGTTTAAATCGTACCGGATCACCGATGACCCGGGTGGGTGTGAAGGGCGTCCAGTCCAAAGCCAATTCCAGGCCTTTACTCTGGGCGGGTTCAGCCAGAATGGAAAGCACCTCCTCTATGGATTGCCGCAAATCGAAGGGGATGCTCTCCAATACCAGCTTGCCTTGCTCAATCTTAGACAAATCCAGCACGTTATTGATGAGTTCCAGCAGAACATGACCGGACTCGTAGGCCACATCCAGATATTCGCGCTGCTCTTCGCTTAATGTCGTATCGTGCAGCAGGGAAAGCATGCCCAGAACACCGTTCATGGGTGTTCTCAGCTCGTGACTCATATTGGCAAGAAAATGTGCCTTGGCGCGGGCGCTGGCTTCGGCAATGCGTTTATTCTCTTCAGAGATCCGAATGGCCCGATTGGCCTGTTGCAGGGCTTTTACGGTCTTTTCCAGGTTTTCATTGGTAATGCGAAGCTCCTGCGTTCGCTCCTGCACTTCCGCTTCAAGCTTGAGATGCTGCTTGCTCAACTCCGCATCGCGCTCCCCTATTGCCTGCAACATGTTGTTGAACGCTTCTGCCAGCTCCCCCAGCTCATCCTGCATATGCCCCTCAACGCGCACGGCATAATTACCATCGTTTCTGACTTCGTTTACAGCATTCAAGAGATTATGGATGGGCTCGGCCACCACCGAGATCATGCGCCGGATAATCAACAGCGACACCAGCAGTGCCACCAGAAACACCACCAGAAAGACCCAATACGTATAGTTTTTGGTGGCATTGATACCCGCCAGGGATGAGTGTAAAAACAACCCCCCCAGCAGTCCATCACCGTATTCAATCTGCTGGAACAGGAAAACCCCTTCCCGCGAAAACACCACCGAACTGCTGTTATCGCCGGGCCACTGTAACCGGCCGCCGTACAGATAGGCGTAATCCGTCTCTGCCAGGGGCCGGCGATTGCGGTTGTAATAGGCCACAACCCGGCGCTGCTGATCAAACAAAATGGCTTCGATAACACTATCTTCATGGCTGTTGGCGTCCAGTATCCGTTGCGCCAACGCTTCATCGCCGGATTCCAGAGCCGGTATCAGGCTTTGCACCATGATGCTGCTGTGAGTTCGCAGATCATCCACAAAATGCTCACGATGCTCAGCCCGCTCAGAGAAAAGAAAAAAGAGGAACGCGGAAGCCAGCGCCGCCACCACCACCACGAGGTTAATCAAAACCAGTTTATTGGCAACCGATAGCCGGTCAAACAGCTGCTTCACCGGTGAGGTCCCCCTGACCGGCAATGGCGGCCAATGTCACATATACATAGTGCGCAATGATCGAAGCGTACATCCCTGGTACCCAAACGTGGTTGAACAAGATTACAGTGTTATGTTGCCGACGCCTTGTTGTTCTGCCTTGTGCTACTGTTGGACAAAACAAATGTTACCATCAATCAGTGACAGATGCATAACGCTCAGTAGCGCCTAGCGTTAGGCGCAAGGCGCTGCACCATCAACTGGTTCAAGACCTCCAGTTCCTGCTCACTGTCTTCATAGAGATAGGCTGCCACCCCGCGTCGGGAGCGGGCATGAACAGAATCCAGATGTTTTCCGGAGAGGACATCGTAAATCCCCACCACCACTACCAGCTCATCCGACTGGGCCTCGTCTTTCTCTTCACACTGCCCCAGGCTGGTCATGACGTTACCTTCCTCGTCCTGACACTCGCGCAACCGGATAGGCTCGATATTCGGCCAGTTTTCAATTCTGGGGAACAGCAGCAGTTGAGCGGAATGACTGGCCGCGGTACGTAAAGCCTGCTGCAGAGTCTGCGGCGTCGTCGCAACCTCCACATGGGCGAAGTAACGGCGCAGATGCCGCGCCAGGGCATCCCGAGCCAAGCGGTTCAAGTCCGTAATGTCCTCACTTCTTAGGCCGTCAGCCGCGTAACCCACCTCAATATGGTAGTGGCTGGCCAGGACCAGTTGTTGCTCTCGGCTCACCTGGCGGCTGCCAACCGGGGACAGACTGTCCAGTGCATCAGTGGAGGTATTGGCAATATACGAATTGGAACTGCACGCCGATACGCCAAGCAACAACACAGCTAGTAAGTATTTGAACAACACGTCGGCTCCTGAAACCAGATGGTGATCTCAGTATAGTTAATTGATCTGATTGGGAAAGGTTGGTTGAATCAAGGAAAGGCGGGGTGAATCAAGCGCTGCGCAGACTCATCACCACGCAGCGGATGCGGAAGTATCCTGACCGGTACCATGTGAAAAACAACTATTTGCTGCGCCGATTCCCCATTCGAATCCCCACGTCACCGAGGAAATTGAAAAAGGCATCTTTGTCTTCAATGAACTCCTGATAAAACTTGGAGTGATAGAGGGCGACGGCCCCATGTACCAACGCCCAGGCGGCAAAGATGTGAAAATACGGTGGAACATCCTCCAACGTGCCATCGTCAATCTTGGCCTTGATTACCCCCGCCAGCTTATCCAGGTTGCTGGCCCGGATCTCATGCAGCTTGGAAACCAGGTCAGGACAGGAGGTTTTGTTGGTTAATTTGTGTTCCAAGCGGTCAAATAATGCGTACTTATCCGGATCCTTCATGCGGAAGGAAAAATAATCCTTGGCCAATTTGGCGCGGTCTTTTGAGTCGCCTTCATTGAGCCGATCAAACATCTCCGCCAACTCTTCTTCGTATCGAATCATCAGCCGCAGATAAATCTCGTCTTTCGTTTCAAAATGCTTGTAGATGGTGCCTTTGCCAATATTGACCGCATCGGCAATCATCTCCACGGTGACCTTGTCTTCGCCGTGGGCGATGAACAGTTCCTGTGCTCGCTCGAGAATTTCCTCTTCCCGCTTGCGAAATTCCTGGGCTTTCTGGCTGGCTTTCTGCAAATCAGTCATCTACATAACTCCGATACCACGATTTTGGGGCGCAATTATGCGCAATTTAAACTCTATTTCCTATTACTTGACGGCAATTATTGCAGCTTTTTGACCACATTGACCTTATAGAACAATAGGTTGTAAAACAACGGCCGAATCCATTTCGGGTGACCTTTGAGTCACACCCTTTGACAATATAGACTATCCCTTCGATCAACAAGGATGAGCTTTTGTGTCTGAACTATCGCTGCAACAGGAATTTCCACAGGATTCTGACGTTTACTACCTCAATCACGCCGCCGTGTCCCCCTGGCCACAGCGGGCGGCCACGGCCGTTGCAAAGTTTGCCCGTGAGAACCTTCATCGCGGAGCCGCGGATTACCCCGCCTGGCTTAAGACCGAGCAAAGCCTGCGCAGTAAACTGGCGCAGATGATCGGAGCCGAATCCGTCGCCAATATTGCCCTGCAGAAAAACACCTCCGAGGGTTTGTCGGCCATCGCCTACGGACTCAATTGGCAGGCGGGTGACGCCATTGTCATTACCGACCAGGAGTTTCCAAGCAACCGAATCGTATGGGAATCCCTGGCATCCAAAGGCGTCTCACTGATAGAGGCGCCCCTTGGCAACGGCCAGGATACGGATACCCCCGAGCAGAATATCATTGCCGCATTGGATAGCTCCGTGCGACTGCTGTCAGTGAGCTCCGTACAGTACGGCAACGGCCTGGTGCTCGACCTTGAACAATTGGGCAATGCCTGCCGGGAACAGGGCATCCTGTTCTGTGTGGATGCCATTCAGAGTATCGGCGCCCTGCCCTTTGATGTAACGGCCTGCCAGGCCGATTTTGTGGTGGCGGACGGTCACAAGTGGATGCTTGGACCAGAAGGCCTCGCACTGTTTTACGTCAGCGACCGGGCCATGGACCTGCTCTCCCTGAATCAATATGGTTGGCATATGGTGGAGGACCGCGGAAATTACAATCGCAAAACCTGGGAAATCGCCACCGATGCCAAGCGCTTTGAGTGTGGCAGCCCCAATATGCTGGGCGCCTATGCGCTGAATGCCAGCCTGGAACTGTTACTGGAAATCGGGATGCACCAGGTACAGAGCGCACTTATGGATAACATTCAGTACCTGCAACAGGCTCTGTTGGCGCGCTCTGACCTGGAACTGTTGACCGATATCCATCGGCCTCAGCGATCCGGCATTCTGACTTTCCGTCATCGTGAAATTGCGCCAGAATTACTCTTTGAACGGTTGAAACAGCAAGGTGTGGTATGCGCCTGTCGTGGTGGTGGAATTCGCTTTTCATCGCACTTTTACACGCCTTACCCGGTGCTGCGCAAAGCTGTTGACCTTATTCCCAGCGCTTAGGCCGGGATTGGAGTTCCTATGCAAATGTTCAAACAGATCATTACTTTTATTCTGGACTGGCTGACCCGATCACGGGAAGTCCGGGACCATGGCCTCAGTGATTTCCACCGGGTTCGTGCTGAGGTTCAACCCTGCGACGTGGTACTGGTGGAAGGATGCAGCAAATCCGACCGGGTCATTCAGACCGTAACCCGATCACCCTGGAGCCATGCAGCACTTTACATAGGGCGGCCTCTGGATATCGCTGATTCCGACCTGAAAACCATCATCAGCCACTTTTTCAACGGGCCACCGGACACCCCACTGCTGATCGAAGCGCGATTGGGTGAAGGCATTGTGGTAACCCCTCTGGACCTGTACGAGCAGGATCACATACGCCTATGCCGCCCGAAAAGTTTGAGCAGCAAAGATGCCGACCAGGTAATACGATTCGCGATCAACCGCCTTGGTGCCCACAAGGGGGGCGGTTATCTGTTTGATCTGTTCCGGTTCTTTTTTCCCTGGAGCCTGCTGCCCACGGATTGGCGTTGCAGTGGTTTCAAGCGTTGGGCCGGCCGCCATACCAAGAACGTGACCGCTGCATTTGTTGCGGAATGCTTTGGTTTCATCCAGTTCCCAGTGTATCCGCTGGTGAAAACAACGGGAGAACAGGGTGTGCAACTCTTAAGGCGCCATCCAGTATTGTGCATGCCCTATGAAATTGACCAATCCCCCAATTTTGAAATCATCAAATATCCCTTTATTGATTTTAAACTGTATGAACATGAGCGCTTGATACCCTGGAAAGGCAGCGGCATCTATTCAGGTGTGGAGCAGGATCCAGCGCTTGTATTCCAATCCGGTGAGGAAACACCCGCCCCGACACCGGTTGAAGAAACAGCAAAAGCGCCCCAAGCCCCACAGGCAGACAACGCACACAAGGTGACACCAATCAACTCACGGCAAGACTGACAGGGGCTGAACGGCGGCGGCCAGCCACTTATTCTTAAAGCAAAGGATGTGTCCTATTTTAATTGCGAATAAGTTTAAGTACATACTGGACGTTTTCCGAACCTCGACAATACTTACCATTACTGATGTTGCTCACTTCCCCCCAAACGTGAGAAAGAACATTGGTTGGGTCACCTAGTGTGGTCCAGGTACCGAGGATCGAGTACCGCATATTTAACTCCTATTGGTCTTAACCCGGTTCCCCCCCCAGGATACCGGGTTTTTTTTTGGCAGTTTTTGCTAGACTGATTAAACATGGAAGGGTGGAGAATAAGAACTTGATGCGAACACTCTGTGCATTTCTGATGTTAATCTGCTCTGCGGTTTGTGCAGAAACTCAGTACGCAGCAGCCTACAACCACATAGAATGCCTGGAAAAGGAAGTCACTGAATTGGCCAGTCACCCGCAATTGATTGCCGGTATCAACAATTACAATTCATCGCCTCCCAATCCACAGCAGATGGACAAGATTTGGAATAGTTTGAAGCCGGAGGATCAACGCCTGGGGGATATCATAAACAACCCTTCTGCAGATGAGATGCGGGACTGGATCAAACATATCTCCATCCAGGGTGAAGGTTTGCTCATCGGCCGCAACGGTGGACTGGTGGCAGCCACTGAAAAAACCACCGATTTCTGGCAAGGGGATGAAGCACAGTTCCTGCAAGCAATCGGCCTTACCGCCGGTCAGGTGTACGTGCAATCAGAAATGTTGGATGAAAGCACCCATCTTATGCTGATCAAAATATCTGCCCCGGTGTATAACCCCCGTTCACGTCACCCGATCGGCGTGCTTGTGATCGGTTTCGATCAGTTCGTCATTGATTTTATTGAACCCTGCAAACACCGTTAAGTTGGACCCGCGAATAGTCGGCAGTGAACTCACATGGATGTCGATATTCGCCATCTGAAGAGCCGGATGGCTAAACCTCTTCCTCCTCCTCAGAGTCCAATCTGAGCGTTTCCGGTATACTCTTACGCGCTTTCGCGCCCAGTGTTTCCAGACGTTGAATCCGACCAACCAGATTGCCCTTGCCGGAGGAAAGCCGCTTGTGGGCGGTTTCATAGGCCCGTTGCGCCTTATCCAGTTTGTCACCAATGTCTTCCAGCGCTTCCGCAAACAGCACAAACTGGTCATGCAAAGCCCCGGCTTGACGGGCAATCTCCAGAGCATTGCGATTTTGATACTCAAAGCGCCAGATATTGTGAATGGTCTTCAGCGTTACCAGCAGGGTGGACGGACAAACCAGCATGATGTTCTTGTCAAAGGCATCGCCAAACAGGCGGGCATCGGTTTCCAGCGCCTTCAGAAATGCGGGCTCAATGGGGATGAACATCAACACATAATCCGGTGTATTGATGCCGTACAGATCCTGGTAATTCTTGGCGCTCAAATCCTTGATGTGAGCGCGAATGGATTCGATGTGCGCTCGTAACTGCAGCTCCTGTTGCTCTTCCGTCTCGGAGGAGAAGCGTTCCCAGGCGGTCAACGACACTTTCGAATCGATCACCACGTGTTTGTTCTCAGGTAGATGTACCACCACATCCGGTCGCAGGCGCTGGCCATCCTCGTTACTGAAGCTGCCCTGGGTTTCGTACTCACGTCCTTTCTGCAGGCCGGAGGCTTCCAGCACCTTCTCCAGCACCATTTCACCCCAGTTTCCCTGAGCTTTGCTGTCGCCCTTTAATGCTTTAGTCAGATTCAGGGCGTCTGCACTCATGCGGGTATTGAGTTCCTTAAGGGATACTATTTCCTGCAGCAAACTGACCCGGTCCCGACTCTCCTTGTCATACACATCCTCCACCTTTTTCTTAAACTCCGATAATTGATCCTTCAACGGATTGAGGATTTCACCCATGTTGCTCTTGTTCTGCTGGGTAAACTTCTCACTTTTATCTTCAAAAAGTTTGTGAGCAATGCTCTGAAACTCCAGCTTCATCTGCTCCTTGGCTTCCTGCAGCAATTGCAGCTTTTCCTGGGTCTCTTTCTGCGATGCTTCCAGGCGCGCTCTCAGGTCCGTCACCTGTCCGTGTTCCCGCCGCAATTCATTCTGCAGCTCTACCACCGTTTGCTCGGTAGCTGCCAGCTTATGCTGCAGTTGCTGATGATGCCGGCCCTGCTCTTCGGCCTGGGCCAAGCCACGCTGAGCCTCACCCAACTGTTGCCGGGCCTGCTCCAGGCTTAACTTGAGATCCCGTTCCAGCGCCTCCAGTTGCGCCAGCTTCTGCACCTGCTGTTCTGAGGATTGTTGCTGTAGCGCCCGTTCACGCTCCCCATCGGAGCGTAGTTTTTGCAGTGCTGCCTGCGCCCGGAAATGACCCAAGGCCAAGCCCAATGCCAAACCCAGTGCCAAGCCCAGCAGTAAACCACCCAAAGCGATCACTAACGGCATCTCTGTCATCCGTTTTGCGCCTCCGACCGGGCCACTCCAGGTTGGGCTTTTTGAAATAACCCAAAAAAATTGGCACTGGTCTGCTGTGCCACCTGCGCCACGGTCATCCCTTTCAAATCAGCCACTTTCTCCGCCACCTCCACCACAAACTGCGGTTCATTTTTCTTGCCGCGATGGGGAACCGGCGCCAGCCAGGGCGCGTCGGTTTCCACCAACAGGCGATCCAGGGGCAATGCTTTCACCACATCACGCAACGCGGACGCATTGCGAAAGGTGACAATGCCGGAAATGGAAATCAGAAACCCCATGTCCACCGCCTGTTTGGCCATATCCAGATCTTCGGTAAAGCAATGCAAAACGCCGTTGACGGCACCCCCGCCATACGCTCGCAAATACCCCAAAGTATCCTCCTTGGCACCACGGGTGTGAATAATCAGGGGCAACTGGCACTCTCTTGCCGCTTCGATGTGCACAATAAAGCGGTCCTTCTGCCACTGCAGGTCGCCTTCACCGTAGAAATAATCGAGGCCGGTTTCGCCAATGGCCACCACCTTGGGGTGCGCCGCTATGGCCAACAGTTCGTCACAGGTGGGTTCCCGGCTCTCCTGATACAGGGGATGAACCCCGACCGACGCAAATACCGGATCATGGGCTTCCGCCAGGGCAATCACATCACCCATGTTTTCCAGATTGATTCCAATGCACAGAACATGACTGACCTGGCGCGCGTAAGCAGCCTGCAGCGCGCCGTTCACATCGCCCCCATGGGCTGCCAGATCCAGTTTGTCGAGATGACAGTGGGAATCAATCAGCATAATTAGGATTCCTGTTATGAAATGACCATAAAACAATGAGTGGGGATTTTACACGGAACCCGTTGCCGGTTCGAGGTAAGCGGGGAACATTGGCAGCCGGGGCCGGTGATGTCCCGGCCCCGGCAGATGAACATTACATGGTGTGAGTGGGGCGGTCTGAATCCAGGGCGCCCGCCAGATACGTCTCAATCTTGGAGCGGGCGGTATCGTCCTGGTCGTTGAATTGCACGCCGATGCCCGCGGCCCGGTTGCCCTGGGCGCCTTTCGGTGTCACCCAGACAATCTTGCCGGCCACCGGAATTTTTTCAGTCTCTTCCATCAAGTTCAGCAGCAAAAAGACTTCTTCACCCAACTTGTATTGCTTGTTGGTCGGAATGAAGAGTCCACCGTTCTTGATAAAGGGCATGTAAGCGGCATAGAGCACTGCCTTGTCTTTGATTGTCAGCGACAGGATACCGCTTCGGGAACCACCAATTGCCATAGTCTTATCGAACCAAATTCACTTATGATTGTAGTTGAGTTTAGCATCTGACCTAGTGTATGCCAGCTAACGCAGGCGGGCCTGTGACCATTTCAACAAAATTTCTTCTAATAATAACTGAGGGTTAGGATTGGCCTGACTGTTGAGCATGCGCTTTACCTGCAGCAGATGATCGTGGCAGGCAAAGAGCCGGCTCACATTGATCAGAGCACTGGCAGCGCTCAGGTCCGCACGCAAATCCTCATTCATGATGCTTTGCTTCTGACTGGATACCAGTTTCGCCAGGTCGATCTGCCAGGCCAGCAACCAGGCCAGCACATCCAACAGCGGGTACTGGATCCAGGCATCGGCGGTGCGCACCGGATCCCGCTTTCCACTGAGCACCGCCAGCCACTGCTGTAGTACCGTGGCCCGCTCGCCCAGCCATTCACTTTGATTCAGTTCCAGCGCCCGCACCGGAGCCCCGCTGGCTACATTAAGCAGTTTTTCGGATTTCGCTGCATCACCCACCAGGGTATTGAGCCAGGACAGGGCCTGCAGACGATCCGGTATGGGAAAGTCCATAACCTGACAGCGACTGCGAATCGTGGGCAGCACCCCGGTAATCTGATTGGAAACCAGGATCAGTACGGTCTTCTCCCCCGGCTCTTCCAGGGATTTCAGCAGCGCATTGGAGGAATTAACGTTCATGGCTTCTGCGGGACTGATGATCACCACCCGAAAGCCATCCAGCTGGGCTTTCTTACCGACAAAATCCACCACCCCACGCACCTGATCCACCTTGATGGCTTTACCGGTGTCTTCCGGTTCCAGCAACGCAATGTCCGGATGCGAGCCAGCCAGATTCAGCAGGCACCCCTTGCACTGACCACAGGCAGTATTGGCGGAGGGCTTATGGCACAGCAGATACTGCGCCAGGGCCACCGCAAAGCGGTTCTTGCCGGTACCGGGCTCCCCCCGCAGCATCAACGCATGGGGCAGGCGCTGTTCCTGCAAGCGGGCCATTAATCCATCCCACTGTTCATGCTGCCAGGGCAGCGCTGCCTGCACGTGATCCGTTTCCAACTGGCTCATGGCAGCCACCGCCCTTTCAGCTGAACAAGCACCTTATCCAGTTCCGCCTGCACCTGCGGCAGAGCCTGGCCGGCATCCACCAGATGGTAAGCTGGATTACCTTGGGCACGCTCACGATAGGTACCGCGCACCCGCTCGAAGAAGGCAATATCCTCCTGCTCAAAGCGATCCAGTACGCCCCTGCCTTTGGCACGGGCCAACCCCACTGCAACGGGAACATCCAACAGTATGACCGCGTCTGGTCGCAGGTCACCCTGAACCAGCGTCTCCAGGCGCGCGATTATACCGCTATCCATTTGCCTGCCCCCGCCCTGATAGGCATAAGTGGCATCGGTGAAGCGATCACAGAGCACCCATATTCCCTGCTCCAGCGCCGGCAGGATGACCTGATTCAGATGCTGGGCACGGGCCGCAAACACCATCAACAATTCTGCGGTCTGGTCCACCGGTTCGTCGCGCGGCTGCAGTAACAACCCCCGCAACTGCTCTGCCAGCGGCGTACCACCGGGTTCACGGGTACTGAGGAATTCGATCTTGTTATGTTGAAGCCAGTTGCGGATATACTCGAGATTGGTGGTCTTACCCACGCCCTCGGTACCCTCAACCGTTATGAATTTGCCACGTTGAGTCATGAAATCGGGTTCGCTGTCTACTTGGGGCTGGAACGATAGTCGGCGCGTCGTTTCCACTGATACTGGCGGACGGCACGCTGGTGCTCCTGCAAAGTTTCCGAAAAATGATGGCTGCCATCACCTTTGGCCACGAAGTATAACGCTTTTGTCGCTGCCGGGTGCAACGCAGCTTCGATGGCGGGTAAAGCCGGATTGGCAATGGGGGTCGGCGGCAGGCCGTTTATGCGATAGGTATTGTACGGTGTGTAGGCCTTAAGATGGGCCCGGGTAATATTGCCCTGGTACTGATCCCCCAAGCCATAAATGACCGTGGGATCGGTCTGCAGGCGCATCCGCTTGTTGAGGCGATTCACGAACACCCCGGCGATCAAAGACCGCTCCTCACCCACGGCTGTTTCCTTCTCCACGATGGAGGCCATGATCAGGGCCTCATAGGCATTCCCATAGGGCAGGCCTTCTTCTCGCTGCGCCCAGGCCTGCTGCAGCAGCTTCTGCATCCGCTGGTGGGCTCGTTGCAGCACCTGCAGATCGGAATCACCCCGTTGAAAATGATAGGTGTCCGGATAAAACAGGCCTTCCGGGTGTTTATGCTCCTCCCCCAATGCCTGCAGTATCTGCTCGGTACTCATTCCTGGCAAGCGCTGCACCAGCACCGGATCGGCCGCAAGAGCCCGTAGAAATTGCTGAAAAGTATGGCCGTTAATTAAGGTGACCGAATACTTGATGACGGCACCATTCTGGATCTTTTCGATCAACTGTGCCGGTGTCGTGCCCAGCGGCACATGGTATTCGCCTGCCTGAATCAGATGGCCCAGATCATTGAGCTTGATATACCAACGCAGGTAACGTCCGTGCTCAATCAGGCCCGACTGCTCCAGCTCGATGGAAAGCTTGTAAAGCGATGACCCCTGGGGAACATTGAGCACCCTGTCCTGCTGCAGCAACAGAGGTGATTGCGCCCAATGATTCAGCCAGGAAACAGCAAACAACGCAACGCCTGCAGAAACAGCACCCAGCACCAGCAACAACAACACGCGTTTTTTCAGAATTGCCAATGATCCATTACCCACTGCTGAGCCCGGCCAGCCATATCACCCACTGCCCAGGTTCGATTTTCCCATTGGCGCACCGGCCATACACCATAAACACTGTTGCAAAAAAACCACTCATCGGCAAGTTGGATATCTTGCAACGTGATCTGACCGACATGAGTGGAAACCCCTTGGCTGGCAAACTGATCCAACAACCAACGTCGCATCACACCCTCTACTCCGGCCTGCTCCAGATTGGGTGTAATAACACGGCCACCCCGCACCAGAAACAGGTTACTGAATACCCCTTCCACTACTCTGCCCAGGCTATCCAACATCAACCCTTCCTGGTAATCGTCACTGTCCCATTCCTGCCTGGCCAGAACCTGCTCCAGGCGATTGAGATGCTTGATCCCGGCCAGGGTCGGGTTAATGGACAGACGTTGACGACAGGAAAAAATACTGACTCCCCGGGCCGCATAATGCTGCGGATACTGCGGTAACGGGTGGGTGGAGATAACGCGGGTGGGGCCCTGTACCTGGCTGGTTGCATAGCCTCTGCCGCCCACGCCACGGGTGCACACCACTTTGACCACGGCGGGCTGCCGCAGTCCGGGATAAGCCCGGATTTCTGCTTCCAGGCTGTCCCAGTGACAATCGATTCCAAGCCGATCCAAACCTTTGCGCATTCGTTGCAGGTGAAAATCAAGCAACACCGGGCCCTGTGGTGTTATACGAATGGTTTCGAAGACACCGTCGCCATAGGCCAGGCCACGATCGAAAACGGACAGCCGGTCGCCAGGCTGTCCGTTGAACCAGGTTGAAACATCAACGCCGTTGTCAGGCACGCTTGAAGATCAGGGTGCCGTTGGTGCCGCCAAAGCCGAAGGAATTGGATAACGCCACGTTGATTTCGCGCTGCTTGGCGGTGTGCGGCACGTAATCCAGATCACAGCCCTCATCCGGGTTATCCAGATTGATGGTGGGTGGCGCTACCTGATTCTGCAATGCAAGTAATGTAAACACCGCCTCCACACCACCGGCTGCCCCCAGCAAGTGCCCCACCATGGACTTGGTGGAACTGACCGAAAGCTTGTGGGCATGAGCACCAAAAATTGTCTTGATGGCATTGGTTTCCGCAATATCACCCGCTTGGGTGGAGGTACCGTGGGCATTGATATAACCCACAGAATCTCTGGCGATGGCTGCATCTTCCAGCGCATTCAACATGGCATCCGCTGCGCCGCGGCCATTCTCCGGCGGCGCCGTGATGTGATGAGCATCGCTGCTGGCACCAAAACCGATCAGCTCGCCATGGATCTTTGCACCCCGCTTTTTGGCGTGCTCATATTCTTCCAGTACCAATACGCCGGCACCATCGGACAACACAAAGCCATCACGATCACGATCCCAGGGGCGGCTCGCACCCTGTGGGTTATCGTTACGAGTGGAAAGGGCTCTTGCTGCGACAAAGCCCGCCATACCCAGCGGCGACGAACCGCACTCACCGCCACCGGCAATCATCACATCCACATCACCGTACTTGATCATGCGTGAGGCGTAACCAATACAGTGAGTGGCCGTGGTGCAGGCAGTGGTAATGGCCCAATTCGGCCCTTGCAGGCCAAACATAATGGACAAATTTCCGGATATCATATTGATGATGGAACCGGGCACCAAAAACGGGCTGACTTTGCGAATACCGCCCTTATCCAGTAACTCCTTGTTGCGCTCGATGGTGCCGATACCACCGATTCCCGACCCCACAGCGACACCGATTCGCTTACGGTTGGCATCCGTCACTTCCAGTCCGGAATCCCGTATCGCCTGTATACTGGCAACCAGTCCGTACTGAATAAACGGGTCAATCTTGCGGGCTTCTTTTGACGACAGGTACTCGGTCACGTCCAGATTGCGGATCTGGCCGGCAAACCGGGTTGAATAGCTGGAGACATCGTAGTTCTCGATGGGGGCAATTCCGCTCTTTCCTTCCAGCAGACCTTTCCATGTGTCTTCTACGCTGTTACCCAGGGGGGTAACAGCCCCCATTCCAGTGATCACCACTCTGCGGCTCACAATATTTCCTCCAAATACTATTCTCAGTTCTAAGTATTTCTACCGGGGACGCTAGTTTACCCCTGTTACATTATTGTTATATACCTGAAATGTCTTTCAAAAGATTTCGTAACCAGACGTAAAAAGTTTAGTTCAAAAAACACTCAGCAGTGCCGCAACTCCCACACCCCACACAAAAAAAAGCCGCTGAAAAATCAGCGGCTTTACTGCTCTGACGGCGTGCTTACAGGTTTGCCTGCACGTAATCAATCGCTTCCTGAACTTTGGTGATTTTTTCTGCTTCTTCGTCAGGAATTTCAGTTTCAAATTCTTCTTCCAGAGCCATTACCAACTCGACGGTGTCAAGAGAGTCAGCCCCCAGATCTTCGACGAAAGAAGCGTCATTAGTGACCTCTTCCAGTTTAACGCCAAGCTGTTCGGCCACGATTTTCTTGACGCGCTCTTCGATATTGCTACTCATTTGACTCTTATCTCCTGTGAATGATCCCTACAGAAATTAGGGTTTTATCGTTTATATATAATCATTGTGCCTGTAGAACCCTCCCCCACTTCGGTCAGAGCCCAGGCAGACACCATCAAACCAGTGCGGCAACTATATCACATATACATACCGCCATTAACAGGAATTGTTGCCCCTGTAATGTAACTAGATTCTTCACTGGCAAGGAAAGAAACCACTGCGGCGATCTCTTCGGGCTGCCCCAGTCGGCCAGCAGGAATCTGGCTCAGCATCGCCTCTTTATTCGCTTCCGGCAGCTCTTTGGTCATATCAGTATCGATGAATCCGGGCGCCACCGCATTGACCGTAATACCACGGGAACCGATCTCCCGCGCCAGGGAACGGGTAAAGCCCTCAAGGCCGGATTTGGCAGCGCTGTAGTTCGCCTGCCCCATGTTCCCCATCAAACCCACCACGGAACTGATGTTCACAATACGGCCCCAGCGGGCCTTGGTCATACCCCGCAGGCAAGCCTTACTCATTCTGAACACGGAAGTAAGATTCGTATCGATAACCTGATCCCATTCTTCTTCCTTCATGCGCAACATCAGGTTGTCCCGGGTTATACCGGCATTGTTAACCAGTATCTGCGGCGCACCGAACTCTTTCTGAATTTGATTCATGACCACATCGATGCTGGCGGGATCCGTCACATTGAGGCAAAAACCCCGCCCGTTACCACCGGCGGCGTTAATGTATTCAGAAATGTGCTCGGCACCGGATTCAGTGGTGGCGGTACCCAATACCACTGCACCCTGTTTGATCAACGCTTCGGCGATAGCCCTGCCTATACCACGGCTGGCGCCTGTAACCAGGGCCACTTTACCTTCTAGGGACATTTCGCGCTCCTTTTCTCATTGTTGTCGTTTTTTATTCCGTCAGTGCCGCCAAAGTGGCGTCAAAGCCGGCTTGATCCTGTAATGTGGATACGTTCATACCACGCACGATACGCTTACTCATACCACACAAAACCTTACCCGGGCCGCATTCCACCAGGGAGGTAATCCCGGCTGCAGCCATGGTGTTGACCGATGCAACCCAAAGCACCGGACTGTACAGCTGGGCGATCAACTTGTCACGGATCTTGGCAGGGTCCAGCTCAATCTCTGCATCAATATTGTTCACCACCGGAATGGACGGTGCTTGGATGTTGGTGGCCCGCAATTGCTCGGCCAGCGATTCAGCCGCCGGCCTCATCAGATCCGAATGACACGGCACACTCACCGCCAGGGGCATGGCTTTTTTGGCGCCCGCCTCTTTTGCCAGAGCAATGGCCCGATCCACCGCCTCCGCATGACCTGCAATCACCACCTGCCCGGGGGAATTAAAGTTTACTGCCTGAACCACTTGGCCCTGTTCGGCATCCGCGCACACAGAAATGGCCTTATCGTCATCCAGGCCCAGGATGGCTGCCATTTTTCCCTGCCCACCCGGACAGGCATCGCGCATCAGTTCACCGCGACGCTTGACCAGCCTGACACCCTCTTCAAGGCTGATGGCACCCGCTGAAACATAGGCACTGTATTCCCCCAGACTGTGTCCCGCCATCAACGCAGGCTGGATATCGGTAGTCGCCGACCAGGCCCGCCAGGCGGCAACGCCGGCAACAAACATAATGGGCTGGGTGATTTCGGTCTGGGCCAGGTGCTGCTCCGGACCATTTTGCGCCAGTGACCACATGTCCTGGCCAAAGGTTTCGGAGGCCTCGTCAAACGTCTGCTTAACCTCTGGGTGGGCTTGGTTGAGATCCGCCATCATACCAACGGATTGAGATCCTTGTCCGGGGAAGACAAATGCGAGTTCTTTATTCATGAAATACCTTGTGTACCTTACTTTAACTGCCAGTTTAACTGCCAGCGGCGAAGTGCAGTTTGGCGATCCCTGTACTGGCAGATTTTCCCAATCATACCCGGCATAAGCAAAGGCTGCTTGCCGGAAAAGTAACAAAATTTAGCAACGTCAGCTCAACAGATTCTCTATTTTCTGCGGTAGATTTTTATCCACATACTGCCTGGCTGACAGAATGGCCTGATTGAATTCATAGGCGTCCGCATTGCCGTGGCTTTTTACCACTACGCCCCTTAACCCCACAAACGCTGCGCCATTATAACCACTGGGATTGATGCGCTCTTCCACTTTTTTCCACAACGGTAACACCAACAGCCCAAGCAACCGGCTCCACCAGTTTTGCCTGAATTCCCTGCGCACTTCCGACATCACATACCGTGCCAGCCCCTCAATGGTTTTCAACGCCACATTTCCAACGAAACCGTCGCAGACCACCACATCGGCTTTGGCCCGGAACAAATCCGATCCTTCCACGTAGCCGATATAATTCAACCCGGTGTCCTCCCGCAGCAGATCGTTGGCTGCCCTCACCTGATCATTGCCTTTTATCTCTTCGCTGCCGATATTGAGCAAGGCAACGGATGGCTGCCGGGTGTCGTCAAGCACCTGAGCAACGGCCTGTCCCATCACCGCGAACTGATACAACTGCTCCGAATCACACCCCACATTGGCGCCCAGGTCCAACACAAAGGTGTGCTTACCGTCTTCCCGCGGCAATGCGGAAATAATGGCGGGCCGATCAATGGATTCGGTGGTTTTCAGAATATGGCGGCTTAACACCATCAGTGCTCCGGTATTGCCGGCACTGACACAACCGTCGGCATCACCATCACGGACAGCTTGCAACATGAGCGCCATGGAGGATTGTTTTTTGGTGCGCAAGGCGATGGCAGGGGATTCTGACATGCCGATATCCTGCTCCGTGTGGCGTACCACCAAACGATCGACATTGCGAGGCCCCAACAGGGATTGAATCGTATTTTTATTGCCAAACAACAAAACCCGCAAATCCTGCTGCTCAGAAAGAGCACGCAGAACTGCGGGTACTGTCACATCGGGACCGAAGTCCCCGCCCATTGCGTCAACCGCAAGGGTAACCATGCAGACGGCTTGGCTTACTTACTCGTCGTCTTTACTGGCGATAACCTGACGACCACGATAAAAACCGTCTGGTGTTACGTGGTGACGACGGTGAGTTTCACCGGTGGTTACGTCTTCAGACAGAGTTTGGCCGGGCAGGCTGTCATGAGAACGGCGCATGCCACGCTTGGATCGGGTTTTACGGTTCTGTTGAACTGCCATTGTATGCTCCTGACTAACGTTACAACTATTACTTATCGGATTTTTTCAAACTGTCCTTTAGCTGTTCCAGCACAGCAAAAGGGTTGGGCTTTTCATCTGCCACCGCAGCCTCGGCTTCTTCCTTGCCTGCGTACGGATACGGTTCACAGGTATCATGGTAAGCAACGATGGGCAGCGCCAAAATCAGTTCCTGCTCGAGCAGCTCCGCCAGAGGAACTTCCTCTTCCTCGAGCATGAACGGCTCAAGGCTTTCCGGCAGTTGGGCGATCTGGGCTTCGTCCTGGACAAAACCAAGAGCAATACTCACATCCACTTTCACTGCCACCGGTTCCAGGCAACGCTGGCACACCAACTTCACTTCTGCATTGGCCGTACCGTGTATTTCCGGCCGGGACTGCTCCATTCTGAGTTGCAGATCGGCTTCGACCCGCCCTTCTTCTGAAACACAATCGGCTGCCAGAGTGGTCAGCTGCTGCAACGGCATAAACCCGCTGAGCTTGCCTTCCTGGCGGGCAAGTTTGACCGGTTTAATCGTTAATGGCAGTGGGTGCTCAAACATAAGCGCGCAATTCTAGGGTCAAGGCCGTACTCTGTCAAAGGCTTTAACAGGCTTTTTTTCAACTGGATCAGGCATTTTGGCTATGAGATCATGACCGCCGCCCGGGCACACAAGGCAAGCCCGCCTAAGTCTCTTAGCTTAACCGAGCGCCCGCCGCTAACCATTTGATCTTCTGACCGCTTTTCGGAGAAAACAGTGAAACAGATCGTGCTGGGTTCCAGCTCCCCTTTTCGCAAAGAATTATTGCGCAAACTGATACCGGAATTCGAGACCTGCTCACCCGATATTGACGAAACCCCCCATGCGGGAGAAACACCCAAAGACTTGGTCGGCCGCCTGGCCATTGCCAAGGCAAAAGCGGTTGCAGCGCACTTTCCCAGTGCGCTGATCATTGCCAGCGATCAGGTATCAGTGCTGAATGACAAGATCAACGGCAAACCCGGTAATCAACAACAGGCCTTTCTGCAACTGAAGGCCAGCAGTGGAAACACGGTCACGTTTTTTACCAGCCTCTGCCTCTATGATGCCAGTACTCACCGAAGTGAATTAGTGGTTGAGCCCTTTCATGTTCACTTCCGCCATCTGAAGGACGATGAAATTAACCGCTATCTGGACAAAGAGGCGCCATTTAACTGCGCTGGTAGCTTTAAATCAGAAGGTCTGGGAATTAGCTTATTCCGCAAACTGGAAGGAGATGATCCTAACGCATTGATTGGCTTACCCCTAATAAAATTAGCTGATTTGCTTAGAAATCAGGGTATACAAATTCCGTAATTTTTTTTGCCAATTTCTGAACAAATTTCAGCGGGCGTCTACACTTATATTGTTAGGTGCTACGGCGTGTGCGAGCTGTATGTCGCGCACCCTGTGATAGAGGCGAAAAACTGATGGCCGATGATATTCAGATCAACAAACCAAGACGCAGAAACACGAAAGAAAAGATTATCGACGAAGCAGAAGCGTTGGCTGCGTTACATGGTATCGAACATTTGAAGCTGCAGGATGTTGCCGACAAAATCGGTATCAAACTGCCTTCTGTGTACGCACACTTCAGCGGGCGAGAAGACATACTGGCGGCAATGGGCAGCCGCATCAGCAAAGGCATGACTTTGCTTTATGTTGCCAAACCAGGTGAATCTCCCATTGAAACACTGAAGAAAGGCGCCCAGGACATGTTGGCATTTCTTGGTGACCACCCTGCTTACTTTCGCCTGATTCTTCGCGATCAATCAGTACCGCTGGGTTATGACCCGCTGAATCATCGCGCCGCAGTCAATCAGAACTTCGGACTGCCTTCAGAAATCAACGATATGCACACCCGGGTGCAGAACCTGATCGACCGCCATTGCGGAGAAGGCAACAAGCTCAGCGCTGCAGATTTTATTGCCTGCGTACACGGCTTCATGTTGATGCGATTAAGTTGGCTGCCAACGCGCAACGATGAAAACGGCGTTGTGTTTGTGGAATACCACACCATGCAAAGCACGGTGGATACCATAATCAATCGGTTGCTGAACGTGAGCTGAGATTTATTGCAACCAACAATCATGAGCAAGCAAAGGGCGCCGACAGGGCGCCCTTTTGCTGGCGGGTTATTTCAACGAGATGGTACCGATGCCCAGAGTGGCCATTAACCGGTCCGCCATCGATACGCCCAGGCGGCTGGTAAACGCCTGCAACGGGCTGACACGGGGGGTATAATCGACGATTTCTTCCTGCCCGATAATTTCCCGTGCCACCTGGCCCGGACTGGCAAGGCCATCCACCAGCCCCAACTCCAATGCCTGGCGCCCGGACCAGAACAATCCGGAAAACACAATATCATCATCCTTGATCCGATCACCACGACCTTCTTTCACCGCATCAATGAACTGCTGATGCACATCAGACAGAATGCTGGAGAAAAATTCCTTCTGCTTGGGGTCCTCCGGCTGGAACGGATCCAGCATGGCTTTATTGGTGCCGGAGGTATATACCCGGCGCTCAACACCCAGCTTCTCCATTACACCGACAAAACCAAAACCGTCACTGACGACGCCAATGGAGCCCACCAGGCTGGCGGGGTCGGCGTAGATCTCATCGGCTGAGGCTGAGATGTAGTAAGCTCCGGACGCACCGATATCCGTGATGACCGCATACACCTTCTTTTCCGGGTGCAATTGTTTCAAACGCTGTACTTCCCGATACACCAGACCGGACTGCACCGGGCTGCCGCCGGGACTGTTGACACGCAGAATCACCCCTTTGGAATGCTCTGCCTCAAACGCGTCACGCAGGCCGGATACCAGGCGGTCGGCGCTGGCTTCAGAATCGTCCATGATCATACCCTTGAGATCCACCAGGCCTACGTGGGGCTCGCTGGCGGTAACAGTGCCGGAATCCCACATACCGGGATTGAAGATCATCAGCATGACAAACAAATACACAAAGGTCAGGGATTTGAAAAAGATGCCCCAGCGCCGTGCCTTGCGATGCTCATCCTGGGACGACATCACCATTTTTTCAATTAGCTTCCACTCTTTACTGGAACGGGGCCGGTTAAAGCGACCCCGGTCATTGCGCTGATAATTACTGTTACTGTTCTGATTTTCAGTCATGTATTCTCTTTCCTTACACTGCCTGGTGTAGCCAGCGGGATAACTGATCCACACTGTCCACGCATATTTTCGGGTTATGGCGTTGGAGCCGATTTATATCATGGGCACCCCAGGTAACGCCAACCGCATCCACACCGGCGCGACTGGCCATCTCCAGATCAAATTCCGTATCCCCCACCATGACCGCGTCACGGGGCGCCAGTTCATGCATCTCCAGAATCTCCAGCAACATATCGGGCTCCGGCTTGGAACGGGTTTCGTCGGCACAGCGTGAACTGTGAAACAGCTCCCCCACACCGTGGGCATTGAACACCCGTGACAAGCCCTTGCGGCTCTTACCGGTGGCGACACTGAGCAACGTACCACGGTCACTCAGGCTGCTGAGCATCTGTGGAATACCGTCATAAAATGGACTGGGATTGGCCTCTGCCTCAATATAATGATGGGAATAACGCTGGCGCATGGCTTGAATCTGTTCCACTCCCAGGGCCGGGTGCAAGCGCTGAATCGCCAGATCCAGCGCCAGCCCCACTATCTCATGCACCTGCAGTTCAGTAGCGGGGTCGATCGCAAGATCCCGGGCCGCCGCCTGCATGCAGGCGGCGATACGGGACAGCGAGTTCATCAGTGTGCCATCCCAATCAAATACAATCAGTTTATATTCAGACATGCCATTACAACCTGCTCAGAAAGGTGCTCAGTTCCGGCGGCAAAGGAGCTTCAAACAAACGGGAATTGCCGTCCAGATCCTGCAATTCTAGACTGGCGGCATGCAAAAACAGCCGTTTGAGCCCCCTCTCTTCGAAATAGACCGCCTGCTCACGATGCAGATACTTGTCATCCCCGGCAATGGGGTGACCGGCATGCTGGGCGTGCACCCGGATTTGATGGGTGCGGCCGGTGATCGGCCGGGCTTCGACCAGTGTGGCCTGTTCGTACAGTTCCAGCTGACGAAACAGGGTCAGGGACGGCTTGCCATCGGCCGAAACCCGGACCACCCTCTCTCCTGACGCCAAATGAAACTTGCGCAACGGTGCCTCGATTCGATGCTCCAGCCCGTTCCAGCGCCCCCAGAGCAGGGCCAGATAGGTTTTCTGCATTGCGCCGAGCCGCAGATCCTCATGCAGTTTTTTCAGGACACTTCGCTTTTTCGCCACCATTAAACAGCCGGAGGTATCCCGGTCCAGCCGGTGCACCAGCTCCAGAAAACGCTGCCCCGGCCGTATCTGCCGCAGTGCCTCAATCACACCCAGGCTGACCCCGCTGCCGCCATGCACGGCCAGGCCGCTGGGCTTGTTGAGCACGATTAATCCATCGTCTTCATACAAAATGGCGCTTTCAAGCTGGCTTTTCAAGCTATCTCCCACAAAAGGCGTACTAGCGGACACCTCTTTGGTTCGCGCCGGCGGTACCCGCACCAGATCCCCTTGCTGCAGCTTGTAATCAGGCTTGGTGCGCCCCTTGTTCACACGCACCTCTCCCTTGCGAATCATGCGATAAATCGCTGATTTTGGTACACCTTTCAGGCGGGTCATCAGGAAATTATCGAGCCTTTGACCAAATTGGTCTTCGGTAACCGTGACCATGGCTACCGAGGGGCGCTTATCATTACTGCTCATGAAGAATCAAGGACTTAAAGCTATCTGTTTGATGAGGTTAACAATTCCTGCTATATTGCGGTGAGCCTACGAAAGCGGCAGGCAAGGCATTATCAGGGGTTTCCCTGAACCGCCCTGCCAGTCAAAGCCAGGAATCCAAGGGCTGCATATTCTACCCAGAATTGCGGCGATCACCTAATTATCCTGCTATATCCGCTGCCAGAGGCCCAACAGCCGCAACACTTCTGCTCAACGTACGCTGCATGACTGACGTACGACAAGCGCGAACTGAACTTGCGGCACGTTAACATTATCCGACGTGGATGTTTCAGTACTGTCAGCGCTCAGGCCTGAATACTGACCCCACCAAACGATAATCGCTGTAGAGTCGGGCGACGCCCCATACGGCAACACTGTGCGGCGGAACCACTAACTTGTGCCGATACGTGCCAGACCAACGTTCCAAAACGCACAGTGAGCAAAAAATCAGCAATGCAAACCGGTGCGCCAAGCGGGCCGGCAAGCAAGCGCAAATGAAAGAAAGAAAATAGGTACGTTGCATCCGTTTGACCAAAAGTCAGTATGGAGCACGTGAATGTTAAACACGCGTTTAACAGTGATTATAAAGACTAGATTATTTATCGCGGCCTGATTTGAAACGCTCCATCAGTCCATCGCACAGACGATTTCACACAGTGCGATCAAAAATCGAGCATCATGGCCAGATAAAGGGCGACCCGCTAACAGAGCGCAAACCGCCCCGGTGAAAAGTGAATTAACCGGTCTTGAATGCAACAGTAGTTCAAGCCGGACAGTGTGTGCTACGACGCATTAAGTCAGACTCCGCGTTGTCACAGTTGCCTGCCATTATGATGGGTCAGGCCGCTGATCTGCAGCGAGGTTGCTCAGATCGGTTGATACCTCACTTCCCGCCCGTAATCCGTGTTTTATACCGCTGTTGTACGCATTTATTGCTGGATACACACCTGCATGAAAAGAATGTTGATTAACGCAACACACTCAGAAGAGTTGCGTGTTGCCTTGGTCGATGGACAGCGTTTATACGATCTGGATATCGAACACCGTACCCGCGAACAAAAAAAATCCAATATTTATAAAGGTCGCATCACCCGTATTGAACCCAGCCTGGAAGCCGCATTTGTGGATTTCGGCTCGGAACGTCACGGCTTCCTGCCGTTGAAAGAAATCTCCCGTGAATACTTTGTTAAAAACCCCAAAGACATTCAGGGCCGATTCACCATCAAGGATGTGATCAAGGAAGGCCAGGAAGTCATCCTGCAAGTGGGCAAAGAAGAACGTGGCAACAAGGGTGCCGCCCTTTCCACGTTTATCAGCCTGGCGGGCCGTTACCTGGTATTGATGCCAAATAACCCCCGTGCCGGTGGCATTTCCCGGCGTATCGATGGCGATGATCGTGCCGCGCTGCGGGAAGTGATGAATGCCCTGAATATTCCTCAGGACATGGGTGTCATCATTCGCACGGCCGGTATTGGCCGCAGCGTGGAAGAACTGCAGTGGGATCTGGATTACCTGCTGACCCTGTGGAGTTCGATCACTGAAGCCTCCGACAAGCGCCCGGCCCCGTTCCTGATCTATCAAGAGAGCAATGTGATCATACGGGCGGTGCGGGATTACCTGCGCCAGGATATCGGTGAAGTTCTGATCGACACAGCAGAGGTTCATCAGGAGGCGCTGACGTTCGTGCGTCAGGTAATGCCGCAATACGAAAGTAAGATCAAGCTCTATACCGATAACATTCCCCTGTTCAATCGCTACCAGATTGAATCCCAGATTGAAACGGCATTTGAGCGCGAAGTGAAGCTGCCATCCGGTGGTTCCATTGTTATTGATCCAACGGAAGCACTGGTGTCCATCGACATCAACTCCTCCAAAGCCACCAAGGGTGCTGACATCGAAGAAACCGCACTGATGACGAACCTGGAGGCCGCGGATGAGATTGCGCGCCAGTTGCGGTTGCGGGATATCGGTGGTCTGATCGTTGTGGACTTCATCGACATGAATGCCAACCGCAATCAGCGCGAAGTCGAAAATCGCATGCGCGACGCGCTGGAGCTGGATCGGGCCCGGGTGCAAGTGGGAAGAATTTCTCGCTTTGGTCTGATGGAATTGTCCCGTCAGCGTCTGCGCCCCTCTCTGGGCGAAACCAGCGGGCATATCTGCCCTCGCTGCAGTGGCGTAGGCTTTATCCGTGACCTGCATTCCCTGTCGCTGAACATCATGCGCCTGATCGAAGAAGAGGCGCTGAAGGAAAACAGCAGCGAAATCCATGCCAAGGTACCGGTCAACGTTGCCACATACCTGCTGAACGAAAAGCGTGACAATATTGTCGAAATTGAAGGCCGCAACAAGGTTCGGGTTCTGGTTTTGCCCAGCCCCAACCTGGAAACGCCCCACTTTGAAGTGTCTCGTTTCCGCAACGACCAGGTGGAAGGCGAAGGCACCACCAGCTACGATCTGATTGATGCCGCCGATGAAGTGGAAGAAACCCTGCTGGCACCGGGCGAAAGCCCCATTCATCGCCAGGAGCAGGCTGCGGTTCAGATGATTCAGCCCAACACCCCTGCGCCGACACCTATCGTCAAGAAGGATCCGAGCTTTTTCTCACGCTTGTTTGCCTGGTTCATCCAGTTGTTCAGCAGTAATGAAGAACAGGAAACCACCCAGCAACAACCCAAGCGCGGCCAAGCCAATAATCGCAACCAGCGCGGCAATCGCGACCAGCGTGGCGGTAATCGTAACCCGCGCGGTGGTAATCGCAACCGCCGGGACGAAAAGCAGGGCAAGGATGACACCCGGGAGCCACGCAACAAGCGTAAGGACCAGACAGATAAGGAAGCCGGCAAGGATTCCGGTAAAGAGTCCGGCAAGGATAACCAGAACCGGGAACCGAAACAGGGTCGCGGCGGCCGTGGTCGTAACCAGAAGAAAGACCAACCGGATAATCGCGACCAAAAGCCGGAAAACAAGCAAAAATCGGACGACAACAGCGGTGACAATCAGGATTCTGGCAATGCCCGCCGTGGCCGCCGCCGCAATCCCAGTGATAACCGCCGTCGTCGTCAGAGTAAAGCGCAGTCTACCGACCGGGATAAGAATCCAGCGCCCGAACAAGGTAATGGTAACCAACCGGCACCTGCTGCGGGGGAAACCAAACCTGCTCCGGCGGAAAAAGGTTCAACCAAACCGCAGGAGGTTGCCAAAGACAAGCGTGACGGTACTGACCAGGGCCAGGAAAAGACGGCTTCTGCTTCCCAGCCGGCAAAACCAGCGCCAGCGGAAAATCAGGTCAAGCCCGCTGCTGAGGCTGCTGAGAAAGGCACCGATGACAAAAGCGCTGTGGATAAAGGCGCCGCTGAGAAAGGCGCTGCTGAGAAGGCTGCTGCCCATAAAGGTACTGCTGATAAAAACACGGTTGAAAAACCCAACCGAACTGAACCGGCAGCGCCAACATCCGAAGCAGCCAAACCCCAGGCCCCGAAGCCTACTGTAGCGGAGGCCAAACCGGCTGCCAGCAACAACCGTCCGGAGCCGAACAAGGCTCCCGCGGAACCAGCCCAAGGCAAATCGCCGGCACCGGCCGCACCTGCAGCCAAGGCGGAGCCGCCCAAACCGGCGGCCAAACCCGAGCCACAGGCTGCTCCTAATGCACCGGAGAAGCAACAGGCTAAGGTGGTACCAGCGCCCGAGCCCAAAGCAGCGGAAACCAAGCCCGCAGCGGCCAATCCCGTTGCCAGCAAACCCGCCACTGAAAAGCCTGCACCCAAGGCAGATCAGCCGGCAGAGCAACCCGGCCAACGGGCGTCCAATGACCCCAGGGAAATCCGCCGCCGCCAGGAAGCAGCTAAAGCGGCAAAGGCCGCAGAAGCAGCAAAGAAAGAAGGTTAGAGTTGAGCATTAGATAGATTTGAGCATTAGATAGTGCCGCTCTTAGGAAAAGGATCTGCCCCGTCATCGGGGCAGGCCCTTTTTTTAGTTATACAACACTGGGCTCAATTTCCAGCTCGATACCCCATCGCTGCAGCACTGCCTGCTGTATGTTTCCGGCCAGTTCTAACAGGTCGTGACTGCTGCTGCCTTCATTAATCAGCACCAGAGCCTGGCGATCGTGCACACGAGCGCATCCCTGGCGGCGCCCTTTCCAGCCCAATTGGTCGATCAACCAACCCGCGGCCAGTTTCAACGTACCATCCGCCTGGGGATAGGCCACCACACCGGGCGCATCCGCTTTGATACGCTCAAAATCAGCCGCACCGACCAACGGATTCTTGAAAAAGCTGCCGACATTGGGTGCCGTTGCCGGATCAGGTAACTTTGCAGAACGTATTCTGATGATAATCTGACGCACATCCAACGGAGTCAGTTGCGCGATGTCATAACCCCACTGCTCGGCACAGCGACGAATCTCTCCATAATCCAGATGCAGCGATGGCTGCCTGGATAATCGCAACTGCACGTGGGTAATAATGTGGCGGCCTTGTTCACTGCGTTTGAACACGCTGTCGCGATAACCGAACCGGCATTGCCGGGCACTGAATGTGCGGGGCAGCAAATCCTCCAGATACAGGGTTTCCACACATTCCACAACATCCTTAAGCTCAACCCCGTAGGCTCCAATATTCTGAATCGGTGCCGCCCCTACCGAGCCCGGAATCCAGCTTAGGTTTTCCAGGCCAAACCATCCCCGCGCCACACAGGTCTCGACCAAATGATCCCAGATCTCGCCCGCACCCACCCGTATCAACACCTGATCCGCTGTTTGCTCAAGCATTTCAATCCCTGGAATCCGGTTGAGAATAACCAGGCCAGGAAAATCGCCGGTCAGCACCAGGTTACTGCCGCCGCCCAGGATCAATAAGGGATCGGTGTTTTGCGCCAGTACCTGTTGCAACTCAAGCACCGACTGCACCTTGCAGAAATGGGCCGCGCGGGCCGCCACCGCCAGGGTATTAAAAGGGCGTAAGGAATAATCCTGTGCGATGGTTATTGACACGATCAGGGCTCATCCCGGAGGCGCTGCAGCAACCCCTCACAGGCGTCTTCCACCAGGTCAAGCACATGATCGAAACCTTCATCGCCACCGTAATAAGGGTCCGGCACTTCCCGTTCGTCGGACGATCCGTACTTGAGAAATAACTGGATTTTGCTGTGGAACCGCGTTGGGCTGCGCCGTTTCAACTCGGCATAGTTAGCACGATCCATGGCCAGGATAAGATCATACTCTTGGAAGTCGGCATCACTTACCTGGCGTCCGCGCAAATCGGCCATGGCATAACCCCGCTTTTGCGCGGCCTGGGTCGCCCGGCGATCGGGCGCCTCGCCCACATGATAGCCTGCGGTACCACAGGAATCGTGCAGCACTTGGCCCTGCAACCCCATTGCTTGCACTTTGACCCGAAACACCGCCTCCGCAGTGGGCGAGCGGCAGATATTACCCAGACAGACAAACAGTACTTTCTTCACTATGGTACCTTCATCAGGTTTTGAAGTGCGCCCTCACCCGGTCCAGATCCGCCTGGGTATCCACGCCAGCCGGCGGTGTGACAGCAGCCTGCTCCACATGAATTTTTACGCCATGCCACATGGCACGAAGCTGTTCCAGGCATTCGGTTTTCTCCAGCGCGCAGGAACCCCAGCGCACAAAATCGTGCAACAAACTGACGCGATAACCATAGATACCAATATGGCGTTGTACCAACATGTGCGGGGGCAGTGCGCCATTATTATCCGCCACGTTATAGGTTTCGCGGCTGAAAGGAATCGGCGCCCGGCTGAAATACAGGGCATAGCCAGCGGCATCCGCCACCACTTTCACAGCGTTGGGATCGAACACTGTGGTGATGTCATCCAGCGGTTCACTCAGAGTCGATATGCCCGCCGTTGACTGTGCCAGATTCCGTGCCACCTGGTCGATCACCTGCGGAGGAATCAGAGGCTCATCCCCCTGTACATTCACAACAATGGCCTCATCGGGTAACGATAAGGCGGTCACTACTTCCTGTAAGCGATCCGTGCCTGATTCATGATCTTCCCGGGTCATGACCACCCTGGCGCCAAAGCCCCTGGCGGCTTCCTCAATGCGGCTATCATCGGTGGCAATGATCACCTCTGCGGCACCACTGCGGCTCGCCTGCTCATACACTCGTTGAATCATCGGTTTGCCGGCAATATCCAGCAACGGTTTGCCCGGCAGCCGGGTGGAGGCATAGCGGGCGGGAATAATGACGCGATACTCTGTCATGGATTTCTCAATACAAATGGCGATGGTGACGGTCAAAATCGTCGAGTCGGGCTATTATAACATCGATCAATCCCGGCTGAACCCGGGCATTCATCGGTAGGTAAGCCCCTTTTAATTGCGCGAATTTACGCAATTTGACCGCATCTTTTTCCGTGGTCAGCACCCAGCCGCTTTCAAATGCCTCCACATCCAGTTCAGTGTAATCATGATGGTCCGGGAAAGGATGGGGCTGGTGTGGAATCTGCAGTTGATCCAGCGTCTGAAAGAAACGCTGGGGATGACCGATTCCTGCCAGGGCATGCACCGGCAGATGGCATTCATCGCCGCGCCAGGGTTGGGCATCATCCCCGGCGCGAGTGTGCAATGGCCGCCAGGCACCAGGCTGCAACGTCATGTCGAAGCACTTATCCGCCGGTATCTGTAAGTTCTGTCCAAGAGTATGATCGAGGCCCCCGTTTACGACGATGGCATCGACAGTTTGCAGACGCGCCACAGGCTCCCGTAACGGCCCCATGGGCATCAGCTTGCCGTTACCGAAACCCCGGCTGCCATCAACAATCGCCAACTCCACGGTTCTGGCCAGGGGATAATGTTGCAGACCATCATCGCTGATGATGACGTTCACATCGCATTCTCGTAGCAGATAGCGCACCGCACTTGAACGATCCGGGTCCACCACTACGGGCACGCCGGTACGCAGGTGAATCATCAGCGGTTCGTCTCCGGTTACTGAGGCTTCATCCGTCTCCGACACCAGATAAGGATAGGAAGGCGCTTTTCCGCCATAACCACGGCTGACCAGTCCCGGTCGCAGCCCTCGCCGCTTCAACTCTTCCAGCAGCCAGATGCTCACCGGCGTTTTACCGGTACCACCCACACTGATATTGCCAACCACGATGACCGGCACTGCAGGATGAAAGGCCGCTTTTTTACCACCAAGATACTGTCGGCGCCGGTGCTGAACCAGGCACCCGAACACGCAAGCCAGTGGCCAGAACAACCAGGCTAAAGCATTGGGTTGATACCAGATGGAATTGAAGAAACGGTGCAACACTGTCATGGCAACCGGAGCGGTTATTGCTCCGGTTGCTGCGCGGTTAGCCTGAGTTTGGTAAAACCCAGTTCGCCCGACACATCCATGGCCGTCATCACCGCCTGATGGGTGGCATTGGCATCCGCGGTAATTATCAGGGGAATATCAAAATCGCCATCGGCTTCTGCCTTCAACGCCTTGATCAACGTCTCTCTGTTGCGATTCACCAGCCGCTGCTGATTGACCGCATATTCACCATCCTGACTGACTTCAATCTCAATATACTGAGGGGTCTCTGCGCTGGATTCACCCACCGCTTCAGGCAGTTCCACCGTCAATTCCCGCTCCCGGGTAAACGTGGTGGACACCATGAAAAAAATCAGTAGCAAAAAAACAATATCAATCAAAGGGGTGAGATTGACATTTACCTCTTCTACCGGCTGACGTTGAAACTTCACTTTTTGTCACCTTCCGCGGTTTCTGCCTCACGATCACCATGGATCACGTCCACCAGTTTGACGGCATCCTGTTCCATCAACACGGCGATCTCATCAATACGGCGACTGAAGAAACGATGAAAGAACAACGCGGGAATCGCCACCACCAGGCCCGCTGCTGTGGTATAGAGGGCTTCTGAAATCCCCCCGGCCAGAATGGCGGCATTACCGGCACCTTCCAGCACGATGGCGTTAAACACCTTGATCATGCCGATGACGGTGCCCAGCAAACCCAGCAAAGGCGCCACGGCCGCAATGGAACCCAACAAATTCAGAAAACGCCCCATCTCATGAATCTCATGGGTGGCCGTATCGACTATGGCTTCTTTCATGATATCGCGGCCATGCTTGGCATTGATAAGCCCGGTAGCCAACACCCGCCCCAGGGGTGAGGAATCCCTCAGCTCCTTGACTTTCTTGCCATCCATTTTACCGTTCTTGACCCATCCCCAAACCTGCGCGATCAGGTTACGGGGGCTGATTTTATTCACTCGCAGGGCCCACAGCCGCTCAACAATAATGGCCAACGCCAGAATAGAGCACAAAATAATGGGGTACATCACTACCCCACCGGACAAAATCACATCTAGCACTCGCACGCGCTGTAATCTCCTATTTTATAACTGTTTTTTACTCTAGCACACTGTACCAGTTTTTCGCAGCGCGGGCGCTGCCTGGATCTCATTTTGATCCAATTATGGACATCCATGAAGCGCATTATACGGCTCAAGGGAGGGGCTCATGGTAATAGCCATGAGCCTTAACAACATGAACCGGAATGCCTGATGCCTCCACTGCTTCCTGGTCATTAGCGGACAAGGCTTTCATGGTGATGAGTCGGGCATCCGGGGTCAGCAAAGTCAGTAAACCGGGCAAGGTGGATCGCCCTCTTCCCGGCATCAGCAGCAACATATCAAATTGTTCACCGGCCAGTTGCTCCTGTATCGCCAACTGGGCTCGCACCCCTTGCACGGGCCAATACAACCACCGCTTGTGATTAAATTCAAACCCTACCGCGCACTGAGCGGGATAACTCTCTGCCGAGTAACGCTGAATCTCTGTGTCGCCGATTCGCCAGTGCGCCTTTTCACAGGGGTTGTGATAGGTAGCCGTGGACAAATGACGCGAACCAATCCCATCAACCCTGAGGGTGAACTCGGTGATCACCGGCCCTGGGGCTAACCACAGGGCCGCACTGTTGTGATAGCCCAAACCACCCTGCACCCATCCGATACCCCAGTGTTGCAACAGCGAGGATTGCCAGCGCGCCACCGGCTGCGGCCAATGGGAGTCCGATATGGACCACACTCGTTCTTCATCATGAACCAGCAAACGCGCCACTCCCGACCCCATCACATAGAGCCCGGTACCCTGGACCTGGGGCAACAGCAGCGGCAACATCAACAACCACCCCCAGATCCGGCCGGGCAGACCGGCACTCACCAGCCACAACACCCCCAGCAAAGCCAGTAACAAACTGCCAAAGCCACGCTGCCCCACAGACCAAACGCTATAATGCCCCGATGCCATCATCTCCAGCAGCCAAAGCAAACCATCCGTTATCACTGCCACCGCCTGCAACAGAAACTGAACCTGATCCGGGCACACCGTCCACAGGGAAGCCCAGATCAGTGTCAGCGGTACCACCACAAAGCCGATGACCGGAATGGCAATGATATTGGTGCCCGCAGACACCAGGGAAACCGAGTGTACCGACCAGAGTAAAACCGGCGCCAACCCCACAAACAAACCTAATTGCACTGTTGTCCACTGCCGGGCGATGGACGGCTTGTCAACGCTCCCGCCAATCAGCCACAGGATTAAATAAACCGCCACAAAGGAAAGCCAGAATCCCAGACTCAGGCAGGCCACGGGATCCCAAACCAGTACCAGGCAAAATGCCAGCGCCAGACCAAACCAGAGTTGCCGGGCTTTGCCGGTCAGCTTCAACAGCACAAACACACTGAGCATGATCAGCGCCCGCTGGGTGGGCAGCGCAAACCCGGCAAGTGCGGTGTAGTACAAAGCAGCGGCCCAGGCGAGAATCAAAGCTCCGTGGCTGGCCGGGTAACGGGCCGTTAACCAGCGCCAGCGGCGAAACAGGGGCAAAGTCACCAGAGTGACAAAAGCTGCCACCAACCCAACGTGAAGACCGGATATGGCCACCAGATGAGTGGTACCGGTGCGATTGAAAACATACCAGTGCCGATCTTCCATCAACGCCCTGTCGCCGGTCACCAGCGCCAACAGCACCGGATAGGGGGACAACCCTGATGACCCGCCCGCCCCTTGCTGTGGCGACCGCATCGCCAGGTAACGATTGAGATCGGCCCGCAAGCGATCAACGGAAACCAGCGGCTCGCTCAACACAGCCACCGGGCTGGATTTGGCCAGTTTGACCCGAGCCACCACATGGTTCGTCCGCAACCAGCGCGCCACATTAAATTGCGCCGGACTGGCGTCCTGGCGTGATGACCTGGCCTGGACCTGGATGCGTACTGTTTGCCCTGGTTGCAGCTCCACCTTGGGGTTGGAAACCGTCAACTCAACCACCACGGGCCACAGCAGGGTGAGGAAATTCTGGAATACATCACAACGGTCGGCGCGGGTGCCGACGCACTCACTCTCCAACCAATAGCGACGACTGTACTTGCCCCATTTTGGAACACCCGACACGGTCCCGGTCAGGTAATAGGTGGTACCCGGTTGCAGCCCCCAGGGGGTTAGTCTCTGCTCGACAAAGGTGCCTAGCCCGACGCCCGCCAGGGATGCCGCCAGCAGCACCGAAATCTGCCGCAGCGCCCGCAAGGCCGGGTATCCATAGCGCAGGCATACAACGGCGGCCGCCAGCGACAATAGCAATACAATCAACGCATAAGCGCCGAAGCCCGGCGGATACACCGGCAATATCAGTACCGCAATAAGAATTCCAACAGGGAGCCCCAACACCATTGACCACATCTAGTGTTATGCCTCCATTGGCGGCATAATAGGCGCGCTTTGGCAGGAATCAGGTAACCATCGGCCTTGAAAAATATATTCAAAAAATACATTCCAGCGCCCCACACCATTATCGAGAACCGTTGGATTTCGAAACTCGGCCCGAGAATCAAAGACCCCAATCTGTGGCATCTCAACCGACGCTCGGTCTCGGCGGGTATTTTCGCAGGCGTACTGTGCGCCTTTATTCCCCTGCCCATCCAAATTTTCGTCGCAATATTCTTGTGCTTTTTTATTCACGGTAACCTGCCTATCTCCGTGGCATCAACCTGGGTCAGCAACCCGTTTACCTATATTCCCTTATATTACTTTTGCTATGAAGTGGGAGCCTGGATCGTGGGGGTACCCGTGGATACACAAGGCAATCCCATTGGTGTTGACTTCAATATAATTCTGACGGATTTCGATGGCTTTCTGAAACAGATCGCGGAATTGGGATGGAAAGCCATCGGCCCACTGATGATTGGCTGCGCCCTGGTGGGCCTGGTCAGCGCAACCCTCAGCTTTGTTGCGATCCGATTGTTATGGCGCATGCATATCTACCGCTCATGGCATCATCGCCGGGAACGCCGCCTCAAGAAACATCACTGAAGCGGCAGTTGCAGCGCCATCAAAGAGCAGCCAGACCGGCTCTATCGGCCTCCGCCAGGTGCCCGTCTTCCATCTTAACCACTCTGTCCACCTGACTCGCCAACCCCAGATCATGGGTAACGATTAAAAACGATGTCTGCAGACTGCGATTCAAATCGTGCATTAACGCCTGGATTTCGCGGGCCGTATGCACATCCAGATTGCCCGTGGGTTCATCGGCCATCACACAGGAAGGTTCCGTCACCAGCGCCCGGGCGATTGCCACACGCTGCCGTTCACCCCCTGACAATTCAGCCGGCTTATGCTGCATACGATGACCCAACCCCACTTTCTCCAGCATGGCGCAGGCCCGTTGTTTCACTTCACCAAGGGAGCACTGCCGCAACAGCAACGGCATCGAAACGTTTTCCAACGCGCTGAACTCAGGCAACAAATGATGGAACTGGTAGACAAAGCCAATATGGTGGTTGCGCACCACGCCCCGCTGCTTGTCACTGAGGGAACTGAAATCCTTGCCATCAATCAACACCTGCCCCTGCGATGGCACATCAAGCCCACTGAGCAGGTGCAGCAACGTGGTTTTGCCTGAGCCGGAATTACCAATAATGGCCGCAAATTCACCTTTTTTAAGGGCGAATTCAACCTGCTTCAATACCTGAACCCGGCTTGGCCCTTCATCGAAGCTTTTACCAAGTTCACGGCATTCCAGAATTACATCACTCATAGCGCAACGCCTCTGCCGGTTGTACTTTCGATGCTTTGCGGGCCGGGTACAGGGTGGCCGCGAAGCTCATCAAAAAGCCCATGCCGCTGACGAAGATGACGTTCTCCCAGCGCAATTCCGAAGGCAGGTAATTGACAAAATACTGCTCGAACAACTTGGTATTCAAAACCTGCTCAAGCCAGAGGGCAAAATCGCTGATATTGAGGGCCACGGTGACACCCAGCGCGGTACCTGCCAAGGTGCCTATGACCCCGATAAAACTGCCCTGCACCATGAATATACCCATGATCGTACCGGGAGAAGCCCCCAGCGTGCGTAAAATGGCGATATCGGATTTTTTGTCAGTGACCACCATCACCAGGCTGGACACAATGTTGAATGCTGCCACCGCCACAATGAGCAGCAGCAACAGTGCCATCATGGTTTTTTCCATTTTGATGGCCTGGAACAGGGTTCCATGGGTTCGGGTCCAGTCTGTGGCGTAGAATTGTCCTTCCTGCTTTGTGGCCAGATCCCAGGAAATCCGGCCGGCACTGAACAGATCTTTCACCTTGAGACGCACACCTTCCACTTTGCCCTTCATTCGGGCCAGGCGTGCCGCATCCTCAAGGTTGATGAAGCCCACCATACCATCCAGCTCGGCCCCCACCTGAAAGGTACCGGCAACGGTAAAACGCTTGAAACGGGGAATGATACCGGCCGGTGTTACCGCGGCCTCCGGCAGAACCAGGGTGACCTTGTCACCAATGGCCAGCCCCAGCTTACGGGCCAGCGCCGAGCCAAGAATGATATTGAAACTGCCTGACTGCAGTTCCGTCAGGGAACCGGACTTGAGATGCTGCGGCAGAATCGACACCCGGCTTTCATAATCCGGGTGGATGCCACTGATAAAGGCGCTGTCCACCGCCCCTTTATTACTGAGTAACCCCTGGAGCTGAATAAAGGGGGCAGCCCCTTCTACCTCCGCATGTTGCTCGGCATTGGCAACGATGTCCTCCCACCCTGAAAAAGGCTGGTAACCCACAATGCTGGCCTGCGGGACCATCCCCAGGATACGTCGCTGCAGCTCACGGTCGAAGCCATTCATCACAGACAGCACGACAATAAGCACCATCACCCCCAGGGTCAGCCCCAGAATGGAGGTCAGCGAAATAAAGGAAATAAAATGATTACGGCGCTTGGCGCGGGTGTATCGTAATCCAATATACAAGGATACAGGTCTGAACATGGGGCGCATTAAACCACAGGGTTAAGAGTAAAGCTACGGCAAGGTCAAGGGTTAGAGGCTCCCTTCAGCATCAAGTTCAATGCCAATTCCAGCGCGGGCCTGAATTGAAGTTGAAATGCTGCCAACTCAGGTCGTGACATGACTTTTTGTACCGGTTCAGGGGGATTTCCCAACGGCCACAACCCGGCGATCAAAGCGAATAAGGTGTGCCCGATCGCCATCAGGTTATGGGCAGGCAAAGTGGGTAACACCGACTGCACAATGGCCATGATGCGCCCACCCAATTGCATGGACTCGGTTTTAAAGGTCAGCAACGCCTGCTCGGACAGATTCTGCTCCAGCACCGACGCCAGTACGCTCACCAGTTCGCACATCCGTGGTCGCTCGGCAATGGAAGTCGCGATTAACGCCGACAGTTTCTGAATATCGCCGCTATCCGCCAGGGGTTTGGCTGCGGGTTCAAACTGCACCAGCCAGTCATCCCAGTCCTGCCGCAGCAAGGTCAGGAAGATTTCTTCACGACTTTCAAAATAGCGGTAGACATTGGATTTTGCTACTCCCGCGCCTCTGGCAATGGCGTTCAGGCTCACTTGATCAAAGCCCTTCTCAGCCATCAGCCGGGCAGCAGATTGCAGTATATCCTGTCTGCGCTGCTCTCTCTGTTCAGGCTGTCGCGCCCGCTTGAAATCACTTACACACTTCATGGACCCGATTCTAGCACGATCGCTGCTGCCCATCTTCTCACCCGCAACAACACCCTGACCAGCCCTGTTGACAAGTGACCATTGGTCTTTTATTTTGGTAATCCCTGTATTTCTACCCATCCCGCCCAAAGTCATGGATGACGCAGGGGGCAGGTACCCATCTGCAATGGCCCCAAGCCTTGCTCGAAGCTAAGGAGGACAGTATGGACTGGTCCATCGACACGATTCCGGATCTGAAGGATAAAATCATTGTGGTGACTGGTGCCAACAGCGGTATCGGACTGGAAGCCACCAAGGTGTTTGCCGCCAGGAACGCCCACGTGATTCTGGCCTGTCGCAACCTGGAAAAAGGCGCCGCCGCCCTCGAAACGATAAAACAGGCCACCCCTCAGGCTGAACTCACTTTAATGGGCCTGGACCTGTCCAGTTTAGACTCCGTACGTGCCTTCAGCGATGCCTTGAAACAGAGAGTAGATCACGTGGATATTCTGGTGAATAACGCCGGCATCATGGCCCCGCCCTACAGCAAAACCGCAGACGGCTTCGAGAGCCAGTTCGGCACCAACCACCTGGGCCATTTCACCTTGACGGCGCTGCTGTTGCCCTTGCTGGAACAGGCTAACGCCGGCCGCGTGGTGGTGATCAGCAGTGTCGCCCATCGCATTGGCCGGATTCGCTTTAATGATTTGAACTGGGAAAAACACTATTCCCGCTGGCTGGCCTATGGCCAAAGCAAACTCGCCAATCTGATGTTTGCCAAGGAGCTCCAGCGCCGGTTGTCTGCACGCGGCTCCAAGGTGATGGCGGTGGCCGCTCACCCCGGCTATTCCAATACCCATCTGCAACGGCACGTCCCCGGCGGCGGTGTGTTTAACGCGATATTCTCCCAATCCCAGGCAAGAGGCGCACTGCCGACGCTCTGCGCCGCAACCAGTGATGCGCTCAAAGGTGGCGAATACATTGGTCCCAGTGGATTTATGGAAATGCAGGGTGAACCGGATCTGGCCTATTCCAATGCCTTGTCCAACAATACCGAAGTAGCAAGAAAACTGTGGGAAGTATCAGAACGTCTGACGCGGGAATCGTTTCTTGCCGCTAACTGAACGGTTCACCGGCAGCGTGTAAAAAAGGTGCGACTGGAAAACACAGGGTTCAGTCGCACCTGTCAAGAACAACCCATAAAGTCGGGCGTCATCACACGGTGCTGACTGCGTGGTAGTCTGACTCTTTGAATTCATTCATTTGCGCACTGTATTGTGTCGCAAAACCCGGATACATAGTGGCATTAAAGCCATCAGCAGTGAGATACCAGCTTTTGCAACCGGAATTCCAGTTGGTTTTTGCCAATCGTTTCTGGATAGTTCGGTTAAAAGCCGACTGCGCGGACGCATTCACATCCAGCGCCAGGAGATTCCCATCCAGAATCTTGCGAATACCCTTCACGGCGTATTCCAGTTGCGACTCCATGTAGACCAGTGCCGAATTGTGGCCAGGCCCGGAATTCGGCCCGAAGGTAAAATACAGATTTGGGTAACCCGCGACATTAATACTCTTATAGGCGCGGGCACCGGCACGCCACTCCTGCCCCAGTTCACGACCATCCAGGCCCTGCACCGGGAAAGGCGTACCGGCATTGCCCACATCAAACCCCGTTGCAAACACAATACAATCGAATTGGTGTTCAATACCTTCCACGGTTCGAATGCCTTTTTCGCACAAGTTTACGATGGGCCAGGTAATCAGTTTGCAGTTGGGGCGCTGCAATGCGGGGTAATAGTCGTTGGACATCAATACCCGCTTGCAGCCAATGCGGAAGTCCGGATTCAACTGCCGTCTGAGCCATTTGTCTTTTACCTGATTGCGTAAGTGCACCTGAGCCACCTTTTCCGCCAGCGCTGTCAGCGGTGACTGCCAGATCAGCGCCAGCGCCATGGCTTCGTGTACACCATACAGCGCCTGCCGGGTCATCTTCTGGGTAACAGGCAGGGAACGAAACAGGGCTTTGTTCCATTCCGGTGTTGCCAGATCCAGTCGCGGCAATACCCAGCCCGCTGTACGCTGGAAAACGGTCAGCTGCTCCACCTCCTTCACCAGCTCGGGAATAATTTGCACTGCACTGGCCCCAGTGCCGACCACCGCCACTTTCTTTCCCTTGAAGTCATAGCCATGATCCCAGCGGGCACTGTGGATCATGGTGCCCCCATAACCATCAATGCCGGGGATATCAGGTAAGCTGCAGTTAGAGAGTGGCCCGGATGCCATTACCGCGGCACGGCCGGAAAAGCATTCTCCAGCGCTGGTGGTGGCGCGCCAGAGCCCTTGTTGCAGGTCGAACGCCAAGCCGTTGACCGACTGCTCAAACCGGATCAATGGCAGCAAATCAAAATCACGCACCATGGCGTGCACATAATCCAGGATCTCGGCGCTGCCGGAATAACTGCGGGACCAATTCGGGTTGGGGGCAAAAGAGTAGGAATAGAGGTTAGATGGAATATCACAGGCAGCCCCGGGATACTGGTTGTCACGCCAGGTTCCACCCACCTGATCACTGCGCTCCAGAATAATAATGTTATGGATTCCGGCCTGCCGGAGGCGGATGGCCATACCCAAGCCGGCAAAGCCGGCACCGATGATCAGTACATCGGCGTGGTTGGTGTGCTTTGTCATACCCTGATTCTCGATTATGCGGTCGGTTGATAGGTCAGCTCTTTCACCCAGGATGGCACCCTGGGCAACGCGGCACGGGGAATTTTTCCGGTTACGCTCACCAAGGCATCCACCGGCCCATGGTAGAAGCGATTGTTGCGGTTCACCATGATCCGGCCATGGCGCTTGATAATCTGATACCAGGGATTGCGCCGGCCATCTGCGGTACGCCCTCCAATACGCTCAAACTTCTGCATGGCGGCATACAGGTTTTCTTCCGGCAAGCCCATGGCGACGATGTTATCCCGCATTTTATTTAACAAGGGCACATAAGACAGAATACCCAGCATCAACCGTGGATCCAGCAATGGCCCCAACATCTGCACGGCTTTGATGTAAGTGGCACTGTGTCCCTGCATCTCCATCACCGTGAACCCCACGCCCAAATGACGGGATTCATCGTCGTTGATACGATGGAATACATCATGACACAGGGGATCATCCACCGTATCCAGCAGGAATTTGCACAGGGCACCGTCAAGTGCCACTTCCAGCATGGGGATCACGGTGCCCAGCACATAGTACGGCATCTCATCGGCATAACGGTCCAGCCATTCGATCACCAGGCGCAAATTGACATTGGGTTCCGGTATAGCATCCCCTTCCAGCATGCCCCAGCGCTTCATCAATGCCATCTCCGCATTGGCATGACGCTGTTCCTCGGCATGAAAATAGTGGTAAATCTGGCGCAGGGTATCGGTAGGCGCCTTCTTCGCCATGGCCGCAAAACCACGCGCGCCCACGTGCTCTATCCACATCAGGTCCGCCATGAACGCTTTCAGCTTCGGCCATTGTTCCGGCGTTATTTGCTCCGCTCCGGGGGCGTCCCATTGGAAATCCGCCAACGCCCACTGAGTGCCCTTGATTTTCTCCAGCATCTTATCCAGATCAATCATTGCCATCGTTCCGTTCCTCCCGCTGATACCTTGGATTGGGTTGGAGCGCCTTCCTGTGCTCACTGGTTGCGCTCACTGGAATAAAAACAACCAAGCACTTGCTTGACTGTTACACCGTATGATGTAACATTAACCCGATCATTTGTTCGGGTTCAATTCGGATATGCCAAAGACTCGCAAACCCCAACAGGAACGTTCCCGCCAAACGGTGGCAGCCATTGTGGAAGCTGGCTTACTGTGCATTCAGCAGCATGGCGTGGAGGGCACCACCACCCGTAAAATAGCGGATGCCGCCGGTATTGGTGTCGGATCCCTTTATGAATATTTTTCCAATAAAGACGACGTGTTTGCCGCCATACACGAGCATGTGGTCAATGAAATCGTGGGGGTGGTGAAACCCCTGATTCCGGAATTGGTCAAGCAATCACCTGAAGACGCCACCCGCGCCCTGCTCTACGCCTTTCGGGATTTTCTCCGGCAGAGGGACAATTTGTATCTTACTTACGCCACCCAGATGGGGCATTTCACCCCGGGTCACTACTTGAAGCCGGTCAATCACGTACTGGCGGAACTCACCATCCAGTTCATGATGCATCACCCGGAACTGAGCCGCCTGCCGAATATTCCCGTGATGAGCTACATCATGATCCATGGTGGTATTGCCACGGTGATCCGTCACCTCAGTGAACGCAGCCCGGCCTTTGATTTCGATGCCCTGACAGAGGGGCTGGCCAGAATGGTGCAATACAATATCGAAGGGGATATCAATCGCCTTGAATCCTGAACGGTGACAACCCGCCGATCATAGCTGGCTGGCAAGGTTTCAGGGCAACACCTTACCGCGCCACCGCAAACAGTCTAAAATGACTAAAAACCGGTTAGGAAACGGGAATAATGGAAAGACGGGACTTTTATCGTATTGAAGACAGGGTGCATTTGATCAAGACACCCATTGAGAAGCATCTGCTGTCGGACGACCCCTACGGTGAACAATACAGCCTGCCGCGCCAGGCACTGCTGATCAGTCAATTGCAATCCATCGACAATGAGAGCCGCGAGTTGTTGCGCCAGGTCGGTGACTATAACCGGGCCCTGGGCAGCTACCTGCGTTACATGGAAGAGAAAATTGATCTGATCGCCAAATACGTGGTGAGCCACGACCAGCAGATCAGCCAACGGGAATCCATCAACCTCAGCGAAGGCGGTATTTCCTTCTATAACAGCACCGAGTTGCCCTTAGACAGTTACCTGCACCTGATCCTAGTGCTGTTTCCCAGCTACGCCACCATCGCCAGCATCGGCATCGTCAAAGCCTGTGAAAAAATCGAAGAGCAACCGGTCATCTACCGGATCGGTGTGGAATTTGAAGTGTTGCAGGAACCGGACCGGAAACAGATTGTACGCCATATCCGCCGCATCCAATCCCGCGAGATTCGTGAACAATCCCATACTTCAGACGAAAACAAATAGCGAAAGCAAAGATTTATCTGCTATAACTAAAAAGATACTCAAGGCAAACAGCCGAAAAAAGGTCTTTACCATGAAGAATATAATAAAGCCCCTATTCGCCAGCGCGCTCCTCATTTGCAGTGTTTCTGCCCTGGCAGATAACGTCAGCATGCCGGTTCCAGTGGGCCAGCAGGGCGGTGAATATTCCAATGAACCCCGTCCACGCAGCGGCATGAGCATGGATCAGGTGAACAATCAGTTCGGGGCCCCCGGTGAGAAGTACGCCGCCGTTGGTGAGCCGCCCATCACACGCTGGGTGTACGACCATTACACCGTTTACTTCGAGCATGATCATGTGATCCACAGCGTTCTGCACCGTAACTAAAATCCCGCTTTTAACCGGGGCGGTATTACGCTATTTTACCGCCTCGTCTCCACTATCAATTCCGAGCATATGACCACACGCTTTCAACTGCTTCCGGAGTGGGCAGAACAGGCTGCCGTATTGATGGCATGGCCCCACGCCTGTACCGACTGGCAACCCTGGCTGCACGCCATCGATGAGGATTACGCCGCGTTGGCGATTGCCATTGCCGGCGAAGTACCACCGCTGATCCTATGCCAGGACCCGGCCCACCAGGCCCACATCGAGTCGCTGTTGGCACAGCGCTGCGCCCATGCACCGCGTTTTCTGATCCAGCCTTACAACGATACCTGGTGCCGGGATTACGGCCCCATTACCCTGGCCGATGGCGGCAGTCCCGACCGCGCCAAGATGCGCCTGCTGGACTTCTGCTTCAATGGCTGGGGCGACAAATACGATGCCAGCCTGGACAACAACATCAATCAGGCGTTACAGAGTTTGTGGCAGGCTCCGATGTCCAGTATCGATTTCGAGCTGGAGGGCGGCAGTATCGAAACCGATGGCCAGGGCACCCTGTTGACCACCGAGCACTGCCTGTTGGACAGCAATCGCAACCAGCACCTGAGCCGCCAGCAAATCGAAACACTGGTACTGGAGAAGCTGGGGCTGGACCGTGCCTTGTGGCTCAGTGAAGGCGCCCTCATTGGTGACGACACCGACAGCCATATCGACAATCTGGCTCGCTTCACTGGCCCCGACACCATCGTGTACGCGAGTTGCGGCGACGAACAGGACCCACACTTCGCTCCCCTTGCTGCCATGGCCCGTCAACTACAGGGCTTCAGACAGGCAAACGGCGCCCCCTATCGACTGGTGCCCATCGGCCTTCCCAGCCCACAATTCGACGAAGCAGGCAAGCGCCTGCCCGGCAGTTACATTAATTTCCTGATTCTCAACCGCAGTGTCATCGTGCCTGTGTTTGGCTGTGATCACGATCAACCGGCGCTGGACAGCTTGCAACTCTGTTTCCCGCATAAGAAGATTGTGGCCGTACCCGGGCATAACCTCATCAAACAATATGGTGGACCGCATTGCGCCACCATGCAGCTACCCAAGGGGGTCATTGCATGAGTGACAGCAGCCTGTTGAAAGTGGGTGTCATCCAGCAACCAGCCTGGCCGGATAAATCCCGCAGCCTGGCAGAAACCGAACGCTTGCTGGAAGGCCTGGCAACCGCAACGGCGCCGGATCTGGTGCTGCTGCAGGAATTACATTGCACCCACTATTTCTGCCAGACCGAAGACACCAGCCTGTTTGACCTGGCTGAGCCCCTGGATGGCCCCAGTGCCCAGCGCCTAAGCGCTATGGCCAAGCAGTACAACGTGGTATTGGTGGGATCAATATTCGAGAAACGCGCCCCCGGCGTGTTTCATAATACGGCCGTGGTGTTCGATCGCGACGGCAGCCTGTGTGGTTACTATCGCAAAATGCACATTCCGGACGACCCCGGATTCTACGAAAAATTTTACTTTACCCCCGGCGATGCCGAAACGCTGGATGGCGATAGCGGCTTTAAACCCATTGCAACCAGCATCGGGAAATTAGGCGTACTGGTATGCTGGGATCAGTGGTATCCGGAAGCCGCCCGCCTGATGGCATTGGCGGGCGCGGATCTTTTACTCTATCCCACCGCCATTGGCTGGGATCCCGCCGACACCGATGCCGAGCAGGCGCGTCAAAAAGATGCCTGGACGCTGATTCAGCGTTCTCACGCGGTGGCCAATCATCTGCCGGTGGTGGTAGCCAACCGGGTGGGGCTGGAAGCGGACCCAGCCGGGCAAAGTGAAGGTATCCAGTTTTGGGGCGGCAGTTTTATTGCCGGGCCGCAAGGCAATATCATCGCTGAAGCCGACGCCCACAGCGCCCAATATCTGATTGCTGAAATTGATACCGGCCGCACTGAATACCTGCGCCGTATCTGGCCCTATTTCCGCGACCGCCGCATTGATGCCTACGGCGGCCTCAGCAAACGCTTCCTGAAACCCTGAGTTTAAGCGCCATGATCCTCATCGGCCATCGCGGAGCACGCAAAGAAGCACCGGAAAACACCCAGGCTGGTTTCCACCATCTGCGCCAGCTGGGCATCAATCATGTGGAGCTGGATGTCCGGCTCTCCAAAGATGGCAAGCTGGTGGTACTGCATGATGCCACCGTCAACCGCACCACCAACGGTAAAGGCAAAGTGCTGGAGCTTGACACCCACCAGTTACAGCAACTGGATGCCACCCTGCCCCTGCCCAACTGGCCGGAGCCCTGTGGTGTACCCGAGCTGGAGCAGGTCATTGCAAAGTGGCCGGATCTCAAAAGCATCCAACTGGAAGTGAAGACCGCCGATAAGGCTATTCTGGAACGCATTGGCCGGGGGCTGGCTACACTGATTGACCGTTTTACCCTGCTTAACAACGCCGTGGTTACCTCCTCGGACCAAAACCTGCTCAGCATCATGCATCGTATCGCACCCCAGGTTCGACGGGGGTTCGTTGCAGAACGCTTCACCCGGGATCCGCTGGAAGTGTGCCTGAACCATCACTGCAGCCACCTGGTCATCAACCATCACCGCTGCACACCAGGTATGATTGATGCGGCCCATGACCTTGGCCTGAAGGTATCCACCTGGACCGTCAACGAGGTGAATGCCGCCCGCCGGTTGCAACACTGGGGTGTGGACAGCATCATTACCGATGTACCCAGCCTGCTATTGAAACACCTTCATGTGGATGCAGAATAAAACCCCGGTTTACCTCGTTGCCCTGGCACTCTGTGCGCTGGTATCCGGTTGCGATACCGCTTATTACTGGCAGGCCGCCAGGGGTCAGCTGGATTTGATGCAACGGCAACGCCCCATTGCAGAACTGTTGCAGGATTCAACCACACCCGCTGCCACCAGGCAGGCACTGAACTATTTGCTGAGCGCGCGCAGCTTCGCGCTCGAACAGCTGCAGCTGGAAGACAACCAAAGTTATCTGCAATACGTGGATCTGCAACGGGAATACGTTTCCTGGAACGTATTTGCCACACCGGAACTGTCCATGCAAAACCATACCTGGTGCTACCCTATCGCCGGGTGTGTGAGCTATCGTGGCTACTTCGACGAAACCGATGCCGAAGCGTACGCCAACGCGTTAAAGCAAGAGGGTTTTGACACCTATGTATCCGGAGTGGGCGCCTACAGCACCTTAGGGTGGTTTGACGATCCGGTGCTCAGCACCTTTTTACAGCGTGGCAAGGTTTCACTGGCGGCCCTGCTGTTCCATGAGCTGGCACACCAGGTACTGTATGTGCAGGATGACACTGAGTTCAATGAGAGCTTTGCCTCCAGTGTGGAGACCCTGCTCCTGCAGCGCTGGATCCAACAGCAGGCGTTGCAGGAAGATTGGCAAACCTACCGCCGGATGGAGGCACGACAGGCCGCGTTCACCCAATTGGTATTGCAACACCAGCAGCAACGTACGGATCTGTTTCAGTCAGACCTGGAGACTTCTGAAAAGCGCCGGCGCAAGGCCCAACTGATCCAGGACATGCACCAGGACTACGCAGACTTCAAACAGACATGGCAATACGATGGATACGATAATTGGGTGGCCAAAGGCCTTAACAATGCTCAATTAAGCACCGTGGCGGCGTACCATGGATTGAAACCGGGTTTCTTGGCGCTTTATGAAGTTTCCGGGCAAAATTTAACCACTTTCATCCAGGAATGCCGCCGGCTTGCCACTTTGGAACGGGACGACCGGCACCAGCACCTAAATGAGCTTGCCTCCGGCAACATCGTCTATACTCAGAATTAAGTTTCTGATTTCAAGGCGGTTAGTTCCGACCATGACGCAAGTGGCCAAGAAAACCATTGATCCTTTTACCCAATTGGACGGCCTGATCCCGGTGCTGTCCGATTTGTATACCGCGATCAAATCCAAGCACGAAAAAGCGGCGCTGATGATGGATAAACTGATGGGTACCATCGCCACCATCACGGACGCCAATCCCGACGCTGCCCTGGCGGCCATTCATTTATCGAAACAAACCTCGCCCCTGAAACAACCCATCTACTGTGCCGTGATCTCCCATCTGTTCGCCCAGCAACAACAACTGGACGAACACAGGACTCGTGCGCTGATGCAGGCCGTCCTCTTTTGCAACATTACCTTCTATGAATTTCAGGTGCTGCTGAACCGCATGGACGGCAAGTTGACTGAGGCACAAAGAATAAAACTGGAAAAGCACCCCTTACAAAGCGCCACGCTGATGGAAGCAGCGGGCTTTATGGACCCGCACATGATCAAGGCCATTCGTCAGCATCACGAACGCCCCGATGGCAGTGGCTATCCCAATCATCTGCCCAGCAAGGATATTTCAGATCTGGCTTTAGTGGTATCCATGTGCGAGGTGTATACCGCGCGCATCGATAACCGGGCCCACCGAAAACCGGTGCTGGCCCGGGAAGCACTGGCCCACTTTCAAAATGATGAAGACCCCAGGATAAAAGGCCTGTTGTTGAACTTTGCCAAATCCATTGGCATCTACCCTCCGGGAACCTGGGTCAAACTGGCCAATGGGGAAACCGCTATCGTGGTAAAACGCCAGAAAAACAGCCCAATTCCCCTGGTGCGTGCATTGTTCGACGCCAACAGAATTCCTTACATGGGGCCGGTGCGCCGGGACACCACCAATTCCGATTACAAAGTCATTGGTGCCACCTCGCCACCAGCACGACCATCCGTAGAGCTGTCGGCGCTGTTCGACTAGGGCTTTGCGGGTACCAGCAGTTTTCGCATTGGCTGGCGGATCAACCAGTAACTAACGATGGCCAGCGCATCCGCCAACAAATCCAATCCTGACACATCACGATTGGGTATGCGGCTCTGGATCAGTTCTATGGCAATGCCATAGAACAGCAGCGGGACCAACTTGTACACCAGAAAGCGCCGTTTCGGAAAGCCGGCATCCAGGCAATAGGCAAGCACAAAGAAAGCAATGAAATGGTGTATCTTGTCACTGAGCATATCGGGCATGATCATCAACGGGCGGGCACTGAAGGCCAACCAACTGATGGCCAGCAAATTCAGTAATAACGCCAGCCTGAAAAACCAGGTAATCTGATGGGACTGCAAAGGAATTGGTAACATTCAGAGACTTCTCACCCGATACAAACCATTGAGTGCCGCCACGCGATAGGCTTCAGCCATCGTTGGATAATTGAAGGTAGTGTTCACAAAATACTCAATACTATTGGCGCCACCAGGCTGATTCATAATCGCCTGGCCTATGTGAATGATTTCCGATGCCTGGTCTCCAAAGCAATGGATTCCCAGAATCTGCAGAGTTTCACGATGAAACAGTAGTTTAATCATACCCACTGTTTCCCCGGTAATCTGTGCACGAGCTACCGTTTTAAACGCTGCTTGCCCCACTTCATAAGGCACCTTTTCCCGCGTAAGCTCCTGCTCGGTCAACCCCAGGGAGCTGATTTCCGGAATGGTATAAATACCCGTCGGCACGTCTTCGACCAGATAAAAGTCATCCAGTTCCGCTACGCAGGCTCCGGTAGAACGCCCCTGATCATAAGCTGCGCTGGCCAGACTGGGCCAGCCGATGACATCACCTGCGGCATAGACATGAGCACTTAATGTTTGATAATGGTCATTCACTTCCAACTGGCCACGATGGTTTGCCGTCAAACCCACGGCATTCAGATTCAGACTGTCGGTATTACCCGTGCGACCGTTACACCACAGAAAGGCATCCCCCCTCACCACTTTGCCGGATTGCAGTTTAACAATGACATCGTTTTCGCGGCACACCACCTCTTCATACTCTTCACCATTTCGAATCAGCACGCCGATATCCCGCAGGTGATAGCTAAGCGCATCGGATATCTCATAATCCAGAAAATCCAGCAGGCGTTCCCGGGTGTTGATCAGCTCCACACGCACTCCCAATCCGCAAAAAATAGAGGCGTATTCACAGCCAATCACACCGGCACCATAGATGACAATCTTACGGGGAGTGTGTTGGAGTTTAAGAATGGTATCGCTGTCATAGACTCGGGGATTATTAAAATCTACATCCGTTGGGCGGTATGGACGGGAGCCCGTGGCGATGACAAATTTATCGGCAATCAGGGTCTCAATGGAACCATCGGCCTTCACCACCTCAAGGGTGTGCGAATCCGTAAACCGGCCCTGGCCACTGTACACCTTGATGCGATTGCGGGCATAGAACGTGGTGCGCAACTTAACTTGCTTGGCGATCACACTCTCTGCCCGTTTTAACACTTTGGGAAACGAAAACGTACGCGGCCCGCCAATATCACGAAACAGGGCATCCGTATTGAACGTAATGATTTGCTTGACTGCATGACGTAAGGCCTTGGACGGTATGGTACCCAGATGGGCGCAATTGCCCCCAACCATGGGTTTGTCATCCACCATTGCCACATTCAGGCCGGTTTTACCGGCCCGCATGGCAGCACCTTCACCCGCCGGCCCCGCTCCGATTACTACCACTTCATAATGCGTCGGCATTTTTAAACCCTGATACTACTGAAGAATAAACATCTGAAAATCAGTCTTTTTTCAGTATAGAAAAAGAAAAGCCCCGCAGGAACTTTTCGGTATCCTGCGGGGCTTTTCTTGCTGAGTTCAGGCGGTATCTAGCGTTTGGTGGCATCGTAGGCAAGATCGGCTGGCGCTCCATCCTGCTTCTGGGATTCTTCACATTTATCGCGATTGCCACCGCAAATTTCGCAATCGCCATCCAACCCTATGTTATTAAGGCCGCCACAGGATCCCTGAATGGGTTTATTGGAGAATATGACACCCACCGCCATTGCAGCAATCACCAGGGCAAAAAACACGAACGCAATCAAAAAGGTTGTCATAACCAACTCCTTACTACACTGTTACTGCAGTTTACACCCTGGGTAGCGGGCTTAACAAATCACAGTTTCACTATTCATTAATATAGCGGCCAAAGGCCGGGCTGTAACGACTATCAAAACCGGACCCGGCTTTCACAATCATATACACGGCCAGATTGTTTGCTTCTGCGATCTGTAATCCCAAATCCGGCCCCAGCACCATCATTGCCGTGGCCCAGGCATCGGCATCGGCGCAGCTGGGCATAATCACTGTGGCTGACACCAGATCATGAGAAATCGGCTTGCCATCCCGCGGATCGATGGTATGGGAATAACGTTTCCCTTCCACCTCAAAATAGTTGCGGTAATCCCCTGACGTGGCCATGGCGGAATTATCCAGCTTAATCACCTTGTGAACCTCACGTTTACTGGAAACCGGTTCCTCCACCGCCACCTGCCAGGAATGGGTGGGGGATTTACTGTTGCCGGCGCGGATTTCTCCACCCACTTCCACAAGATAGCGGCGTACCCCTTGGTTCTCCAGAGCCTCTGCCACCCGATCCACCGCATAGCCTTTGGCGATTGCTGAAAGATCCACATACAGATCCTTACGCTTAACCAATTCCAGATCATCCATGTGTAAGGTCAAACCATCGGACCCCACACGATTCCAGGCTTGCTTCATTTCGCTTCGGGTCGGTACCCGGTCCGGACTGCCGTTGGGCCCGAATCCCCACAGATTGACCAGCGGGCCGATGGTAATGTCGAATGCTCCCTGACTCAGGCGCCAGATATCCAGTGACCGCGATATGACTTCAAAAGTGTCCCTCGATACCGGGAATGGCTCGCCCACCGCAGCCTGATTCAGGCGCGACAACTCGGAATCGGCTTTGTAGGTGGACATCTTACTGTTGACGTTGTTGAGCTCTGCTTCAATTACTGCTGCCAACGCCTGCGCCGTGCTGGTGGGCGGTAGATCCACCACTTTAACGGTATACCAGGTACCCATGGTTCGACCGCTGAACTCCAGCAGATCCGGAGCCTCAGAACGAGAACAGCCCGTTATCAACAGGCTGATCCAAACCAGACTGATGATAACGGGCTGCAAGGGTTTCATTGGCACGCTAACTCGATCAGCCGCCGAAATCATCAAGGAAGATGTTATCGCGTTCAACACCCAGATCTTCCAGCATTTTCAGCACGGCGGCATTCATCATCGGAGGCCCACACATGTAGTATTCACAATCTTCAGGTGCATCATGATCCTTCAGATATTGCTCGTACAACACATTGTGAATAAACCCGGTCAGGCCGCTCCAGTTATCTTCCGGTTGAGGGTCGGATAACGCAATGTGCCAGTCGAAATTATCATTCTCTTCGGCCAACTGATCATAATCTTCTTTGTAAAACAACTCACGAAGACTGCGCGCACCATACCAGAATGAAATCTTGCGATTGGTTTTGAGGCGCTTGAGCTGATCAAATATGTGGGAGCGCATGGGTGCCATACCGGCACCACCACCGATGAATACCATTTCATTGTCAGTATCCGTCGCAAAGAACTCACCAAAGGGACCGTATACGGTAACCTTATCACCCGGCTTCAGGCTGAAAACCCAGGAGGACATCTGGCCGGGCGGAATACCGTGGGAGCCCGGTGGGGGTGTGGCAATACGAATGTTGAACTTCAGCACACCATACTCTTCCGGGTAATTGGCCATGGAATAAGCCCGGATAACCGGCTCATCCACTTTCGATTCCAGATTGAAGAAACCGAATCGTTCCCAATCACCACGGAACTCTTCCTCAATATCGAAATCCTTGTACTTAACATGGTGTACCGGCGCTTCCAGCTGTACGTAACCACCGGCGCGGAAATTAACGATCTCACCTTCCGGCAGATCCAGCGCCAATTCCTTGATGAAGGTCGCCACGTTATGATTGGAGCGAACGGTGGTTTCCCACTTTTTAACGCCAAAGAAGGCTTCGTCCAGCTCGATTTTCATATCCTGCTTCACTGCCACCTGGCAGGACAGGCGCCAGCCTTCCTTTGCCTCACGGGGTGTAAAGTGAGTCTCTTCAGTGGGCAGTATGTCACCGCCGCCCTCCTTCACGATCACCTTACATTGGGCACAGGTGCCACCACCACCGCAGGCCGATGACACAAAAATGCCCTTGTCCGCCAGGGTATTCAAAAGCTTGCCGCCGGCTGGTACATCGATGCCTTTCTCCGGATCGTCGTTGATATCCAGGTGCACATTACCGGTACTCACCAGGCGGGAGCGCGCCATCAAAATCAACATCACCAACGCCAATACGATGACGGTGAACATGCCCACGCCCAAAAAGATTGTTGATTGATCCATAACTCTACTCTCCCCGTCTGCTTACAACTGAATGCCAGAGAAAGACATAAAGCCCAGCGACATCAAACCAACGGTAATGAAGGTAATACCCAACCCACGCAAGCCGGAGGGCACATCACTGTATTTCATCTTTTCACGGATACCGGCCAGCACCACAATGGCCAACGCCCAACCGGCGCCGGATCCAACGCCATAAACAACGCTTTCGCCGAATGTATAATCGCGCTCCGCCATAAACAGGGAGCCACCCAAAATCGCGCAGTTCACCGTTATCAAAGGCAGAAATACACCCAGTGCGTTGTACAGTGCCGGTACATACTTATCCAGGAACATTTCCAGAATCTGCACCAGCGCCGCAATAACACCGATGAAACTGAGCAGGCTGAGGAAGCTCAAGTCCACACCCTCAAGACCGGCCCAGGCCAGGGCGTCTTCTTTTAACAGCCCCGTGAGGATCAGGTTATTGACCGGCACCGTGATTGTCTGCACCACGATAACGGCAATACCCAGCCCCAGTGCGGTCTGCACTTTCTTGGATACGGCTATAAAAGTACACATACCCAAAAAGAAGGCCAGCGCCATGTTTTCTACGAATATTGCCTTAACCAGCAGGCTTAAATAATGCTCTAACATCTTAATAACCTCCGATTAATGGGCCAATGCCTTGGACTGAGGGGCCATGGAAAATTCTGATTTCTCCACTTGCTCAGGCTTGGCGGAACGCAGCGCCCAGATCAGTAAACCGATCAGGAAGAATGCACTGGGCGGCAACAACAACAGGCCGTTGGGCACATACCAACCACCGTCGTTCACTGTGGCCAGAATTTCAATGCCGAACAGCTTGCCTGCACCAAACAACTCACGCACCACACCCAGACTCAACAGCACAGCACTGTAGCCCAAACCGTTACCGACGCCGTCAAGGAAACTGGGAATCGGTGGGTTCTTCATGGCGTAGGCTTCCGCCCGCCCCATGACGATACAGTTGGTTATGATCAAGCCCACAAATACCGACAGCTGCTTGCTGATGGCATAGGCGTACGCCTTGAGAAACTGGTCCACCACAATAACCAGCGACGCGATGATCGCCATCTGTACGATGATCCGAATGCTGGATGGGATCTGCTTACGTATACAACTGATAAAAAAGTTGGAAAACGCAGTTACCGTGGTCAACGCGATACACATGGTGACCGTGGTGTTTAGATTACTGGTAACCGCCAGCGCAGAACAAATCCCGAGGATCTGCAATGCAATGGGGTTGTTATCAAATATCGGTCCAAACAGGACTTTTTTGGTTTCAGATGCCATGTCTTACACCCCCTGCTCTTTGACTTTTTCCAGGTATGGGCCAAACCCATTTTTACCCAGCCAGAATTGCAACAGATTGGTCACACCGTTACTGGTGAGGGTCGCCCCTGCCAATCCATCCACCTTGTGCTCGGCATTCGGCGCCTTGGGGTCTACCGAGCCTTTTACCAGGCGAATTGCCACATCACCTTCTTCATCGAACACTTCCTTGCCTGGCCACATAGACTTCCACTTGGGGTTGTCCACTTCGCCGCCCAGACCGGGTGTTTCACCGTGTTCATAAAAACCCAGGCCCACCACTGTTTTGGCATCGGTCTGCAAGGCCAAAAAGCCATAGAGTGTAGACCACAGGCCGTAACCGTGAACCGGCAGGATAATGGTCTCTACGTTACCGGCTTCGTCCTTGGCCAAATACACCGTTGCATACTGGGCCTGACGCTTGATACTGGCAATATCCTCTGAACCCTCCAGAATTTCATTCTGGCCCTTGGTCTTGGCGGCTTTGCGCTGATCATAGGCAACTGGATTCTTCAATGCGGCTTTCTGCCAGTCTTCCGTTGCAGTTTCCTCGGTCAGGTACTCACCGGTATCCAGATTCACCAGCTTCACTTCCAAACGCTGTTCGAAGATTTCCTGTACGGATTTGCCCTCTTCCAACATGCCTGCTGCAGCAAGAATATTTCTATTCTTGTCCAACAGTTTGTTTTTTACTTGTTCCCCTTTCAGGGCCACTGCGGCGGTCGATACTACGATTGAGCATACGATACACAGCAGTGACGCAACCAGCAGGGTTTTTCCGGTTGAATCGTTACTGGACATTGCGTGCTAACCTCCGCTTGATGTTGGCTTGAATGACAAAGTGGTCAATGGTTGGTGCAAACAGGTTACCAAACAGGATCGCCAGCATCATGCCTTCCGGAAAGGCCGGGTTGACCACCCGAATCAGCATTACCATAACCCCGATCAGAATACCGAATACCACTTTCCCTTTATTGGTCATGGATGCGGACACCGGATCGGTGGCCATAAAGAATGTGCCCAGAGCCCAACCACCCAGCACATAATGCCAGTAGAATGGAATCTCAAACATTGGATTGGTGTCACTGCCGGCTGCATTAAACACCAGCCCCATGACCGCAGTGCCCAGGAATACGCCCAATACGATGCGCCAGGACGCGATTCCGGTAATCAGCAGGAATCCCCCACCAATCAGCAAGGCCAGCGAAGAGGTTTCGCCGACGGAACCCTGCATGTTGCCGAAGAAGGCGTCGAACCAGGTCAGGGAGCCTTGCAGTGCTTCCATACCGCCGTTGGCCGCCACGCTCAGCGCAGTGGCACCGGAGAAGCCGTCCACCGCAGTCCAGACTGAATCGCCGGACATGGATGCCGGATAGGCAAAGAACAGGAAGGCACGGCCGGTAAGCGCCGGGTTGAGGAAGTTCTTGCCGGTACCGCCAAACACTTCCTTACCCAGCACCACACCGAAGGATATACCCAACGCTACTTGCCACAACGGAATCGAGGGAGGACAGGTCAGTGCGAACAGCACGGAGGTGACGAAAAAGCCTTCGTTAACCTCGTGTCCGCGCTTCACAGCGAACAAAACTTCCCACAATCCACCAGCAATCATGGTGACCGCGTAAATAGGAATAAAGTAGGCTGCACCATAGATAAAGCAATCCCAGATACTGTCCGGGTTGTATGCGATCAGCAGATCGGTAAAGAAGAAGCGCCAGTCACCGGTCGCGGTGATGCCGTTCTCCGCCATGTAGCCCAGGGCCTGCGCACCTACGTTGTACATACCGAAGAACATGGCGGGGAAGGTGCACAACCATACCGTAATCATAATACGCTTCAGATCTATGCCATCGCGTACGTGAGAGGCGGCATGGGTCACTGAAGGTGGGCTGTAAAAGAACGTGTCCACCATTTCGTAGAGCGCGTAGTACTTTTCGTACTTGCCACCCTTCTCGAAATGCGGTTCCAGTTTATCGAAGAAATCACGTAGCACCGGTTAACCCTCCTTCTCAATTCGGTCGAGGTTGTCGCGCAGGATGGGGCCGTATTCATATTTGCCCGGGCAAACATAAGTACAAAGAGCCACGTCATCTTCATCCAACTCAAGACATCCCAGCTCTTGGGCGGTCTGGGTATCGCCGACGATTAATGAGCGTAACAACTGGGTAGGCAGTACATCCAGGGGCACCACTTTCTCGTAGGAACCAACCGGAACCATAGCCCGGGGGCTGCCATTGGTGGTGGTGGTGAACGAAAACAGCTTGCCGGGGCTGAGGGCGGAAAGGAACGTGTTAAGCACGGAATGCTTGTCTTTGCCGGCCCACAAATATTCCAACATTCCACGATCGCGGCCTTCTTTCAACACCGTGATCTGGTTGTGGTAGCGGCCCAGGAAGGCATAAGGACCATGGGCATTGGTGCCGGACAATACCGAACCGGAGATAACGCGGTTTTCACCGCTCTCCACCTGACCGGCGATGATCTCGTCGGTGCTGGCACCGAGCACGGTGCGGAGCAGGCGGGGATTGCTGACCTGGGGTCCGGCCAGCGAAATCACGCGCTCAAGGCTCAGTTTACCGGTCGTGAACAGTTTACCGACCGCGATCACATCCTGATAATTGATATGCCAGACAAACTTGTTGGCGGATACCGGATCCAGGTAATGGATATGGGTACCGGCCAAACCGGCGGGATGAGGGCCGGAAAACTCCGCTTCTTTGGCGATACCGTTGCCGCCGATTCCTGCTCCTGCGGCCTTACACAGCCAGACCTGCTTGGCAAGATTGGACAGCACGTCCAGACCTTGCTGGAACGCCACTGCTTCTTCCTTAATGACCACGGCAGGATCGGCGGCCAAAGGATTGGTGTCCATTGCAGTGACAAAAATTGAACTTGGTTCGGAACCCAGCGCGGGAACCTTGCTAAAGGGGCGTGTGCGGAACGCAGTCCACAATCCGGATTTAACCAGGTTGTCTTGGACTTTGTCCCGGCCGATGCTGCTCAGCTCGGTTGGGGCATAAGCGTCAAAGGATTCCTCTTCGTCACCCGCCACATCGATCACTACAGACTGCAATACCCGCTTATGACCACGGTGAATTGCTGAGATGGTGCCCGAAGCCGGTGCCGTGAACAGTACCCCTTCGGTTTTCTTATCAGCGAAAAGCGTCTGGCCTTTCTTGACCTGATCACCTACTTTGACATGCATCGTGGGTTTCATACCCACATAGTCACTACCCAGAACGGCTACAGTCCGAATGCTAGGCCCATCTTCGATGGTCTGCTTGGGTGCGCCGCTTATGGGGAGATTCAGACCTCGCTTGATCTTGATCATAGCCCCTAACCGTTTCTGTTAAATTTACGCTTTAGTGAATTGTTATGCCTTATGAGCCGACAATTCCCGTTCAAGTGTAGATGCTTAAACTTAAGGCAGAGGTTCAGAGACCGCTCACATCTGAGCTCCGTCAGACAACAGTGTAGTACGGATACAGTAAACCGAATGTACAAAAACCACGCAGATCAGAGCTGTGTGGATGCTTTGTTCAGCTTGGTTTTCCATGGTTTAAGAGTGACTGTTTCGTCTACTCTAATATGAAATCGTACTTCTGTTGGCCAACACTCCGATTACTTCAGGAAGGTGCATTCACGAAAATCTGGACGAATCCAGTCCCTCAACCCTAAATTTGCCGGCGGATTATAATTTGTATCGTCCGCATTGGCTAGTTGAGAACCGAATTTATTGCACTTTGACCGGTTTAAGTGAGCGACTGAGCTGAAACGCAGGCAGGGGCGGGATTTGCCGCCCCTGCCTGGATTTTCAATATCTTACTGATACAGCCAGTTTATTTGGGAAACGCCGGGTAAGTCACTCCGGCCATTTTCTGCAGCATCCTGACCACTTGGCAGCTGTAACCAAACTCATTATCGTACCAAACGTAAAGCACACAGCGATTGCCGTTCACAATCGTGGATTCCGCATCGACGATACTGGCGTAGCGCGAGCCCACGAAGTCGGTGGAGACCACCTCGGGGGAGTTTACGTAGTCGATTTGCTTGCGCAGCGGACCTTCCAGGGAGGCTTCACGCAATTGTCCGTTGATCTCTTCCACGGACGTTTCCTTGCCGAGAGACAGGTTCAGAATCGCCATGGAAACATTCGGCGTGGGAACCCGTATCGCGTTACCCGTCAACTTACCCTGCAACTCAGGCAATGCCTTGGCAACGGCCTTAGCCGCACCGGTTTCTGTAATTACCATGTTCAGTGCCGCGCTGCGGCCGCGACGGTTGCCTTTATGGTAGTTATCGATCAGGTTCTGGTCATTGGTGTAGGAGTGCACGGTTTCAACGTGGCCGTTCTCAATTCCATAGGTGTCATTGATGACTTTCAACACCGGCACGATTGCGTTGGTGGTACAGCTTGCTGCGGACAGGATATGGTCATCACTGGTGATGAGGTCGTCGTTGACTCCCATGACAATGTTTTTCACGCTGCCTTTGCCGGGAGCGGTCAAAACCGCCTGCGCCACACCGGGACATTTCAGGTGTTTGCCCAAACCTTCTTCATCACGCCACTTACCGGTGTTGTCCACCACAATGGCATCCTGGATGCCATACTGAGTGTAGTCAACCGACTCAGGGTCATTGGAATAGATCACCTGAATGTAATTACCATTGGCAATAATTGCCTGATTCTCTTCGTCCACGGAAATTGTGCCGCGGAAAGAACCGTGTACTGAATCGCGACGCAACAGACTGGCACGCTTTACCAGATCATTCTCGGCACCGCCCTGACGAACCACAATGGCACGCAGACGCAACGCCGCACCGCCGCCCGCTTTCTCAATCAGGATTCGCGCCAGCAGACGGCCGATGCGGCCAAAACCGTATAGGACAATGTCTTTGGGCGGAGCAATGGATGAGGCGCTGGGATCCAGGGCATCAGCCACTTCCGAACGCACAAAGTCAGCCACGTCCTGGCCTTTCCCTTCTGCTCGATATTTGACCGCCAATTTGCCGATATCGATTCGGGCAGGGCCCAGGTTCAAGCCCACCAGCGCTTCCAGCACCGGAAAGGTTTCAGACACATCCAGCGCCTCAACCTGCAGCTGACGAACAAAGCGATGGGCTTTGATGATATCAATCACTGAACGATTGATGATGGGCCTTCCATAGACTGAGGTGACCACGTTGTGCTCGCGATACAACTTACCGATCATGGGGATCATGGACTCGGCCAGCGCTTCTCGGTTGATCCAGGATTGCAAATGTTGAGTAGACTTGTCTGCCACGGCTAATACCTTTTAATACATTGCTCAAAGCGGTTTGTTGCTTCAACCGGCCATTTGCCCTGGCTTTGCACCATTATTTGCTCGCAAAATACCATTAGCCGGTTCGTCGGGGCGCCTATTATCATTTTAATGGGCGCAATTATCAATCTGACTTGACCCAGGACGGGATACGTCTTCGAAATATATCGCCTTTTGCTAGAATTTTCATAGAGTTAAATCCACCTCCGGCAATTGGCTTGATGACTTGGAAGCAGTGCTGACGTATGCTTAAGGCTAGACAGGGGGCACAGCGCGCAGACAAAGCCGTATAGGGAATAAGATAATCATAAATGAAAACACGTGACCGCATTCTGGTAACCAGCCTGGAGTTATTCAACCTGTGTGGCGAACCCAACGTCACCACCATTGATATCGCCAATGAAATGGAGATTAGCCCCGGCAATCTGTACTACCACTTCCGCAATAAAGACGAAATCATCGCCGAGCTGTTTCAAGTATTCGAAGCCGGTATGCACGAAGCCCTGCAATCCCCTACCGATCCGGGGCTGGACATGATGGATTATTGGATGTACGTGCACATGATCTTTGAGAAGATCTGGGAATTCCGGTTCCTGTACCGGGATCCCGTCACCGTTCTCGAACGCAATGAAAAACTGCAAAAGAAGTTCAATCGTATTCTCGACAAAAAGCGAGATTCGGCTTTGCTGATTCTGCAAATGATGCAGGAGCAATCACTGATTCAGATCGCCCAGGACGAGGCTCAACGCCTGGCCACCAATATCACCATCACTGCAACGTACTGGCTCAATTATCAACACATTCGGCACATGATCCATCGGGAAGAACCGGATGACCTGGAAGCGGGTGTGTATCAGGTTGTGAGCCATCTGACACCCTACCTGCCCGATGAGGGCAAAGAGATGCTGGACGCGGTGGCCAGCACCTATCTGGATGCTTCCTCGTCCATGGGGTAAGCGAGGTCCACGGCGTTCAATACCACCGTAATACGCTGCTGCACCTGCTCGTTGAACGCATCCAGGTACTGACATACGGCGTTGGCAACGCGGTGACAGGCTTCCGGGCATGAGCCTGCGGAATCCAGATCAGGTACTTCTTCCCGCACCACATCACCCACGGTTAACATGCCCGATTCACGGCTTGAGGCCCCTGCGCCACGGAAATTAAATCCGCCCAGAGGATAGTTGACCCCGGCAAACACGCGATTCAACGCATCCAGTTCGATCATCATGTAACGCTGATAACGATTGCTCATTTCCACCAGCCCCGGATTCACCTTCATATCGGAGCCGATCTCTACCAGAATCTGTCCCAACACCTGCGTGTAGGAACGCAAACGCTGTATGCTCTCAAAGCTGCGATGCAGAAAACTGAGGGCATCCACCACCCGTGCAAAGTGGGATTGCAATTCGTGGCGGCTCATCTGCAATTGCTCCTGAACCACGGCGGAATCCAGCGCCAGGCTGAGAGCAATAGCGGCTTTGCGGGAAAAACAGGTTTCGAAGGCAGCCAAACGGGATTTATAGTCACTCTGATCCTTGATCAGGGTAAGCCATTGCACTTCCAGATCCCGCAGTACCTCGCCATCGGCATCGCGACACTCTTCCAGGGCCTTGCGGGTATGCAAAAGATTCTTGCGGAATTCAAATTCCCGCACGGCATCCGCCAAATGGGCGATTTCGGACTCACTCTGCGATAGCTTGTCGGAAAGCATCCTGTAGTCCACCAGGCGGGATTCCACGGCATTGGCCTGATAGCGTTCGAACTCATCCACCCGCACGATACGGCCGCTGCGTTCCAGCCCCAAAAACACCTGATGGCGCTTGGCTTTCTCCCGCTCGGCCTTCTGGATCGACTGCATTTTTTGCGCGGCATACACATCAGGATGCCGGATCCCAATATGCCGATAATGGGACAAGGTAACTGCCTTGCTGACTTTAGCCGGATCCCGCAACAGTGAAATAGCCGCGCCCAACAGAAAACACGCCCCCTCTTCCTGGGTATGCTCAACGTTAACGATACGACCCAGATCCACTATGCGACTGCGGGTTAATGGCGTCACCAACTCTTCCATTTCCTGAATCAACCGGGGGCGCAACGACAACTGCAGCGTGTCCGCGTGATCCACTACCAGGGCAGGAAAGTTATCCGACAGCTTCTTGGTACGCCAGCTTCCCACCAGCTCCTGATTGGCATTGACTTGCCCGTAATGCAACGAGCGCAGACGGAACTGGGTGGAACGGAACTCAGTGGAACCGGCAATCCGCGCACTAAGCAAATCCCCGGCCATATCCACCTTGCGGCTGACGTCAAACGTCATGGAACTGACCACTCGGTATACCAGATAGAAGGTGCCCTGCACCAGCACATCCCACGGCTTGAATATCGCATCCAGGCGGGAACGGGAGCGCGAATCAAAATCTGATTGGCTCAATGCATTGAGACGGCCCAAACCAGTCTGGGTAAACAACCAGCGATCCACACTGCTCAACAAAGGATACCCATGTAATCGTGCTTCCCGGGAATAACCGGCAAACGCGTGGGCGATTACCCCGGACAACTGGCGGGCACTGAGGCCGTACAATAACGGCAATCCAATCACCACCTCCGGACCCTCACCCACCAACACATCACGCAGGCTGGCAGGCCTCAACACCAGCCCGACCTCTGCATCCAGCTTCACGCTCTTCGGGTTGGGCGCTCCCAGCATGTCCGCAATGTGACGAATAAAGGCATGCAGCTCGGGCTGAGTAGCCTCACTGACGGTGTAATAGGTTTTAGACTGTTTGCGGGTCAATACCAGGCGGCGGTAAAGAGCATAGAGAAACCCCAACAGAAACACGTCGCCCAACAAATAGATGCCCAAAGAAAGGCCGGAATAGCCCTGTTCCGAGGTCAACGTTAGCCAGGTCAAATTCAACCAGCTTCCTGTGATGAACAACAAAGCGGCAAGAAAGAACACCGGAATCAATATGGAAAAGAGCGCAGCACACCCCATCTTCAGGCGGTCGCCGAGGGGCTTGGGGGTAAGCGAATCCACCCTGAAGCCGTTCTTAATGTCGTCCTGGCTGTAACCTTCAGTAAGCACAGGCCCCTTCCCTTGAGCAAGGCGCCCCGACGCACTCCAACTGAGTGCCAGATCTGAATTGTGAGTTGCGCCTTGCAGCATTGATAACAGCTCCGACATACAAGCGGGATTGGTCTGAATACATAGTTAAGGTGAATTGGGTTATAGGGTATCGGGGTACTCTTATGCTAAGGACTATAGCAAAGGCGGCGCGATAACTACGTGGGCATCCGTTGGGCATTATGTGAAGAAATGTTGACCTTTGTAACAGCACGAATTTTAAAGGATTTTTGGGAACTGATAAGAGCGAAAAATGTGCACCAGGTCATAGTTTTCCGACTCTTCCAGGTCTGGCAATGTGCGCACCCGCATCTCACCCACCCTGCGCAGTTGCGGAAAACGCTCCGCGAGGTTGCGCAAACGGGATTCAGCCACCACCACATCGCCAGCGGCAGCCATGTGATTGATCACCCCTGAATACCCGGTATCCTCGTAACACACGTCGGCAGCCAGTAGCAATTCACCATTGGTCAGCGCAAGACTGCGTGAGGTCTGCAGTGAAACCCCGTTGAGTTCCCCATTACAGCGACAAGCCGTGAGCGCATCGTCGTCTATATCCACACAGACCACCGCCTCGGCACCGGCCAGTGCGGCGGCCACCCCGGCCACCCCGGAACCGGCGCCAAAATCCACCACGCGACGGCCCTGCACCACAGCGGGGTTATCCAGAATCCAGCGTGCCAGGGCTTGCCCACCACCCCAGCAAAAGGCCCAGTAAGGCGGGGCCTCCATCAAACGCTGATAATCCTGTTGCTGCAAATGATGCTCGGGCACTTGATCCTGCATCAGGTACAGAGCAATCTCGGGCACTTTGGGCAAGTGGCGGGGCGAAATCTGCACACTGTCCAGAATCGCTGGTAAGTCACGGTGTGAATTCAATTCAGGTGTTCCCTTCAGTCAAACCGCGGGCAGTCAAACCGCTGGTGGTGAACCGCATCCAGAAAGGCGTCACCCAGACGCTCTGATTCAGTCACTGTACGTTTCCACAAAACCAGGCGTTGCTGGTTGTCCATGGCAAAAAAATCTTTGCGATCCGGTATCCGGCCGCCGGGCAGGGATGCTACAAACTCTGCCGATGGCGCGACCATCACCAGGTTCTGCCAGGCGCCCCGGGAACCGGCTCCCCCCTGATGGTGGCGGCTTTTCAAGGTTTTATCAAACCAGCCAGGTACGCAATAGGAATAAAAATGCGGATAGAAAACCAGCCCGTTCGACACCGACAGCGACGCATCAAAATGGTAGTCGGTCACCCCGCCATCACGATAGACACCGGCAGGCGCGCCGGGAATATCGCGCACCCCGGCCAACACCAGTGGAACGGCCCCTGAAGCCCGTAACGCCAGTTCCAGGTTATCGGCGGACAGTGCAACCCGCCGCGTGGGCAGCGAATCATCAAACTCGATCATACGGTCACGACTATCACCAAATACCGCCCGCTCACAGAACCGGCCCAAATGGGTACGCCCCATTGCATTGGCCAGAAAGGTGGCGCAAAGCCCGGCCATCAGGGCCAACTTATGGTCGGACTGCAGCAGACCACCACTGCGAATGGTCACAATGTGATTACGGTAGACCGGGTGGGTTAGAATCTCATCAATGCCCTGCTCCCCCAACACATGGGAAAGCACTGCATCCAGTACCCGCGATACATCATGAATGGTAACCTTGGCAGGATAGCTCTGGGCCAGATAGGCCTCAACAAACCGCTCCAAAGCAGCCAGGGAATCCCGCTGCGCCAGCGCCGCAAAGCGCCAACTGCCGATACTGGAAGCCAGCGTGGTGAGTGGTGCCGTTCTGGTAGGTAGGAACTCAGAGAAAAGGGCTCGATCCAGCCCGGCGAGCACCAGCCACTTGGGTCCACCGGATGCCCCCAGCATGATCCCGATGTCTTCAGCGCTGAACCCATGCTGCTGAATATAGTCACGGGCCTGGGGTGCAATGAGCCAGCTCAGGATCGGCCGTTTGATGTGAATAGCTGCGGTCATACTTCCGGACACTGGTTGATTTGGCGCAATTATGCCGCTATTTACCCCAATTAAAAAGTGAACAGATGCAGCCCAGGCTACTCTTTAGAGGCTCTACCCATGCTTAAATGGGCCACATTGCCAAGTTGATCCTGACGATAGAGCGTGACTCTGTTGCGGCCGTTCTCTTTGGATTGGTAAAGTGCCAGATCAGACGATTTCAACATAGCCTCTACACTACCACCCTGAGGCGGCACACCCACACAAACCCCTATGCTCACGGTAACGTTAAAAGTGGCGCTGTCCGTCTCAATGGGGTTCGCCGCCACCGCTTTCCGGATCCGCTCTGCCACAACACGGGCACCCTCTGCGCCGGTCTCCGGCAATATCAGGCAAAACTCCTCGCCCCCATAACGTGCTAACTGATCCGACGGCCACCGAATGCAGTCATTGACCCGCTCCGCCACCAGCTTCAGGCAGGCATCGCCGGCAGGGTGTCCATATTCATCATTAACCCGTTTGAAAAAGTCCACATCCAGCATCAGAATGGCGAAATCCCGTTTGTAGCGCATACAGCGGGCCCATTCTTTTTGCATGACGTTTTCCATATAGCGGCGATTCTTGAGCTTGGTAAGCTGATCCGTATTGCTCATTTCCTCCAGGCGGGAATTGAGTTTTTCCAACTCAAGCGTGCGCTCCCTGACCCGCTGCTCCAGCTCTCCATTGAGCCGGCGTGTAACCTGCAAAGCTTCATCCTGGGCAGCAAACCGCAACTTGCGTTCCACGTTAATGCGCTCGGCCATGGCAAAGGACAGCAGTACTGCCTCAAGCACTGAGCCAATCTGCACCGCGTATTCAGTGATAAAATTGGTCGGCAATATACTGAGTTTATTCAGCGCCAGCAGCACACCACCGCCCAAAAAAAACAGCCATGCGATCACATAGAAGCGGGCGTTGTTAACGCCCTTATACCAGGACATGACTCCCACCAGCATTTCAAACAGGCAGGCAAACAAACCCAGCGGCACCAGCACATGGATACTCAAACGATAAGGCGAAACAAATGACAGTAATGCGGTGGAAAAAGCAGCAACAGCAATTCCAGTAAGCCCAATATTGAGGACTCGTGACCATTCCCTGACCTGTAAAAAACGGCGGGTGAACAGTGCCGAAGAGCCAAAGGTCAGTGCCAGAAAGAATGGTATGCTGTGATCGTTCCAGCCCACGGCATTGGGCCAAATATAATGGTAAGCCTGCCCGCTGAGTGATGCGATAAACAGCGGCAGAGAGACGACAACGACCACGTAATACAGATAGCTGCGTTCGCCCACAACAATAAAAATCAGAAAGTTGTAAATGGCAATGACAAACATGGCGCCATAATACAAACCCTGGGCTATATTGGCCTGGTTCTCGCGGTTTTCAAATGCATCCCGTTGCCACAAAGTGAGGGGAGCCTGCACGGAAGTGCTGGTTTTGATGCGGTAGTAGATATCCAGGGTCGCCCCCGGCGGGAAATGCAGCGGAACAACAAAAAACCGGTGCTCAATCGGGCGCTCTGCGAAAACACGCTTATCGCCCATCTGATAAGAGTCGAGTAATTTGCCTGAGTCGTAAACCCACACATCCACGTAATCCAGAACCGCATACCCCAGTTCCAGATAACGCAGTGTCGATGCGTCTGCAGGGTTCTCCAATTGCAGATGCAGCCACCAGGTGGAATCACTGTATCCTTGGTTGAAAGCTTTTTGTCCCTGGGGCACCCAGTGGTCATCCGGCTTGCGCACGGTTTCGATCGTGTAACGACCGTCAGGATCTTCGAGAAATTGGACGTGCTCATTAACCGCGGAGGAGGATGCTTCTGCAGACAACAGGGCCATCGCACACCAGGGTTGTAACAGCAGAATAAAAAAGACAACGGGACGCATCAGCCAAACCAACAAGGTGTTCACTCCCAAAATGAAAAAGCCCTGATTACATCCCTATTTATCGCGTTATTAATTTAACAATAGAGAGGGCTGAGACATTTACAAGCTAATGCCTTGAAAACAAGCTAACTTTGTTAGGCTGGTGCGTGACACTGGGGGCGGACTGGTGTGACCGAGCTGTTCCGGCCACACCAGAAAACCTTACAGGGCGGTTTTCTTATCACTGAGATGATGGCAGCGAACGCTGGCATCGTAGAGCTCCTGGAGTACATCGGAACGACTGACAATCCCCACCAACTTGCCATTTTCCACCACGGGATACATCTTGGGCTTATTGGTTGTGAGCTGATCCGCCAATTCCGAAATGGCCATATCCGGCTCGACCGTAAGCACATTGGTTTTCATTACATCGCCGGCATTGGCGGTCAGATCGCAATAAAACGCGGTATTCAGCATTTCCTTGATGCAATCCTGCTCTGAAATAAAGCCGATCACATTCTGATTCTCATCCAACACGGGGGCACCGGTTATCTTGTTTTCCAGTAATACTGCCACCACATCCCCAACATCATCCTTGATATCAAAGCTGACCACTTTACGGCTCATGCAATCACGAACCACAACCGACTTATCAACCATATAACCTCCTCACCCAGCGGTGACTGCTGTTATGATTATTATGTATGCCAATATAGGCCACGGCCACTTGCCCGCTCCGCAGCATCGGCCATTAATCAACAATGTCACAGCTTTTGTTTAAGCTCAACTGTTTATGATCCGCCCCCTTGGCCCCCTTGATGCCCTGCCCCCTTATAAAAAACCAAATTTGTAACATCAGGCTCTTGAAACTCATAATTCATACGGCTTACTCTAAGCACCAATTTTCACTGCAATTTTGATGACTTACAGGGGACGAGCATGACCACCAAGGCCGCCAAAACAGCGTCCAAAAGGCCATTCGATATCGTGGTATACGGCGCAACCGGTTTTACTGGAAAACTCACTGCTGAATACCTCGTGAGGAGCCAGGGAGCCAACCCACTGAAGCTGGCAATCGCCGGCCGCAACCGCGGTAAAGTAGAAGCCTGTCAACAGGACCTGCTGAGCATAAACAGCCAGGCCCACATTGAGACGCTGCACGCGGACTCCGACGACTACACCAGCCTGGTGAACATGGCCGCCCAGGCCAAGGTTGTCATCACCACCGTGGGCCCCTATCTCAAATACGGCGAACCGCTGGTTCGAGCCTGTGTGGAGGCCGGCACCCATTACGTGGACCTGACCGGAGAGCCGGAGTTTGTGGAAGGCCTGCAACATGAACTACATGACCAGGCGGTGGAGAAAAAGATCAAAATCATCAACAGCTGTGGCTTTGACAGCATTCCTCACGACCTGGGTGCACTCTATACCGTGCACCAATTAAATACGTTGCTGGGTGAGGACAAGGCGGGAAAATGCCCGGTGAAGGTGGAAGGTTTCATCGAAGCCAAGGGCACTTTTTCCGGGGGCACTTGGCATTCTGCCATCACCCAGTTTTCCCGGCTGCGGGCGTATCACAATAAACGCAAGGAATGGCATAAAACCCGCAAAACCAAGCCCACCGACCGGCGCCGTACCCGGGTCATGCAACCCAAGGTATTCTGGGTAAATGCCCACAAGGCATGGGCCTGCCCCTTCCCCTCCATCGACCCTCAGGTGGTCAAGCGCACCGCTGCCGAGCGCAAGGAATTCGGACCGGATTTTATTTATGGACACTACATACTGGTTAAAAAATTGCCCAAACTGATCGGCGGCGTGGTGGGCGCTGGGGGGCTGATCGCACTGTCTCAGTTTAAATACACGCGCAACAAACTGCTGGAAGTGAAAGATCCCGGGCAGGGCCCAAGCGAGGCAATGCGCAATAAATCCTGGTTCAAGGTTCACTTTGTCGGTGAAGCCGACGGACTGCATGTATGGACTGAGGTTGCAGGAGGCGACCCCGGTTATGGAGAGACCGCAAAAATGCTGGCTGAGTCTGCTTTGTGCCTGGCACAGGACAAAGACCTACCAGCCAACTACGGTGTTACCACGCCTGGCGCAGGTATGGGAGTCGCTCTGATTGAGCGCCTGAATGCAGCCGGCATCACTTTCAGAACGATTTAACGGAAATACACTTTATGAGCAGCCAATTCATTCAAATGAATGTCGAATTTAATGCCCCGGTCGAAACCGTATTCGCCACCCTGTCCGACCACGAAGCAATGGGCAAAGTGCTCAACGCTAAAGTCAAACGGATTAAGGATGGGCAGGATGACGTCAACGGAATAGGTTCAGTGCGGCGCATAACCCCCGTGCCACTGGCGGATTTCGAAGAAACCGTCACCGCCTTCGAACCCAATAAACTGGTGGAATACACCATCACCAAGGGCAGCCCCCTGAAGAACCACCTGGGCCGCATGGTGTTCAGTGAGAACGGTGGCAAAACCCACCTGCACTACACCATTCAATTTGAGCCCAAGGTGCCTGTTCCCTTAAGCGGACTGGTGGTGAAATCCGTTCTGGAGAAAGTGATCCTGCGGGGATTGCACAAGCTGGCCAAACAATACCACTGAACAATTGGTAGCCAGACCTCACCGGGTTCTTGAATGTGTTCGCAAACCTATGAATAAAAAGGCTGACTTAGGTTGGCCTTTGCTCCCAGTATGCTTTAATTAACAGGAAACTAATTAGGGAGCAGAACATGAGATCTATCGCTACCGCCGCTTTGATCGGCATGAGCCTTGGCTTCGGCAGTGTCAGTTACGCTGACACCCTTCTGGGAATCTATGTGGGCGGAGGCAGCATCAGCTACGATCTGTCTGGTGACTTTACCGATTTGGAAGGTGGCAGCAGTTCCATCGACTTTGACGATGATCTTGGCCTGGAGGGTGATTCCGGCTCCTACTTTTACATTGCCCTCGAACATGGCATCCCCATTCTGCCCAACGTTCGTTTTGCCCGCTCTGAGATCGAGGAATCGGCCAGCGTCGTGCTGTCGGATTCCATCGAGTTCGATGACATTACGTTTCCGGCCGGTGCACCGGTGCGCTCAAAACTGGACTTCTCCCACAATGACTACACCTTTTATTACGAAGTGCTGGACAACTGGGTAAGCCTGGACCTGGGCCTGACCGCGCGTCAGTTCGATGGCGAGCTGAGTGCCAGCAGCCCGCTGCTATCGGAAACAGCCAGTGAGGATCTCGATTTCGTGGCACCATTGCTATACGGCTCTGCGCAATTCGAATTACCCATTACTGGTCTATATGTGGGCGTGCAGGGAAACTGGATCGGAGCTGGCGGGGCTCAACTCTATGACTTGTGGGGTAAAGTGGGCTATACCTTCGCCTTTGGCCTGGGCCTGGAAGCCGGGATGAGAAAATTGGCACTGGAATTGGATGATGTAGAAGACCTGGACGCCGATGTTACACTGGACGGCTCCTATATCGCCGCCACGTTCCATTTCTGAGCGGGGCTTCGGTCATAAAAAAACCGCAGCATTTTGCTGCGGTTTTTTCTTGCAGTAACGGCTCAGTCAAACTTGATGCCCAATCTCAAGCCCACTTCCTCATAAGACTCCACCACATCACCCAGCCCCTGGCGGAAACGATCTTTGTCCAGTTTTTTGCGGGTTTCCACATCCCATAAGCGGCAACCATCTGGCGTGAATTCATCACCCAGCACTACACGCCCGTCATAAATACCAAACTCCAGCTTGTAATCCACCAACAGCATACCGCCATCCAGGAACAGTTGTTTCAGCACGTCGTTAACCTTGAAGGTCAATTCTTTCATCTTTAACACGTGCTCTTTTTCAGCCCAGCCAAAGCTTTGGATATGGTATTCATTCACCATCGGGTCGCCCAGTGCATCATTCTTCAGAAAGAACTCAAAGGTGGGCGGATTAAGGTCCAGCCCCTCTTCGACGCCCAGGCGACGACAGATACTGCCTGCTGAAACGTTGCGCACCACACATTCCAAAGGCATCATCTTCAGGCATTTTACCAGCGCCTCCTGATCATTGAGTAACTTGTTGAAATGGGTTTCAACACCCGCTTCCTCGAGTTTCTGCATAATGAAAGCGTTGAACTTGTTGTTCACCATGCCTTTGCGATCAAGCTGTTCCACCTTTTTACCGTCAAAGGCCGATGTGTCGTTGCGAAACACCAGGATTAACGATTTTGGATCGTCGGTGGAGTACACAGACTTGGCTTTACCTTTGTAAAGTTCTTCGCGCTTTTCCATCTTAAAATCACCTGATTCTAAAACAAGTTTATGATCTGTTTTCAGTGGCCTGAACGGATAGCCAATCCAGGCCTGAATTCTGAGTGGCCAGGCGGATGATCGATTCCGAACACCGCCCCTTATCAAGCAACGCTTCCACCGCCAGGTCGGGATGGTTATTCTTCTGGCTGATGTGCGCCACCACTAAATGCTGCAATCCAGACTGATCCAGTTGCGATAGCATGTCTGCAGATTGCTGATTATTCAAGTGCCCCAAGGGCCCGGATACACGCCGCTTCAATGAGGCCGGATAAGGCCCCTCCGCAAGCATGGCTAAATCATGGTTGCATTCCAGCATCAGAGCATGGCAGTCGGCATAGCAGTCCAGCATATGGGGGGTCACACTGCCCACATCGCTGAGCAAGCCGAGCCGGTGACCGGCGTGCTCCATCACGAACTGACAGGGCTCCCGCGCATCGTGCGGCACGGCGACTGGCTGTACTTTCATACCCGCCACCTGAAAATCCTCATGGGGTGTAATCATGTGAAACAATGCCCCGTCCAGCACCCCGTTCAATTTGGCAGCCCAGGTACCCCAGGTGGTGAATACCGGTATCCGGCAGCGATTGGCCAGCCTGGCCACGCCTTTAATATGATCGGTATGTTCGTGCGTCACCAGAATCGCAGCGATGTCTTCTGCTGCTATCCCAAAGTCAGCCATTCGCGATAGGGCCTCCCGGGCGGAGAATCCGCAGTCCACCAGGACAGCGGGCTGATTTGGGGCTTGAATCAGTGTCCCATTACCTTCACTGCCACTGCCGATGGAAGCAAATCGCACTATTGCAGTTTCTCCCGGATCTGGTTCAGAATACGCGCCGACTGTTCTTCAGGCGCCAAAGTGTCATCATCTACCTGCACTGATACCTGGATACCGCTCTCGGAACTGATCAAGCGCAATTGCAGCTCTTTCTCTTCCAGTTCGTCGTCCACTTCCACCTGGGTGGTTTCCGCCAGGTAGTAAATACCCAGGGTCCTATCCAGATCCGACACCCCTACACGGGATCTCTGCAACGCCTGCCCCACAGCCAGCCAGGCCCGATTGAAGTCCTGATTAATGACCAGAATCGGATAGCCGTTGCCATCCCGGGTCATGGTGTACTTTGGCAGCACCCTGAGATCCTGGGACAGAACCGAGGCGCCCGCTTTGCGGCCACCCTGCTCAAGGAACAACATCAGCTCGTCATAGACCGTCGTCACCAGCTCAATGTTTTCCGGCTCCTCCGGCCAATCCGTTGTCTCCGGCAAAGGGGTCTTCACCCGCACATGATTAATGTGCACGACATTGGATTCAAAATCGGCCCGCGGCTCGGTCTGCATTGTGAACCGAAAGCGCTCCCGGCGCTCTCCACCACTGAATGTGATAAATCGCCAGACCGACTTCCAAAAGCCGCCTTCGCTGGGCAACTGACGGGGCGCCAGCCAGCCGGTTTCAATCACACCGGTACTGCGGTCTGCTTTATCAATAGAGGCGTTGCTGGCTGCAAACTCATTGAGCTGCTGCCAAAGATCCTGTGCCGGCCGCTCAACCACCAACCAAAGCCGGCCGGAATCCTGCCGTAATTCCAGCCCTGCTGCTTCATTAACATTCAATAATGATTGCGGCCTGGGCACGGACTCGCTGTCTTGGGGTTCATAGAAATTGTTCCCGCGCACCTCCGGTATGGGGTAGCGCTGGCTGATGGGCTTACTGTCCATACCTTCAGGTATGGTTAGGGGTGGCAGACTTTCCGCCTGTTGGTAATCCATTGCCCGCTCACGAAACTGGCCTTTATCACCAAACAGATAGGAACAACCTGACAGCGCAATCAGCACAGCAAGTAGCGATGCGGCTCGCAGAATGGTCATTGAATTCTCCGGGAACATTGTCGTTATTGGTTTACCCTGGGCCTGGTAAGGCCATGCACTACAGCAAGCCGGCCTGTTGCATGGCATCCCTGAGTGGCTGATGGAACTGCTCGGACAGCGGGGTCAGCGGCAGCCGAATACCTTCTTCCATCAGGCCCATTTGCTGCAAAGCCCATTTGACGGGGATGGGATTCGCCTCCAGAAACAGATTTTGATGAAGCCCCAGCAACGGCTCATTGATAGCTTCCGCACGCGCCCGATCACCGGCGATGGCTGCCGCACACATGTCAGACATCGCTTTCGGTGCGACGTTCGCCGTGACCGAAATATTTCCTTTGGCGCCAAGCAGCATCAGCTCCATGGCCGTTGCATCATCGCCGGAGTACAACAGAAACTCGGGATCACACAATTCAAGAATTTCCCTGCCCCGCTGCAAATTCCCGGTCGCTTCCTTGATCGCCACCACATTTGGGTGGGTACTGATACGTTGCACGGTGGCAGGCAGCATATCGCAGACAGTGCGGCCGGGAACATTGTAAAGAATCTGTGGTATTTCCACAGCATCGGCAATGGCCATATGGTGGCGGTAAAGGCCTTCCTGGGTGGGTTTGTTGTAATAAGGTGCCACCAACAGGCAGGCGTCAGCGCCGGCCTGCTTGGCGGCCCGCGTCAGCTCGATGGCCTCGCGGGTGCAGTTGGCACCGGTACCGGCCACAATGGGGATTCGCCCGGCTGAGCGCTCAACAGTGAATTTGATTACGGCGCAGTGCTCGTCCACGTCCAGGGTCGCCGATTCCCCGGTGGTGCCCACCGCGACAATCCCGTTGGAACCCTGCTCAATATGCATGTCAATTAAGTTCGCCAGAGCTTCCCAATGAATGCTGCCATCAGCATGCATCGGAGTGACGAGCGCAACCAGGCTGCCGGTAATCATTTGCTGCTTTATCTCCACCTAAATTTGGCAAACCGGTATGGTACTGACGCGTGTTAACAATAACAAGCGGATACCGGCTGAGGGGCCCAAAATCTAAGGGTTTCAGGGGGTTTTACTGTCTTTCCCATTATTTGTAGCATTTTCAGCTAGTTGTTCCTAAATAGCGATGCTAAACTCAAATTCAGTTTTTAACCGGTTAAGAACACTGGACTTTTTGGAATACGCCCAATCAGTTCGTTTTTTGACCACTCAGGACTGAGCAATGCAAGAATACCTTGTCATTTCTGCTATCGGAGAGGACAAACCCGGTATCATCAACGGGCTCTCCCAAACCGCCACAGAAAGCGGTTGCAACATTCTGGACACCCGGATGACAGTGCTGGGCGGGGAATTTGCCCTGATCATGTTGATCAATGGCCTACCTGACCAAATCGCCACTGCTGAATCTTCCATCCCCCAGGCGGCAGAAGCGTTCGGCCTGACTACGATACTGAGACGCACCGCGCCACGGCGGGAAGCCGACGGATCACGCCCCTATTACATTTCCGTTGTTGCACTCGATCACCCCGGCATCGTGCGGGAAATTGCCGGCTTTTTCAGTGAACGCAAAATCAACATCGAAGAGATGGAAACCGGCACCTATGCCGCCGCCCATACCGGCAGCCCAATGTTTTCTCTGGAAATTGCAGTAAAAGTACCCGCAACAATCGCAATAGCACCCTTAAAAGAGGCTTTTATTGCTTTTTGTGATGAACGTAATCTGGATGCCACTATTGAACCGCGCCGTTAAGCCTGCGCATAAAGGCATTCAGATTAACCATAACAACCCATGCAAGGCTTAGGAGGAGTCAATGGCAATCGTCGAACTCGACAAACCGGTTCCGGATTTCGCAGCACAGGCTACCAGCCAGAAAGATGTTGTGCTCTCTAAACTCAAAGGCTGGAAAGTGGTTCTGTACTTTTATCCCAAGGACAACACCCCGGGCTGCACCACGGAAGGCCTGGATTTCAGGGATTACTATCAAGACTTCCTGAAAGCCAAAACCATGGTGTTCGGTGTCTCAAAAGACATCCTGAAATCCCATGAGCAATTCAAGGCGCAATACCAGTTTCCCTTTGAGCTGATATCCGATACCGACGCCTACCTGTGCCAGATGTTCGATGTCATACAACCACTGAACATGTATGGTAAACAGATACAGGGCGTTGAACGCAGCACCTTCCTCATTGACTCTAACGGGATACTGAGGCGGGAATGGCGCAAAGTAAGGGTCAATGGCCACGTAGAAGAAGTTCTGGAAGCAGCAGAAGCCATCAACTGATCGCTGCTTGCAGGCCCCTACAGCACGTCGGATCCCGGCCCATCGGTATCATTTGCCGGGGCCAGGCCAGGCAGGGGCTCCCGGGGCCAGGATGTAAATACTGCTTTCACCAGGGTGGCCAATGGAATGGCAAAAAACACACCCCACAATCCCCAAAACCCACCGAATACCAGCACCGCAGTGATAATAGAAACAGGGTGCAGGTTCACTGCCTCTGAAAACAGGATCGGTACCAATAGATTACCATCCAGCGCCTGAATGATACCGTAGGCTACCATCACCCACATGAATTCCGGGCCCCAGCCAAACTGGAAATAGGCGGCCACCGCCACCGGGATGGTCACCACCGTGGCGCCAATGTAGGGAACCACCACGCTCAAACCCACCAGCAAACCAAGCAATGCAGCATAATTCACGCCCAACACCACAAAAGCAATGTACGTCACACCACCGGTGATGATGATTTCCATGGCCTTACCTCGCACATAATTGGATATCTGCACATCCATTTCGCTCATAACGCGGGTAATAAAGGGGCGCTCCGCCGGCAGCAATCCCACCACAGCGGCAATCAGACGGTCCTTATCCTTGAGGAAAAAGAACACCAACAATGGTACCAGCACCAGAAATATCAATAATCCCATCAGGTTGGGAATGTTTGCCAGGGAGAAGGTCACCACTGATTCGCCCACGCTCTTCAGCGTCGTGGTGGTCATGGCGCTGATTTCCCGCACCCACTGCTCCGATACCAGGTCAGGGTAACGTTGCGGCAGCACATTCAGAAAGCTGTTGGCCTCGGCCAACATGCGGGGAACCTGCTCGTTCAGAAAGCGCACCAGCTGGCCCCAGGTCAGAGGCACCAGCACGAACAGAAATGCCATTTGCGCGGTCAGGAACAGCAGATAGGTAAGGATCAGGGCAAACAGCCAGGGCACGCTGCGTTTGACAAGATAGTTGATCAGCCCTTGCAGCAGATAGGCCAACACGATGGCAGTAAATACCGGCGCCAATACCTTGCCCATAGTCACGACAATGGTCAAACCGGCAGTCAGCAGCAGAATTAAAACCACCGCTTCCTTGTTGGAAAAATACTCTCTATACCAGTCACTAAATATCTGAAACATAGGCTGTTATGCTGATTCCTGCGGCGCGCTGCGCTAGGCGCGCTTTTCGATTATGAACAGAAAATTACCGTCCTGCTCCGTTTGCTCATGAATGATATGGCCCACCATTCCGGTAAACGCTTCGAAATCCCGGAGTGATCCGGGGTCGCTGGTTTGCACCGCGATGATCTGCCCTATGTCCATTCGGTTCAGCTGTTGCTTCAGCTTCAGCAGAGGCAGCGGACAGTCCAGGCCGCGGGCATCCAGTTCAATATCGGGCAATGTCAAACTCATTACATTCCACTCAATCAAAAGTCGACAACACTATATACAAGGGCAGATAAGATTGATACCGCTCCCCCTAAGCGAATGATAATTTTGACTTTGTGGCGACAAAAACCATCTGCTACCCTGCTCATAAGTATTGCTTTCCAACGCCCCAGAGGCAAAACTTTTATGTTGATCACCGGTCAAAGCCATCAGACCTTCAGGAACGCAGCCCCACATTGATTATGACCAAGCAGTATTTTCGCAAGCCCATTGCCGGCCTGATGATTGTTGTCTGGCTGACAAGCCTCACGCTGCCTTCCTTTGCTGCCCCCCTTCCCGACCTGGGAGACGCCAGCTCGGCCATTGTCAGCCCGGACCAGGAATACCGACTGGGGCGGGCCTGGTTACGACAACTGCGAGCCCAGGTACCCTTGATTCATGACCCGCTGATCTACGATTACCTGTATAACCTGGTGTATCGCCTTGCCTCGGCCAGCGATATTGAGCGCCCGGACATCGCACTGGTGGTGATTAACAATGCTGCCATCAACGCGTTTGCAGTACCTGGCGGCGTAATGGGACTCAACGGTGGATTGTTATTAAATGCCCGCACCGAAGACGAAGTGGGCGGTGTGATCGCGCACGAGCTGGCCCACCTGAGCCAACGCCACTTCGCCAGGGGTGTGGAACGCTCGCAGCAAAACTCGTGGGCCGGCCTTGCCGCATTACTGGCCAGTATCGCCATTGCCGCCACCGCAGGGGGCGAAGCCGGTATGGCTGCATTAGCCACGACCCAGGCAGCCAGCATCGATGCCCAACTTCGCTTTAGCCGTGCCAATGAGCAAGAGGCCGATCGCATCGGCATGCAAACCTTGGTGCGGGCGGACATGAACCCCGCCGCCATGGCCGATTTCTTTGAGGCACTGCAAAGAAGCATGCGTTATTACGGAGACCTGCCACCCGAATTCCTGCTGACCCACCCGGTCACTGAATCCCGCATAACCGACGCCCGGGCACGAGCCGCCCAGCTGCCCGCCAAACCCAGCAGCGATTCACTGGAATTTCATTTAATGAAGATGCGGGTTGAGGTGGAGTTCACCCGGGATGCCAGCGCCAAGATCAGTGATCTTGAAAACCAGAAACAGGAATCCACATCCTTTCTCGAAGTCACCGAATATGGCTTAAGCTGTGCCTATCTGAAAACCAACCAGTTGGATAAGGCACTGCAGTCCATCGATCGACTACTGAGCAGGCGCCCCACCCGAATTACCTACATTGCTTCCAAAGCAGAAATACTGAACAAAGCCGGTCAGTACGATACCGCCCTGCGTTTACTGGAAAAAGGCCTGGACTTCTCACCGGGCAATTATCCGCTGAGCGTGCTCTACGCCGACGCCCTGACCCTGGACAACCAGACCGACAAAGCCATCACAGTGCTGAGGGAACAACTGACCCAGTGGGAAGCCCAACCGCTGTTGTGGTTTATGCTGGCGGAGGCACACGGTAAAGCCGGCAATCGGTTGGGGGTTTACCAATCAAAGGCTGAATATTTCTATCTCTATGGCCAGACCACGAAAGCCATTGAGCAGCTCCAGTATGCCCTGCCATTGGCCCGTGATGACTTTCACGTCACCGCCCGCATCAGCGACCGTATTGCTGAAATGCAACACTCCATGCGCGACCTGGAAATCTAAGCGGATTTAAGCCGCGCCCTGCTTCATCCGCTTGAGTTGCTCGGAAAAAGCCAGCATTCGATTTAACGGCAGCATCGCCTGTTCAATTAACGCATCATCAACGCTGATTTCGTTATTGTGTTCTTTCAGTTCCAGCGCCAGGCTGTCCAGAGCGTTCATGGCCATCCAGGGGCAATGGGCACAGGAACGGCAGGTGGCACCGTTGCCGCCGGTGGGCGCTTCCAGAAAGCGCTTCTCCGGTGCCATTTGTTTCATCTTGTAGAAGATACCGCGGTCAGTGGCAACGATAAACGTCTCATTGCTCATGTTTTTAGCGGCGTTGATCAACTGCGATGTGGATCCCACCGCATCGGCCAGCTTCACCACTGCATCCGGTGATTCCGGATGCACCAGCACTGCGGCCCCGGGGTAAACCTTTTTCAGGTCTTCCACCCCTTTCGCTTTGAACTCCTCGTGCACAATGCAGGCGCTGTCCCACAACAGGACATCGGCTCCGGTTTCCCGTTGCACATAGGCGCCCAGATGCTTATCCGGAGCCCAGATGATTTTCTTGCCCTGCTTGTGCAGGTGTTCAATCAGCTCCACTGCAATACTGGAGGTAACCACCCAATCGGCACGGGCTTTCACCGCCGCTGACGTGTTGGCATAAACCACCACTTCACGATCCGGGTGCTGGTCACAAAATGCCGAGAACGCCTCCACCGGACAGCCCAGATCCAGTGAACAGGTGGCTTCCAGGGTGGGCATCAGTACCGTCTTTTCAGGGCTCAGTATCTTGGCCGTCTCGCCCATAAATTTAACACCGGCGACAATCAGCGTCTGGGCAGGATGATCCTTGCCAAAGCGTGCCATTTCCAATGAATCAGAAACACATCCGCCCGTTTCTTCCGCCAGTGACTGGATCTCGGGATCGGTATAGTAGTGGGCCACCAGAACCGCATTTTGCGCCTTTAACATTTCCTTAATCTGAGCGCGATATTCTGCTTTCTCTGCCTGGGACAGGTGCGATTGCAAATGACTGCCATCCAGATGATCTCTGACAAAATCGGCAACTGACGTATTCATGCTACTTAAACCTCCAGGATGCAGTTCCGGCATCACTTGGTAATCAATCTTTCCAGCCCTAACTACCCCTAAGCGGATTTGGGCAATCGGCAAGGTGGGGGCAAATAATACCATAACTGACGAACGAAGAACCTGACCCAACCGCCTGACTATTTTTGTTTATATTGAGGCAAATCACCGGGAATCAACGCAATGCATTTTCCCGACAAAAACGAAAAAGGCCGCTTTGCATGACAAAGCGGCCTTTCGAAGAGTGGTGGGTCGTGCTGGATTCGAACCAGCGACCAATTGGTTAAAAGCCAACTGCTCTACCAACTGAGCTAACGACCCGTCAACGGATGCGTATATTACTGATTAAAAATTAAATCACAAGGATTTTTTTAATTTTTATGGCCTTGATTTTCATACGCTTTTTTGCGTCCAGCCAAGACCGTTCACCTCACTGACCAAAGCACCTGAAAAAACAGGGTTTTAACGATACGGGGTTGGATCGGCAACACCAGCCTGTTGAAACCCTTCTCGACGCAGGCGGCAGCTATCGCATTGACCACATGCCCGGCCCCTGGAATCGGCCTGATAACAGGAGACCGTCAAGCCGTAATCCAGCCCCAGTTGCAGGCCTTTCTGGATAATCTCTGCTTTCGACAAGTGCAGCAAAGGGGCTTCAATGGCCATGGGCCGCCCCTCTACCCCCCGGCGGGTGGCAAGATTCGCCAACCCCTCGAACGCGGAGATAAACTCTGCTCGACAATCCGGATAGCCGGAGTAATCCACTGCATTGACCCCGATAAAAATGGCATCCGCATCCAGCACTTCGGCCCAACCCAGCGCCAGCGACAGAAATATGGTGTTGCGGGCCGGCACATAGGTCACAGGAATACCCTCCGTGGGACCAAGGGGCACCTCGATCGAGCGGTCGGTTAACGCGGAACCACCAATATCCCCCAGATTAATGTGAATGGTTTTCAGCTCCATGGCACCAAGGGCATCCACCACCCGCCGGGCCGCCGCCAATTCCGATTCGTGACGTTGGCCGTAGTCAAAGGTTATGGCATAGCATTCATAACCCTGATGGCGGGCAATGGCCAGGCATGTCGCCGAATCCAGCCCACCTGATAACAACACCACCGCTTTTTTGATATCTGACATCTCAACGCCCCGGTTCATCCGACCACAGCAACTTGTGCAGTTGCAATTGAAAACGCACCGGCAGTCGATCTTCTACGATCCAATCTGCCAGATCAGCAGCCTTGATTTGCTGAAAACTTGGTGAAAACAACACATCGCCCACCCGCTCAGTCAAACCCAATTCATCGACTTTCATGCGGGCCCACTGGTAATCCTGACGACTGCAGATGACGAACTTCACCTGATCACGGCTTTTGAGCAAGGGAATGTTGTCCATTAGATTGCGATGGCTCTCTGCAGAATCCGGTGTTTTCAGGTCCAATACGATGCTGACCCTTGGATCGATACCACGGATGTCCAGTGCTCCACTGGTTTCCAGCGACACGTCATAACCGGCATCACACAGTTCCGTCAGCAGAACCCGGCACGCCGGTTGTGCCAGTGGCTCGCCGCCCGTCACCGTAATGTATTTCGGCGAATAGCGCGCAACCTCATCCAATATCTCCGAGATGGAGCGCATCTCACCACCGGAAAAGGCATAGGCAGTATCACAATATTGGCATCTAAGAGGGCAACCGGTAAGACGCACGAACACCGTCGGCAGCCCAATGGTGCGAGCCTCTCCCTGCAAAGAGTAGAAGATTTCAGTAATACGTAGCTGGGACACACCCTTCCCCGTTAATAGAAAACGGGCAATATTAACTCAAGCGTGTGGCGGATTACAGCGCCTACAGCGTTTTCACCAGATCCTGGGCCAATCTGGAGGCTGACTTGTCCGGGTACTGCTTGATCAGTTCGTTCAGGGTGCTTTTGGCTTTGCTGTTCTCGCCCTTGCTGGCGTAGAGCTTGCCCAACTTGTACATGGCATCAGGCACTTTCACATGGTCGCCGTGATTGGCCAGTAAATTGATAAAATGGCGCTTGGCCTGATCCAGGTCTACCGGGTCCGCCACCATATACAGCTCCCCCAGCCAATACTCACTGTATGGCGCGTACAAACCTGAGGGGGATTGCTGCAATAACTGCTGCAGAACCGCGATGGCTTCAATGTACTTGCCATCCTTGCGCAATTGACTGGCTTTTTCATACAGGGCCTTGTCATCCTGTTTGGCCGTGGACGAAGCACTGCCGCCCGACCCACGGGTGGCACCAGAGGGGGCACCGGACTGCATCTGATTGATGCGCATGTCGAGATCCAGATAGCGCTCCCGTTCCTGCTTCTGCATGATGTCGATCTGGTGTTTGAGCTCTTCCACCATTCCCCGCAGTTGCAGTACTTCCTGCTGCAGTTGCTGCATCTGGGACATAACATCCCATGACACACCCGAAGTGGCAGCAGACGGACTGCTATCCACAGCAGCACTGTAGGAAAACCCCGGATCGGCATCGCCATAATCATCGGCCACCACAGGTGGCTTACTGGCGCTCCTGGAGTTTTTGCTGGCAGGTTGAATGGTCGATTTGGAGTTGGAAGGCAGTGGTTCGTAGGGAGGAACGGCTGCTGCGATTGCAGCAACCGTGGATAGTGCCAGAACCAGTAACGATCGAAGCATCAATATCAGGGCGCTTCGGCGGTGTAGTTCAGCTCAGAACGGCGGTTTTGAGACCAGGAACTTTCATCATGGCCCAAGGCAACAGGACGCTCTTCACCGTAGCTGATGATTTCCAACTGGGAAGCCGATGCACCATTGGCAGCCAGGAAGCTGGCAGCAGCCTTGGCACGACGCTCACCCAATGCCATGTTGTACTCACGGGTGCCACGCTCGTCCGCATGCCCTTCCACACGAACACGGGCACCGGGATTCTGAGACAGGTACTGTGCATGGGCTTGCAGGGTCGCGATCGCATCGGGTCGAATATTGGCTTTGTCAAAATCGAAGTACACTACACGGTTTTCCAACGCTGGATTGGTAGGCTCTTGTGCAGCGCCATAAGTATCGTCCATCGTACCGCCGCTAACATCCTGGTCAGGTGCTTGCGTTGTTGTCCCAGCATCGGCTGGTTCAGCAGTGGTGTCTTCAGGGGTAGAGCTACAGGCAGAAATCGCAACAGCAGCAAACAGGGCTAACAGGGCATTACGGTTAAACATGGACATATTTGACTCCTAAGAGGGGTAACTCCTGGCAGATATTAGTGGTTCAGTTAAAGTTTTTAAACAGGCTTGCAACATTTTTTTTACATAAATGGCGACCAGGCAGGCTCTCGCACGTCTCCAACTCGCGACGGCAGTTTTACTTTTACCCTGCCATCCAGAGAGACTGCAGCAAGAACCCCTCGATTTTTATCCATTGTGGCGTAGATTATCATACTGGCATTGGGTGCAATACTCGGCGATTCATCCAGGTTCGTTTCAGTCAAAATATTAAACGTTCCCCGAACCAGATCTTTCACAGCAATGTGGAAGATACCGTTTGAGCGATGCACCATTGCCAGAAATCTACCATCCGGAGTCAGCGCCGGTCGCGCATTGTAGTTGCCATCGAATGTTAAGCGTTCAACCTTTCCAGAATCAAGATGTTGACGATAAATTTGTGGAGAACCGCCTCTTTCCGAGGTAAAAATGAGACTTTGTCCATCCGGCGACCAGGTTGGCTCCGTATCGATGGCATAGTGATTGGTGATTCGTTTCAATTTTCCATTGCTGAGATCCATGGTGTAGATCTCAGGGTTGCCGTCTTTTGACAGCACCATGGCCATACTGCGCCCATCCGGTGAGAACCGGGGTGCCCCATTCAAACCACTGAACCCGGTAATTTTCTTTTCCCGACCGTTTTTGGTATCCATGATGTAAATCGCCGGCCGCGTGCTTTTGAACGAGACATACGTGATATGGCGCCCATTGGGTGCCCAGCTGGGGGACAGAATAGGTTCGCTGGATTCCATCAAAATGCGCTCATTGTGGCCATCGACATCCGCCACATACAGACGGTAGCGCTGTACCCGCTTACCGGAATTGTTGAGGTATTCCATGGTGACATACACCATTTTGGTGGAGAACGCCCCCCGGATACCGGTCAACTGCTGGTACAGCACATCACTGATATGGTGAGAGAGCGCCCGCAGATCATTGCCGGTGGCAAACCATTTTTTGATAGAGCGCTGCTGGTAAACGTCAAAAAGCTGATAATCAACCCGGTACTTTCCGTCATTGGTTCCGCTCATGCGACCAATGACCAAATATTCGGCACCGTTGGTTTTGGACTGCCAATCCCGGAAGAAAACCTGACTCTCCTGGGTGGGCAGGCTCAGCATTTTGGAGCGTTCCAACGGCGCAAATTGCCCGGAGCGATGCAGATCGGCCGCCACAATGGCGGCCACATCCTCTGACAAACGGGGCCCGCTCCAGGCAAAAGGTACGATGGCGATGGACGTGGCATCGGTGATGCCTTCGGTAATTTCAATGATCAGCTCGGCCCGGGCTGGGGCTGAAAACAACACAAGCCAACACAGTATCGTTGTCAGGTATTTCATAGCTAGTCTCATACTCACCCTAATGTCAGGTTAATAGCGTAAATCATCCGGTTTGAAGCGCATTTTAAAGTTACGGAAATGCCGGTCAAACAGTTGCGGGTCCGGTGGCACACTGAAACGACCGGCTTTCTGCACGGCCTGCACAGCTGCATTATCAAATGCGCTGTTGCCGCTGGAACGATCAATAACCACCGATTTTACCTCTCCACCGGGCAGCAGACTGATGCTCAGGGTCACCACCATACCATTTCGGGCACTGGGAGGCCGAGCCCAATAGCGTTTCATTGTCTGCTGAATAATGGCTTTATACTGCAGTATCTCGTCCAGTTGTTGCGCCGTTTCACTGGACTCGGCGGCGGGCATCGCTTCCGCCTCATCCTGTTTGATGGCCTCCATCTCCTGTTTCAGCAAATCGCTGAATGCCTCGGATGGCGCCTCTTTCGGTGCCGGCTTGGGCTCTTCCGGTTTCGGTTTGGG